>CENS01029830.1_pt1 | contig 10315 bp, 20 predicted proteins | sample 530201 | NCBI WGS metagenome assembly CENS01 (sample SAMEA2619747, study PRJEB7988) | marine metagenome | biome: marine biome (ENVO:00000447); feature: surface water layer (ENVO:00002042); material: "saline water (ENVO:00002010), including plankton (ENVO:xxxxxxxx)" | depth 5 m | reverse complement strand
ACGTTGACACCCATTGGAGTATTTTTAGGATGTTCATATACTGATCCAGTTTCAGGTGAATTTAGACAGTCTCAATATTATCCTGCTAATACAGCAGCAAGTGATATTGTGGCTTATGTGCAAAGTGATCCTTTCGTTGTTATGAAGATACAGGCAGACGGACCAGTAGATCAAGATGATCTTGGTAAGAATGTTCCTATTGTTCAAACAGCAGGTTCAACTTTGATTGGTACTAGCAAAAATGCGATTGATATTTCAGCAGCAGCAACAACTAATACGTTGCCGTTAAAGATTATCGACTTTGTCGATGGTCCAACGGATGCTTTGGATTCAGCTTTCCCAGAAGTGCTAGTGATGTTTAACGTAGGGCACCAGTTGCTCAACACAACAGGTATTGGTTAAGGAGTAATATTATGGCAGCTATTTCAAGAGCAAATCAGCTTCACCAATTACTACCAGGACTTAATGCCCTGTTTGGTGAAGAATATCAAAGTTACGACAATGAACATGAGCAAATCTATGAAACAGAGAACTCAGAACGTTCATTTGAGGAAGAGCTAAAAATCTCAGGATTTGGTGCAGCTCCCGTTAAAGCGGAAGGTGCTCAGATTATGTATGACACAGCTCAAGAATCATTCGTGGCTAGATACACACACGAAACTATTGCAATGGGATTTGCAGTTACAGAAGAAGCAATGGAGGATAACCTTTATGTTTCTCTTAGCGGTAGATATACCAAAGCATTAGCAAGAGCAATGGCTTACACAAAACAAGTAAAAGCTATGGCACCACTTAACTTAGGTTTCACAACCTTTAACTCAGGTGACGGAGTATCATTATTTAATACTGCTCACCCATTAGTAAGTGGCGGAACAAATGCAAACAGACCAGCAGTCGGTGCTGACTTGAACGAAGCTTCTTTAGAAGATGCTATCATTCAAATTAGTGGATGGACTGATGAAAGAGGTCTTAAGATTGCAGCACAAGCAAGAAAGCTTATTGTTCCATCAGCTTTACAGTTTGTAGCAACTAGATTGCTTAAGTCAGAATATCAACCAGGTTCAGCAAACAATGACGTTAACGCTATTGTTTCAACTGGCGTGTTACCAGAAGGCTTTGCAGTTAATCATTATTTAACTGACACTAACGCTTTCTATCTCATGACAGATGTACCTGATGGTATGAAGCACTTTGTTAGATCACCTATGCAAACAAGCATGGATGGTGACTTTAACACAGGTAACGTAAGATATAAGGCAAGAGAAAGATACTCATTTGGTGTATCTGATCCTCTTGGTATCTTCGGATCACCTGGAAGTTCATAAGAACTGTGAGGGGAGCTTCGGCTCCCCTTTTTATTTATTTATATAAATCCCTTTCTTTTTAAGTTTTTTAGGTATATAGTCAAAGAATAGTTTTGGCATATACAAATATGCTGGTCTCATGGAGGACTGAAATTATGGCAAGTAAAGTTTCAAGCGTTAATGAATTACCGCTTAATATAGTTAAAAATAGACCTGATGCACAATCAATAGTGCAAGGTGTCACAGACAGAAGTCTTAAAGGTAATGCACTTCCTTTTTATAATAGACAGGACCCTGCTCTTATAGAAGAGTGGTTTGACGATTTCAATTATTTCAACACAAGTAAATACTTAGTAACTAAAGTAGAAGCTGGTTCAGGTTCAGCTACACAAACAGTTTCAGGCTCAATACTTACAATACAAAATGACGATGCAGCTAATGACTACACTTGTATACAGCCACAATTAGGCGACAACACAAACATTGCAAACTTTATTAATCCTGTCGCTGAAAAAGGTAAAGATATATTTTTTAGAACTAGAGTTAGAATGGCTGATGTATCTAATACAAAATTCCAAATAGGTCTTATGGGTAAAAACCCAGGAAGTTTTCCTACATTTGGTAGTTTTAATAATCATATAATGTTTACATGGAAACAATTTGGTAGTCCTATTTTATATTGGCAACATGGATTAGCTGCTACAACAAACATTTGGAATCCATTTCCAGGCAGATTATTAAATCCAATAGAAGGTAATAAAGTATCAGTAGCAGATAGTTATACAGTACCATACCCTACAGATGGTTCTGGTTCAAGATATCAAGCTTATGCAGGAAGTAATGAAGGTACTATTGCAGCATCAGGACTTCCTATTTCTGACCCAGAATATACAATAATTAGAGACAATGAGTGGTTTAGACTTACTTTAATATATAAAGCAGGCAATCATAAAGCACCAAATGGTCAAGACTCTAATGGAAGATTAGAATTTTGGTTAGGTGCAGACAATAGAGATGACCAATGTTTACAAGTTGTCTATCCAGATTTATCTGACATAACAAGCATGACATCAATAACACCTTCTATCTGCATAGGTAACTCAGGTGGTACTTCATCAGCTGAAATAGATTATATGCACGCTGGACAATTTAAAGGTTTAGAAAGAGTAGGTAAAGGAGAATAATATGGCATTTGTAGTAAAAGAATATAAGTTAGGCGAAAAAGTTTTAATTGGTTCTTATGAAGAAGAATCAGATGCAAACGATAAAGTTAATGAATTGCTTGATGCTGGTGCAGAAGGCGTTTATGTGGAGAAAACTGAATAATGGCAAATTTTTATAGAACTTTAAAAAAAAGAGGTAATGTTAATTTTAAAAATGGAATTAACGATTCTTCTCCAAAAGATGCAGCAGGTCAATTATCTAGTACACTTGTTCCATACAGAAGGCAAGTATTTTGGGAAGATTTCTTAGGATACAATCTTGATAACTTTAGAGTACACAAAGTAGAAGCTGGATCAGGTTCAGCAGCTATAGTGCCAGGTAATACTATAGGCGGTACTTTAAAGATTACTAATGATGATGCAGCAAATGATTACGTTAATATGCAATTAGGTAATGCTGCTGCAACTAATGCAACCTTTCAATGGAATTACAATAGAGACTTTTGGATTGATATTAGAATGAAAGCTTCTGATGTCTCAAGTGGAAAACTTGATGGTTTTTTTGGAGTATGTCAATCAGAAAATAATATAGCATTGTTTGCACACTACAACAGAATAGGTTTTCATTTTGATAATATTTTAGGAACTCATGTTTTTCCTGTCTGTGGTAACGCAACAGAAAATAGAACCTCTTTAGGAGATGGTAATCCATTTTTTACTGGAATAGGAAATGATGAATGGTTTAACTTAAGTTTTACATATAACTCTAAAACAAGAGATTTAAAATGGTACATCAATGATGTTTGTGCTTACTCAATGGAAGCTGACGATTTAAATTTTGTTGCTAGTATACCAGCAGTAGATTTTATACCTGTTAATAACAGCACTATGGCTCCGACTATACAATTTAAAAATGGTACATCAGGTGCTAACGTACTTGAAGTAGATTATATGTTAGTTGGTGTAGAAACAGAGGACAGATCATAATGAAAATAATAGCAATGATTAATGGAAAACAAGTAGCTGAATTTAGTTCAGTAGCAGATTGTAAAGCTTGGATGGCTGGTCAATCAGATAAAAAAATTGTACTAGCTGTGGAGGGTTCAGAATAATGGCACTTAAATATGTAATGATAGCAACAGATAAAAACAATGAAGTTGTTTCTGAGCAAGAGTTTGCTAACACCAATGCTGGAGCACAAGCTTGGGGTGAAGCAGTAAAACAATATTGGGAACAAAACTACGCAGTTGAAATAAGATTGGAGGATAGATAGTGACTATTAATGGTAAAAAAGGTACAAACTTTAAAAACGGATTAAGTAATGCTCCAAGTGGTTCTATTTTTGACGGATTAAATACAGGTTCTGTAGAGTCAGATTATATTATTTGGCATGATGATTTTAGTTCTTATGATGCAAACCAATGGCAACTAACCAAAACAGAAGCAGGTTCAGCATCTGGTTCAGTAGAACTAGCCGATAAAAAAGGTGGAGAGTTAATATTAACCACAGATAACGCTGCTGGAGATATAACTAAGTTAGCATGGAAAGGTGCAACAGGAGCAGCAGCACCTGTAAATCCATTTAAGTTTTCAAGAGATAAATACTTTCATATGCAAGCTAGATTTAAAATATCTGGTACAGGAGTTAGTTTTACAAACACTCATGTAGGTATTGGTTTAATGGATGGCAGTAAAGTCGCTGCACTACCAGGAGTATCTAATACATGGTCTTTAAATAACGCTTCTTGGTTTATGGAAAACTCACCATTTTATAATACTATATTTGGCGGGGATTATTTATTTTACATGGTAGCAGAAACAGGAGCAGGTATTAGACCAATAGGATCAGGTTCACAAACACCAATAAGTTTAGCAGTAGATAGATATATAAATATTGGTTTATCAAGTAGATATCCACAAAGAGCAGCATCAAATAGATTACCTGGACCATCAAGAGGTGCAGGTGGTGTTGTTTGGAGTCAATCTTATGGCGGAACATTTAAAGGTACTGATGGTGCAATTAGAGGTCCATTAATAAATTGTTATATGGTAGATGAAGTTGGAGATGTAGGTCCTGCAAAAAAATGGGTTAACTGTATTAATGATCCTAACTCTGATGGATCACTACCAGCATCTCAAGAACCAGTTACACCTATGACACCATTCATTGCTATAGGTAATCGTTCTAATACAGGCAATCAATGTAAACTAACAGTAGATAGTCTGACAATAATTCAGGAGAGATAATGGCAACTAATTTTAAACAAGGTTTTACAAACATAGGAGATGGTAAAGAACATCCTATTGGCGATATTATTAAAGTACCTTTTCCAGGTAGAAACCAAGAATACTTTGATGACTTTCATTCATACGATACAAGATTTTATGAAAAAGGAGATATAGGTGGTTCTAATACTATAGCTTCTGTTAACAATGAAGCAGGCGGTGTTATTAGATTAACAACAGGAACTGGTAGCAATGATTCTACTTGTTTAGCTTGGAAAGCTGGTGAGTCTGCAAAAGTAGGTAATTGGAATCCTGTATTAAATGGTAAAACAGATTTTATTTATAAAATTAGATTTAAATTAAATTTAGATGCAGGAGCTACAGGAAACACAAACAATCAAGGTTATCCAGTTATAGGTTTAATTAATGAATCGCAAGGAGCTAATACGTTTCCATTCTTAGCATTTGTTGGACAATATACTGGAGTTCCACATCAAAATAATTCTGCAACAGTATATGGTAATACAGCTTTCTCAGGAAGATTAGGTGGCTCAACAGCAGACTATGTTCCAAATATGTCTGATATAGGCGATGGTAATTGGCATACTCTAGCTATTCTTTATAGAACTGCAAAATCAGCTACTGGTAAAGAAGGTGCTAAACTGTCTAATCCAGCAGGTACACCTAAAGAATATGTTTGGTTATATGATAATCAAAGAATACAAACTGTACAGGAATATCAAGGTAGAATTAAATATGATAATGGATGGTCTGGTATATCAGAAGCTAATCCAGCTATAGGAACACCAGGAGCAGTATTAAATGTTGCTGAGAACGATGGCTTTTCTCCTTGGTTTGGAGTTGCTAATGCAACATCTGGCATATCAGTTTCTATGGATGTTGATTATGTTTATCTTGCAGCAGAAAAACCTAAAGGGAGTTATTAATGGCTATAAAAATTATTGTAAAAGAAGGCACTAGAGTTAGAAAAGAACATGAAGCAGCTAATAAAGATGCTGCTGTTGAGTGGATTAAAGCTAACGTAGAAAATGGACAAGAGTTTACAGCAGAGGAAATTGAATAATGGCAGATACAGTAACAACACAAATTATTCAAGATGGACCAAGAAATGCTGTAATTAAATTTACAAACATTAGTGATGGTACAGGTGAATCAGCAGTTGATAAAGTTATAGTAGGTAACTTAAGTAACTTAACTAATGGTCAACCTTGTACAGAGGTAGTATTATCAAGAGTACAATACTATATGAATGGTATGGATGTAACTATGAACTTTTCTGTATCATCAGGTACAGCAGGTTTTATAGCTAAATTAAATGAAAACGATTTAGGTGATATGGACTTTAGAGATTTTAGTGGCATACCTAATAATGCAGGTGTTAACAAAACAGGCAACATTAGTTTTACTACTACAGGTCATGGTGCTGGAGATACATACACAATTATATTAACCTTATTAAAAGCATAGGAGAAGTTATGGATAAATATATTATATACGGAGCAGGATTCCCACCTCAGTATTTTGTACTAGAGCAGGGAGAAGATGGTATCTGGAAATCAGTCTTTGGACCTGATCCAGATTTAGTTGATGCTCAAGCAAAAATAGACGATCTTAGTGGTGTAAGAGCTAGAAATGATAAAGGTCAATTAGTTGGAGATGATCCATCTACACCTAATGTTAATGAAGCTTATGTTTCTGGTAAAGCACCAAAGAAAAAAGCTGCACCAAAGAAAAAAGCAGTAGCTAAAAAAGGAGCAAAGAAAAATGCCAAGTAAAGAAGCAGTAAAAAAAGGAATGGAAGCAGCCAAAAAAGCTGGTCTTAAAGTAAAGAAATCATCTGATGGTTATATGGGTGGAATGAAAACTCATATGAATAAAGGTAAAAAATATTCAATGGGTAGATCAATCCAAATGGGTAAAAGACCTGGAATGATGGGTGGTGGAATGATGGAAAGCGAGCAAGATAAAGTTAAAAGACTTTATGGCGGTGGTAAAACTAAGTAACCATGGGCAGAGCAAAGAAAGACTCTCGTCTTAAACGAGCAGGTGTTTCTGGCTATAACAAACCCAAGCGTACTCCAAATCATCCAAAAAAATCTCATATAGTTGTTGCTAAAGAAGGTAACAAAGTCAAAACCATTCGGTTCGGACAAAAAGGTGCAAAGACAGCAGGTAAACCCAAGAAGGGTGAGTCTGCTCGTATGAAAGCAAAACGTAAATCTTTTAAAGCACGACATGGTAAAAACATTAGAAAAGGAAAAATGTCAGCAGCATATTGGGCGGATAAAGTAAAATGGTGATGTCACGAGCAAACTTTAGTAAAATGACTAGGAGTGCTCCAGCAAAAGGAAATAAAATGAATAAAAAATTAAAACCAATACCAGAAGGAAAAAAAGGCAAAGGCATGAGACAAATGCCTAAAAGTGTTCGTAATAAAATAGGCTTTATGAAAACTGGTGGAAATACAGAAAAAGCAGTATCTCAAAGAAAAAAGAAACCTGTAAACTATGAAGATTTTATGGTTATGGGTTCTAAGGGAACAATGGTTTTAGATGAAAAAGCATACCAAAAAGCGATTGATAAAAGAGATAGTAATTTTAAAAAATCTAAAAAATCTAAAAAATCTTTTAATATGAAAGCTATGGGACATGGTGGTAAAACCTATAAAGGAAAGAAGTGTAAGTAATGGCAACTAGCGGAACAACTACATTTACATTAGACCTTGGCGATATCATGGAAGAAGCTTATGATCTTGCTGGTCTTGAAATGCGTAGTGGCTACGATTATCGTAGTGCCAAGAGATCGCTTGATTTAATTTTTCTTGAATGGCAGAACAAAGGTCTTAATTTATTTACAGTTGTTACTGGCACACAAACTTTAACAGAAGGTCAGGCATTATATCCTTTGCCAGCAGATGCATTAGAAGTTATAGATGTATCTTTACGAACAGACTCAGGAGATGTAGATAACCAAAAAGATACCAGGTTAACTAGAATATCTAGAACACAATATAGCCATATAGCTAATAAACTACTAAAGTCTAGACCTACACAGTTTTATGTACAAAAGTCTAGTTCAGTTAACAACCTAGTATTATGGGCTACTCCTGATAATGCAGAAACTTATACATTAGTGTATGACTATATAGCTAGAATAGAAGATACAGGTAAACCAGCATCTAATAATGCTGATATACCAATTAGTTACTTACCATGTTTAACATATGCTTTAGCATATAGTATTGCTTGCAAAAGACCGCAATCAAATGAAAGAGTACCTATGCTAAGAATGAGATATGATGAGCTATGGAACGAAGTAGCAGATTCACAAAGAGAAAGGTCTAATTTAAAATTAGCACCTAACTTAAGGATTTATTAATGGCGTATGCAAAAGGATCAAAAGCTTTAGGTGAGTGCGATAGATGCGGATTTAGTTATTTATTAAACGAACTAAAGTATGAAGTGCAAAACGAAACTAGAAATGGTTTGCGTGTATGTTCTTCTTGTTTAGACCCAGACAATCCACAATATCAATTAGGTAGAGATGTTGTAGCTGATCCACAAGCATTGTTTGATCCAAGACCAGACAGAGGAGACTTTAGAAGTCTATATACAGTAGCAGTATTTACTCAACCAATAGAAAGTAAAGTAGGGAGTGTAACAGTAACAACATCATGAGTTTCACATATACAACTTTAAAACAAGCTATACAAGATTACACAAACAATACTGAGACATTATTTGTTAACAATCTTGATCGCTTTATACAACAATCAGAAGAAAGAATATTTAAGAATGTAAACTTACCTGCATTCAAAAAGAATGTAACAGGTACATCTACAGCAGGTAATGAGTTTCTTTCTACACCATCAGACTTTATGGCTCCATTTTCTTTAGCTGTAGATAATTCTGGTTTAGAACATTTAATGTTTAGAGATTTACCTTTTATAAGAGAATCTTATCCTGATGCTAATACAACAGGATTACCAAAATATTATTCATTGTTTGATGAAGATTCAATGATTATGGCACCAACACCTAGCAACGATTTTAGATTTGAGCTAAGTTATTTTTATAGACCAGATTCTATTACTGTTTCATCAGATGGAACATCATGGCTAGGAACAAACGCACCTAATGCATTATTGTATGGAGCTTTAGTAGAAGCTTATACATTTATGAAAGGTTCACCAGATGTAATGCAAAACTATCAACAAAGATTTGAAGCTGCAATAGATAGGCTTAAGAATGTTGGAGAAGGTAAAGATACTAAAGATAACTTTAGATCAGGACCAGTAAGAAGGAGACCTAATTAATGTTACAAACACAAACAGAAGTAATGGATGTACAAGTATCCACAACAAATAATAGAGGACATGATCCTCAGTTTTGGGTAGACAGAGTTATGGAAAGATTACTTTCTGTAAGCGAAAATGCTGATCCTATAGTAAAAGAGCAAGCAAAAGCTTTTAAAGATAGCATTCAAGCATTATTATTATTTTATATAAAACAAGCAATTCAAAGTGATAGAGCTACTGTTGCAGGATTGTTAGATAAACAAGGTCATAAAGATATGGCTGATATTATAAGGAGACTTTAAATGGCTATAGTACAAGCAATGTGTAACTCGTTTAAGCAAGAAATCTTAACAGCTACGCACAATTTTTCAGCAGGTACGCATAACTTTAAATTAGCATTGTACACAAGCTCTGCTACTTTAGGTGCATCTACAACTGCATATTCTGCTACTAATGAAGTAGCAGGTACAGGATACGCAGCAGGCGGTGGTGCATTAACAAGCGTAACTCCTGTATTAGATGGCTCAACTGCTGTTTGTGATTTTAATGATCTTACTTTTGGTAGTTCAACAATTACAGCTAATGGAGCATTAATATATAACACAAGTGCAGCTAATAAAGCAGTTTGTGTACTTGCATTTGGTACAGATAAAAGCAGTACAGCAGGAGACTTTACAATTCAATTCCCTCCAGCAGATTCTGGCAATGCGATTATAAGGATTGCTTAATGGCAAGCGTAACTGTAATAGTTGGTGGTAATGCTGGAACCAGCAGATTAGGAGCTGTTTCAAAACTACCAATAGAAGTAAATTTAGCTGGTGCAATAGGATCAATCGGATTTACAACTGCAAACGTATTAGCAGGAACAGGAATTACAGTTATACCAACAGGCGTAAGTGCAACAGGAAATGTAACAACGCCTTTAATATGGCAAAAAATTAACGATACACAAAACCCTAACTGGACAATAATACCGAACTAACATGGCAACTTTTGTAAACAATTTAAGATTAAAAGAAATAAATACTGGTGACGAGTCAGGTACCTGGGGTGCTTCGACTAATACCAACCTTGAGTTAATAGGTGCAGCTCTTGGTTATGGCACTAAAAATATGTCAGCAGATAGCAATACTACTTTTACTATGCCTGACTTTTCAAATGATGGCGTTAGATCAATGCATCTTAAAATTACATCAGGAGTAGCTTTAACTGCTACAAGAGAAGTAACACTAGGACCAAACACAGTTTCAAAGTTTTGGATTGTAGAAAATGCTACAACAGGTGGACAATCTTTAACACTTAAG
>CENS01011548.1_pt1 | contig 10335 bp, 6 predicted proteins | sample 530201 | NCBI WGS metagenome assembly CENS01 (sample SAMEA2619747, study PRJEB7988) | marine metagenome | biome: marine biome (ENVO:00000447); feature: surface water layer (ENVO:00002042); material: "saline water (ENVO:00002010), including plankton (ENVO:xxxxxxxx)" | depth 5 m | reverse complement strand
ATAGGTGGTCAAGCTAAAGCTGGTAATGCTCCTCAAATGTGGAGCTATACAGCACCTGGTACTGATGCAATCGCAGACATTAATACATCTGGCTATTTCAATGACGCTTCTGGCGTTTTGAAAGTTGGTGATTTGATTCATGTTTGGGACAGCTCTGTACCTACTTCAACACTTGTAACTGTATTATCAAATGCAAGTGGTGTAGTTGACGTATCTGATGGAACAGCTCTATCAGTTGCGGATGCTGACTAATTACTAACCGAGGGGGCTTCGGTCCCCTCAACTTTAAGAGGGCATAATGGCAAGTGGTGATTCAAACATAACAATCTGTAATCAAGCCTTGAATTTATTAGGTGCAGATGTTATATCTTCATTTTCAGACACAAGTAATGATGCCGCTACAGTATGCAACAATATCTACGACACAATCAAGAAACAAACATTATCATTGTACCCATGGTCATTCGCATTGACCAAAGTACAATTAGCAAGGTCCTCAACTACTCCCATTAACGAGTGGTCTTACCAGTATGACTTACCTGCAACAGCAGTAAGTGGTACGCCTTTGCAAGTTTACAATTCAAGTGCAACCAGAGTGTTGCCAATACAAAACTATGAATTACTCTATACAGCTAGTGGTCCAACCATAGCTACTAATGAATCAAGTATTTACATAGATTATGTCACATCAGGAATATCAGAAGGTTTGATGCCTTCATACTTTGTTCAACTCTTAGTTTATATGATGGCTTGGCATTTAGCTGAACCTGTTACCGACCAAACAACCAAAGCAGATTATTGGAGAGCAGTTGCTTTAGGTGGTATGGCAGAGAATGGTAGAGGTGGTTACTTCCGACAAGCTATGAATATAGATGGCAGAGGCAAACCTAATTACGCTATAGTAGATTTCCCATTAGCTGATGTAAGGTGATGCTATGAGCAGAGCTGTTACCATCCAAACAAATTTTACGACAGGTGAAGTTGATCCATTGCTAAGATCAAGGATTGATATTAACCAGTACACTAATGCACTCGATAAAGCACGGAATGTTTTAATACAACCACAAGGTGGTTTAGAAAGACGACCAGGATTACAATACATAGATGAGATACCAAGTGCCGCCAGTCCACAAAATGGCACACGTCTTATAGCATTTGAATTTTCCACTACACAAAGTTATATGCTGTTGTTTGTTAATAACAGAATGTATGTGTACAGAGACAAGACGTTGGTAACAAATATTAATGGTAGTGGTAATGATTACCTCACAACAACTATAGGTTCTTCTTTGCTAGATACTATGGATCATGCACAGTCAGTAGATACATTAATTCTAACACATGAAGATATGACACCATTTAAAGTTGTTAGAGGTGCATCACATAGTACATGGACTATATCTGCTATCTCATTTGACTTTGTTCCACGTTATGCTTTTACTCCTACAACAACAGCAGGAGCGCACAACATCACACCTTCTGAGAGAGATGGGAACATAACTCTTAGTACAAGTGGTGGTGCATTTAGTTCTTCAGATGTTGGGCAGTATGTTGAGGCTGATAATGGATTGGGTAGAGCAAGGATTGTTAAATTTATTTCTAGTGGTGAAGTAGACGCTGTGGTAGAAATACCATTCTTTAATACAGATGCAATATCATCAGGTGATTGGTTTCATGAAAGAGGTTATGAAGATAGTTGGTCAGCAACTAGAGGATACCCAAGAACAGTTACCTTCCATGAAGGGAGATTATATTTTGGTGGTACTAAGGAACGACCGAACACATTGTTTGGATCACGAGTCAATAGATTCTTTGATTTTAATCCAGGCGAAGCATTAGATGATGATGCTATAGAAGCAACGTTAGATACAGGTAAAGCGAACCCAATCATAGGATTATTCAGTGGTAGAGATTTACAAATCTTTACTAAAGGTGGTGAGTTCTTTGTCCCTCAATCCTCATTAGATCCGATTACTCCTAGTAACATTGTTATCAATGGTGCAACAAGAAGAGGAGCTAAGGAAGGTATTAAACCTTTAGGTGTTGAGAGTGGGACAATCTTTATCCAAGCGGCTGGTAAAGCGGTTAGAGAGTTCTTGTTTAGTGATGTGGAATTGAACTATGTATCAAACAACATATCATTATTATCTTCTCATCTATTGCAATCACCAGTTGATATGGCATTAAGAAAAGCAACGTCTACCACAGATGGGGATTTATTATTAGTAGTGAATGGGGATGGCACACTAGCTACTTATTCTATTCTCAAGACACAAAACATTACAGCACCTTCTTTAGCATCAACAGATGGTGAGTTTATTAATACCGCTGTAGATGTAGAGACTATGTATTTTGTAGTTAAGAGAACTATAGATTCAACAGATGTATATTATATAGAAGCATTTAATGATGATAATACTACAGATAGTGCTATACTATTGTCAGAGGGTACATTACCTGGTACGACAACAGTAACAGGTTTGGATCACCTAGAAGGAGAAACAGTTAAAGTTATTGCAGATGATTCTATGCAATCAGATAAAACAGTATCATCTGGTAGTATAACATTAGATGCAGTGCCAACTACTTATGTAGAGATTGGTATTAACTATGTGCCAACTATAACTACTTTACCTGTTGAGTTACGATTACCAAGTGGTAATATAGTAGCACAGAAGAAAAGAATTGTTGAGGCAACCGCATTATTGTATTTGTCTCAGAACTTGACCTTAGATGGCAAAGATTTTGTTTTTAGTGCAGGATCATTCTTCACAGGTCAGAAGAGGAGAAAACCAATGTTGGGATATGATCGTAATGGACAGATGTCCTTTTCACAATCACAACCATTGTTTTTTAATTTAATTGGAATAGAGTTTAAAGTAAGTGTAGGTCAATAATGTTTAGTTCATTTTTTAGTGTTTTATCAGTAGCATCTACTGTTAGCAAAGCTTTTCTAGGATACCAACAAGCAGCCGCTATGAAAGCCTATTATGATGCACAAGCTGATCTAGCTGGTGTTCGTGCTAGAATTACAAAAGTGCAAGCTCAGGAAGATGCTAATAGAGCCTTAAGGGATCTTAATGAAAACCTAGCATCAAATGTAGCAAGAGCTGCAGCTGGCGGTATTAGTCCTTATATAGGATCTCCAGCCACTATTAATGCAATTAGCACAAGATATGGCGTGCAAGATTATTTATTGGCACAAGACACTGCTAGAATTGCAGATTCAATGGGCATTATGGAAGCACAGATTTTACGAGATGCTGGTGATATGTATAACCAAGGTGGTATCATTGGTGCTTTTGCTGATGTAGGAATTGGAACATATAATATATTTAGCCAAACAGGTGGACTGGATTCACCATTTTATAATACAGGCAGTATACTTAACCCAACAGCCAGTACTGTTGTGGGTGGAACTGTAATTCGTGGGCAAGGTTAATTATGGTAAAAAGATTTTTAAAATACACACCAAAGGTAAGAGGTTACACAGCAGCTGATATAGATTTGTCATTTTCTGATTATAAAGTTATGTCTACTGTAAACCAAGATTTAGAAAGAAGAATAGGTAGCGTTGTTGATTTTTCAATAAAAAGATTAGGAGAAGAGGCTTTAGCAAAAGGAAAGGCTTATGGTGTAGAGAACGCTCCTACCGCTGAACAATTCTTAAATGCAAGTCCAGAAGCTATAAATGAATTGCTCCCTAAAGATTCTAGTACATTTGGAGAGGCGGCAAGAAATGCAATGCTATCAGAAATTAGTAGCACTTTAACTGCTAGAGGAGAAGCGGCTTTAAGTAATATTTTTACAGATTCTGTTGATGAATTTGGCAATATTATTATTGAAAGTGAGCAAGATGAAAATGGCAGAATATTGACAACTGCTGAAATTATGAGAAATAAATTGAATGCAACTAAGGATGGTTATATTGATGCTATGAAGCCATATTCTCCTGAAGTAGCTGAGAAGCTTGATGCACGATTAGCTGCCTATGGAAATAACATCTATAACAAATTTTTAGATAAAGAAGCGGCAATCAAAAAGCAACAGAATTTAGTTGATGTTGCAACATATTCTACTAGTTACTTTGACAGCTTCCCAGAACTTATAAAACCTAGAGTCTTTGTTGATGACGAAACTGGGCAAATGCTAAGGACAACCACTTTAGAAAATTACAAGCGTGAGAGAGAGCATTACGAAGATTTTATTATGAAAAGACTTCCTATATTAGGAGATAAAGCAATCGATTATCTTGAGGAGTTTGATTCTCAATGGCAAACAGCTCAAACTGAGTATATTGAACAACAAATGGGCAAGATCTCTGATAGTCCTTTCGTGGAAATAGATGGAGATGTGGTAAGGGTATTGCATCCTACAGTATTTGCAGATTCTATGTTAGAAGGAGAGTCAGTTATGGAGTTGCTCGACAACATGAGCGAAGAAGAAAAAGACAACTACACAGACGAAGAACTAATTAATCTTTATTCTGTAGCAGAAATATTAGATCAAACAGAAGATAAGCCTGCCATGGCACAAGACATATTAGATACTTATAAAATTAGAACAGATATTACAAAATACGAAGAAGAAGAAATTGCTAGAAAAAGTCAAGAAACATTTGATGCTGAAGTAATTAATTTTATTAACGCTCCAGATTCTCAAGCAAAAGCTACCGCTTTAAATAAAATGTTTGCCCTTGACCCTGATGAAGCAATTAAGTATGCAAAATTAAGCGAAGATGTTTTAGATCAATTAGGAGAGGATACTGATCCTGCTGGTTTTAGTACTCCTGGTGCGTACAAAAAATATAAAGGACAAATACTACGAGGAGAAATTTCCTTGAGCAAACTGGTTTCTCTGTCAGATACCCAGAACTTAGAAGAGGGGTTGGATTATTTAATTCCAACAGATGTTAGTACACTATTAAATGAGTATGCTTCTGTGCAAAAAGCAAGGGAATCGTCGGCAATGGATTTTAAGGACATAGAAAATATTTTATTAGCTTATGTAAAAACTACTGGGATGCAGGATGGGCAAGATATTGGCTCAGATGCTGCTGCTAGAGGATCAGATATGTTTAACAACACACAGTTGGATATATATGGATTATCGTCAGAAGAACTGGCTAATATAAACGTAGAGACTATCAAAGAGCTAGCCGACAAAAACAACTTAGGAGCTTTGCAGTTTAAGAAAGAAGAAGTTATTTCAGATTTAAGAATTAATTTGCCAACCTTAAATGGAAGGACATACATTGCTAATGGCGTTAAGAAAACAGTACCTCTATTCCATGAATTAAACCAATATAATTATACCCAACTTAAAGAGGCTGTTGAACATTTTAGCAGATTATACAAACAGAATGAATTTGAAGATGATCCAATAAACTTCCCATCTGATATTAGAGACAATATGGAAGTATTCTTGGGTAGTGATTATGTAGTAAATTTTGCAATCAATCTTAACCCTTTCAGTACTGGTAAATATGACAAAACAGAAATTGCGGACTACCTTAAAGAGCCTACTGTTAATGTGGACCAAACTACACCTATTAGTGTGGATCCTGGTCAAACAATTTCATTAGAAAAAGAAGGATTATTTACTAGCTTTGATGGGATCACTGAGTGGTGGAATAGAAGGCAAGAAGATGTAAGAAAGAAAAGACAAGAAAGAGAGCAAAGAGACCAGAATTTATATGGAGCTAACCAATGAGCATAGATTACAACAAAGCTATCAGTAAAGCCTATGAGGCAGATGCACAATATAGTGATGGGAATTATGATATCATATATGATTCAGATGGATTGCCAATGATTGTGGCTCCTGATTATGATAAGACTGGGAAAGCCAAAGTAAATGCTATGTTGGATAGAGCTAAATACTTAGCTGGTGAAGTTGTGGAAGAAGTAGGCGTACCAATGACTAAAGGCGGTATTAAGATTTTTGAAAACCTTACAACATTACCAATGGCTGTTGTAGAAAAAACAGGCTTGATAAATCAAGGATCTGTCAAAGCATACGCCAAATTTTTTGATGATGTTGTCTATCCTAAAGTGGAACAATTAGGAAAGCCTGATGGTCCGCTAGCACCACTAATAGAGGGTTTGGTGCAGTATGGTGTTCCTGGTATTGGTTATTACAATCTATTTAGTAGGCTAAATCAAATGAAGGGGGTTACTAAATGGTATGAAAAAGCGGCTACAAAATTTAACAATATGATGGCTACTGAGATTGCAACAGTATTAACGGCACAAGACCCTGTTGATGGTAATTTTGCAACTGCAGTTTCGGATATGTTTGAAATAGACACCGACACCTCAGAAACCATGGGGAGAGAGTTGTTTAATTACATTGCTTCACCTGCTGATGAAACCACAGCGGATACAGTTATTGATGAAAGATTAAAAGCATTACTATCTGATGTCCCATTAGCGTTAGGTGTTGATGTTACTATTGGTATTATGAGAGGCTATGCTAAATTATTTAGACAAAGAGATGATGTAAGAAGAGTAGAGCAAACAGCTCAAACAACATTGTTAGCTCCTGAGCTAAGAGAAGATGTTATGATGGAAGATTCAGAGGGTAATCAATATAATTTTGAGGGCGAAAGAGTAGCGAGGGCAACTAATGAGTGAAAAAATATCAAAGCAAATAATTAATGAGACAATAGAACCTGCTAAAGAAGAGACAATTTCTAGGGATATCATCACACCATCAACGACAGAAATTAACGAAACGTTGGATGTTGCTAAAGATAAAGCGGCTGCTGTTGGTTTAATTAACAATGAATTTGTGGATCCTGTAAGCGTTGCCACGCCAGAAGAAAACAGGACTGATGAAGAAATTATTAGCGAGGCTGTAAAAGATAAATATGTATCACCTCCAGAAACAGGTGTTGAAGTAGCTGGCTTAGGTGGTTTAGCTGGCGATATACTGACAAAAACTAAATCTGATCCACGGTTAGATAGAGAACTAGGTGGTGAGACAATGGAGTCCTTGGACCAAGATTTCTTTATCAAGGGAAGAAAGATCTATGCGGCACAAGCTAGTCAAGATGAAATCAATTTACTTAATGCGGCTATTTATGGGAATTGGGATGCTGTTACAAAGAAAAACTATTTTGAAACCCTACCTCCTTCCGAGAGAGAACGTTTAAACAAAACCAAAAAATATGTGCCAGAAGTTGATGAGAATGGTTTATTAGATATAAGAACCAAAGACGACATACAAAGGTTTATCTACGAGTTTAGAGAAAGCTACAAGGATCAATTAAAAGCCACTGGCGGCAACAAAAAAAGTTTTGAATCCGTACTAAAAAGTGCATTGGAACTAGACAACAATGCTGTTCTTAGAAAACTGTTCAAGCTTGGTCCAGATGAAACCTTAAAAAGAACTGACGAAGTTGTATTAGCAAATATTATGAATCTTAATTCATTGTTTAGATTAAGGGACATGGCAAAAACAGTAAAAGATGGTGGGCAATTAAAAGGCAAGAATGGAAAGTTATTATCAGTAGATCAATCTTACATGGTATTTGCACAGGCATTAACAGTGCATAAAGCATTAAACGCTGCTGTAACAGGAAACAACACAGTGTTAGCTAGGAATCTGTCTTTCTTGCAATCTATTGGTAAATATTTTGAATCTAACCCCTACACACAAGGACCAGGAATTGATGCCTTACAGAATCTCGGTGATGTTGATAAGCTTATGATTAATTATAATCTTAAGAAAGATGCTATGACAGGATTGCAGAATGGAGAAGATTTCCGTTTGTTAGCTACTAGATTTTTAGAGCTAGACAACGCCGCAAAACAGAATAGATTTTTAAATGGAATGGGGGATAGTCCAAACTTTTTACAAAAAGGATGGCGGTATGTTGTGGATGGTACAGGAAAAAGTCTTGATGTACTAACAGAAGCCTATGCAGCATCTGTCTTATTTAGCACTGATTTATTTATGTTAAATAACATTGGTAATATGATTCCGTTGATTAACAGGATACCTGAAGTAACGATTAGCACTGCCTATGGGAAAATAAGAAAAGCTTTTAATAAAAATGGCGAAGCACCTAATCCCATTGATAGAGGATTATATGAAGGTCTTGGGATGGTGCATTCTATGAAAGAAGCTGTAAAAACAATGGGTCATGTTTGGTGGAATGAAAAACCATTAGATGACTCTATCAGGTATGACACAAGAAAGCACAAAGCAACAGCTTTGCCAGAAGGGGATTTCAAAGAAACAACATTAGGAAAAGGTATTGACTATTGGGGTAAGGCTGTACGTTTGTCTTTAAGAACAAATATGGCTATAGATGAATTATATAAAACAGTAAACGAAAGAGCGTTTTTGTACGGAGAGGCTACTCTCAAAAGAGATGAGTTTCTAAGACAGGGATTAAGTCCTGAAGAAGCTGATAGAAAAACATTAGAGTTTATTAACAACCCTGATGATGAAACTGTAGTGGCAATGAAAGCTAGAGCAAGAGAAAATACCTACACCAAGAGAATTAATTTTCCATCTCCAAAAATAACAAGACATCCTGCTTTTAAATTGATGGTTAGTTTGTTTTACAATACGCCTGTCAATGTTGTGGATTATACCACACAGAGAATCCCAGGTCTTAATTTTCTGAACCCTAATTTTTATAAAGCGTTGAATGCAGGTGGCAGACAAGCTGATGAAGCGTTTGCAAAATTTACATGGGGAGGAGTACAATTAACTGTTTTGACTCAATACTCAATGGGATTAATGGATAAAGGTGTGTACATTACTACCTCAAGACCTGGTGATCCAGAGGAAAGATATTTGTGGGAAGATAGAGGATACAAACCTAATCATGTTTATTTTCAGGATGAAGATGGATCATGGAAAGGTAGGAGTTATGCTGGTGCAGAACCTGCTAGTGATGTGTTTGCTACCGCAGCGTTAATAGGATCTATGACGAGGTCTGGTAATAATAGTGATGCATGGACCGAATCTATGGGTGATTTAGTTTTGGGTATGACCGCTGCTAATTTAAATTATTTGGGTGATTTCCCTGGTATGCAAAATATTGGCTACCTGGTTGATATAATGTCTAGCTATCGAGAAAATGGCATAGATAGTTCGCTCGATAAAATATTTGAATACTTTAGTTATGTTGCTGGTGATACTGTATTAGTAGGAGGGTCGCAATTAGTATTACCGAATGTTATGTCTTTAGGTCTTATGAATAAACTTAGTTTGATAACAGATCCTGCACAAAGAAGTAGGCTACCTGAAGAAATATCTACCAATCCTGTGATAGTAGGTTTGACTAAAGCATACAGAAGATATGAGAATCTGAACCCATATATAGGATCTAAAGCTTCCCAAGAAGTGAACTTTTGGTATGATGGGAAAACAAAAAGAGCTGAGGCAGAAGGTTTTGGACAAAGCTTGTTAATTATGACTCCATGGTATATTAAGGAGCCTAAATACAATGACATCAATGTCTTTACTGATGACTTTTTAAATGGCACTGGTTTTAGTACACCGCCAAGAATTAGCAAAGGTGGAGCTTCAGTAAAATTAAATGATGATGAATACACTGAATTTGTAAGGCTGTACAATACTATTGAAATTAATGGTTTGTTAATGAAAGACAGGCTATTAAATTTAATACATGGAGGTAATGCTGATTATGCTAGATTGTACTACAAGTATAACAAGAACACTGGAAAATATGAAGAAACTAAACCAAAAGAAAAAAGAGGCATTTTATTGGGTGAAATAGGTAATTACAAAGAGAAAGCAAAAGAGATACTTTTTAGAAATAACCCATCATTATCAAAACGTGTAAATGATAGGATAGCTAAGTTAGAAAACCTAGAAAATTAGGAAAAACTATGATACAATACAAATCAATAATCGGAGGAGGCAATGGCGACATTCGACATCAATGATGTAGCGAGGCGTGTCCAGTATATCTCTACTGGGCAAGATGGTCCCTACGCCTTTAACTTCCAAGTAAACCAGGCTAGTGAACTATTGGTGTATCGCAATGATACAGCACAAACTGATAGCTTACAATACAATGCCACTATCGGTGGTGATGGTACAGGTTCTATTACATTTATAGATAACTCTGGAGGTGGTGGTGAGGACTATACACCAGTCAATGGGGATGTCATTACTATTATTGGGGACCAAGCATTAGGAAGAACCACAGCGTTTACTACAGGACAAATCAGTGTAGCTAATACTCTTGAGACAGAGTTTGATAATGTTGTTATTAGACAGCAACAAATTAAAGAGATTACGGACAGGTCTATACAATTAAAACCTTCAACAGGTAGAACAGTTACAGGT
>CENS01022958.1_pt1 | contig 10356 bp, 15 predicted proteins | sample 530201 | NCBI WGS metagenome assembly CENS01 (sample SAMEA2619747, study PRJEB7988) | marine metagenome | biome: marine biome (ENVO:00000447); feature: surface water layer (ENVO:00002042); material: "saline water (ENVO:00002010), including plankton (ENVO:xxxxxxxx)" | depth 5 m | reverse complement strand
AATGCACTCTTGGCAGTTTTCCAACCAAGGATAAAGATGATCGGGTCGGCGATTCTTGAACATTTCACCTTCAATCGCCCAACCAAAGGAACGAGAAGGTGATTCATTACCACGGGTAGAACCAATCATATATGGACGACGAGGATCACCATTCGGATAAGAAAACTCTGGATCAAAACCAGTTTGAATGTAAACATCAAAGGTTCGACCAAATGGAGTGAGTCTACCGAGATCGTCAATCCACATTGCAACGGCATCTGGATCGGATGGTTTTCCCGCACCGTCGTTGGCATTTGCAAATGTTGCCATCATCAAAACAATAAAACTTTTTACAAAGGTTGTCATATAAAACTCCTCTTATGACAATTATGATTTCCGCCTACGATTTAGACCTGTCATACACATAATAGGTATGGCGAAAATTAAAGGCACACCCGTACCGGCATCTGGGATGATCATTGCCTGTTGAGGTATTGATGGATTATCAATAACTGGTCCCGGTAACTCAAATGCATTGAACTCAGGATACGCAAAGTTATTGTATAAATCTAACTCAGCAAAGTCTTGGATCAGGGATGCCATATCGAATTGATCAGGCAAAGCGGTCAGAGACAACTCCTCGTTCGCCAGAAAGGATTCTACGATAGGGTCCATGAATGAATCTTCACTCAAGAACGACCCACTATATGCAAATGTATCATATGTGTCAGGACCGAACCAAGGAGAGTCGAAAGGAGTCGAATCTGCTAACTCCTTTTTGTCATCCTTCTTGTCATCTTTTTTATCATCTTCCCTATCATCCGCATCATTCTGTGCGACTACCGGAGGGGAAACCGGTGCTGTAAAAGTGGGGGTATTATAAGAAATTAAATCGGTCACCTTATTGAAAGATTCAATATAACTTGCAACTTTGTCTATTAATTCTTTACCAACTATGGTGCCACCAATTACGGCAACTGCCCCTACTTTTAACAATTTCTTTTGTAATAATTCTCGACCCTGTTCGCAAGACTCAAGTGCCTTACGCTGTTCGGTTTTGTTATTCTCTTTGAGGTTCTCAAGGTCACTCTTAATTTTATCATAGTCACTACATCGTGAACAACCCTCAGAGAATTGATCATTCTTTGACATAATCTTTCTCCTATGTTGTCATTAGTATGTATTTTTACGAGAGTGTTCGCTCTATCGAATCGATCAACCATGTTTGCTCTATCAAATCGAGGAACTGAATTATCTCTTCATTGCTGAACTCGTTCTTCATGTAGTTGACCGCCATACAGACAAACTGAATGTTATCTTTGGTATATGGTTTACTTGAATCAATTCTATCAAGTGATGCTTTGTATGGACTCTTCGTTCTTCTCACTTCTCGCCCCACCGGATCCAGTGTCATGGGAATGTTCGTGATCGCACATTTTGCACCTTGGGCATCCCACAATTCCTTGAGATACTTTCTATCAAAATCTAATAAATCCCTCGTGCCATTTTGTGTCATTCGTGTTCTCACTCCTCCCATGAAGTATGTAAATTGACTATATTCATCACCCCCCGATAGTCCTATGGTTTTACACTTTCGAGAACAATACAATTTTTTATGTTTTTTACCAGACTGATCTCTAAGATCACATTCCCTACGAGTAAACTCCTTATCACATATCGGACAATTAAACTTAAACCTTTTTGCTACTCTGCCCAACCTTGCACATTTATCACAGCAATAATGTTTACCTTTAGCACCATTACGACTGTTGTAACTACTCAATGGTTGAGTGTGTGACTTACCACAATAATCACAATTAAATGTAACCGTGCTTCTTTCGGTTCTTGCACTATTAGAACACTTACACGAACAATACTTTTGCTTCTTGAATCTAGTAGTAAACTCTTTGTTGCATTTTGGACAAGTCTTGGTGTGTAGGGTCTTTGGCATGGTGTATACAATCTTTCAAAAGTGGGTGAAAATGGGTGAAAATGTTGCAAAATCCCTTTTATTAATTAAATAAAAAGGGTATGGGCGTTCTGTGCCTCTCAGGGGCGATGCGAAAATTCAAGGTTCGTCTCAGTCAAGTCCCGACTCTTTTCGTATTCTTGCGAGGTATCTTGCTGCCCTCTTGCGATGGTCACCGCATGGCAATTTGTATTTCTCAATGATCTCACACGCCTGTCGCTCTGTGTGTTCTTCTAGTCTCAGGTAGTTCACATCGTTACTTTTCTTTTCCCACTCCAACCACATAGGGTCATCGGTGAACCACTGCCACATATGTGCGTACTCATGTGCGAGTGTGTGTAACCATTTTGTCTTTGCACCACCTATGGCGACAGCGATCACACCGGGACTATCGTCATCGGGTGCGTCAAAGTAACCATCTGTTCTGGTCTTATCATCTGACGAAATGATCGTTTTGCCGGAGCCGAAAAGCAGTTGAACCGAAAAGCGTGATGCTTCTCGGTCAACCATTTTTATAAAATTGTTCGCTTGTGGCGAGTTTGTTATCACACAATCTCCTTCGCAATCTTATCCGTGAAGGTGTTGAGCAGCGGACGGGACATGGTTCGCTTGCCAAGATCCTTACGGAAGGCGTTGATGACACGGGTGGTGGAGGCATCTTCGGGAAGAGCGTCCATCTTGTCGCTGCTGGTGTAGACAGCGATCTTCTTGTCCATCAGGAAGTAGGTATCATAACCCTTGTGATTCTGCTCGATGAATCCGTCCTTCTTGAAGTTTTCAATCTTCTTTTCAATGTTGACATTGTTGCCCGAACGGTAGTAGAGCGTGGATTCGATGCTCTTCTTGCCATCGAGGAAGATACCGATGAGGTTGCCACCAGCGATGTCCTTGTAGACACGCAGGAGCATATCGGTGCCGATGGCAGTCTCTTCGCTGACATCGAAGGACCACACGCGACCGGACTCCTTCTGAGTGACGGTTCCACGGTATCCACCGAACGGATCGCCATCACCACCATCGGTGATCCAAATGCTGTTGAGGACATCGATGCCGTTCGACTTGCGGAATTCGCCAGCGACCTTCATGGCAGCAACGATCGACTCGTTGAGGGGAGTACCACCGAGGCACAGCATACGGGGCATGTCGTAGTGCTTGTTGTAGTCACCGACACACATGAGGAATTCACCCATACGATCGAAGTCCGACTTCTTCATCTTGTCGGAGAAGAGTTCGATGAGCGAGAAATCGCTGAGACTCATGGAACGCTCGTTCCGCTTGTCTTCGTCGATGCTCCAGTTATTGCCGTTGGCAGACTTGCCCCAGCAATGCTGATTGTTGTCGGATCGCTCACTCTTGGTGTGAGTCGAGAAAGCGTAGATGCGGAACGGGATGTTGATCTTCCGGCAGAACATAGCGAGAAGAGCGGTCTGAGCGACAGTCTCCTGCATACAATCGTCCATCGAACCGGACCAATCGACATAGACCACCATACCGTGGTTCTTGCCCTTGATCTCGACCTTGTTACGAAGGAAGAGATCTTCGGTCATCTTGTACTTGTGAAGAGCGGTCATATCGAGACGACCAGTCTTCGCAACCTGCGTGCGAGCGTTGATCGCTGCCGCCTTCTTGCGGTCGAACATCTGGGCGAGACTGGTAACGGTCGCCTTCGCACCACGCTGGAAGTCTTCCCACTTGGCAGGGTTGCCGGTAAGACCTTCGCCAGCAGCGATCACTTCCTTGTGATCGACGATGATCTCATCAAGGTGGATATCCTTGAGGAGCGGAAGATCGACATTGGTCGCCGAATTGCGCCAGTTGTTCTCGTCGATCTTCGCCTCACCAGCGACATTCTCGTCCATAGCACGCTGGGTGCTGGCGGGAGCAGGAGCGTGGGTCTTGGTGTAACCCTTAGCGGTTTCTTCGCTATCGGTGGGTTCGGTGTTGGCATCGTCACCCTCACCATCGTCGGAACCGGAGCCGCTGGTGGATTCGGCGGTGGAACCGTCATCCTCTGCATCAGCAGCGGATTCCATAGTACCTTCGCCCTTGGTTTCTTCACCATCGCCCGAACCCTTACCGGATTCGTCGCCTTCCTGCTCACCAGTATCGTCGGACGGCATACCGCCACCCATTCCACCGGGACCGTCAATGTCGTCGTTATCGACGGCATCGGGAATCTCGATGTTCACATCGCTATCGCCAGCATCGTCGCCAGCACCAGCGGACTGTCCGTTCTCGGGAGTATCGTTCTGCTCGGGAACCTCTTCGGTTCCTTCGTTCTCAGCACACCAATCGTAGATCTCGCGGGCGAGATCGCAGACTTCCTGAAAAGTCTCGGTGTTGGCAGCACGGTTCACGAAGACCATTTCTTCGTCCGAAAATTGAACATCGCCCTCAAACCCCTTGAAGTGGCAGTTGAGTCGGTCGATGAACTTGAGCGTATTGGGATCGCGGTCACCCATGCCGAAGAAGTCACGGTCACGCATCTCAGCATAACCAGCACGGTAGTCGCGTCGAAGACCAGCGTACTTCCGCTGGATCAGTCGGTCGATGCGGACATCCTCAACGACATTGAGATAGTCCTTGGCGACCATGTTGACGGAGCCGAAAACTTCCTTAAGAAGAACTTCCATGTCGGTCGCATCGGTGAAGATCGCGTGGGCGCATTCGTGACCGATGAGCATATCACGAAGACGCTCCGAGCAATCCCAGTTGGGCATGGTGAGAACGCGGTTCTTGACATCGAAGCACGCGGTGGGCATGGTAGGATCGACAGCAACACCGATGTTTTCGGTGGCGAGAAGACGAGCGAATCCGGGAGCGACTTGAAGCATGTTGTTAGGTTCCTGTTAGGGGACTTGGTGAACTAGGGATCTCTTCCCTTACGCTTAAATTTTACCATGTGGGGAACGCAGGTCAAGGAAAAAATACAAAAAATCTTGTCAAGGGGAAAATTGGTATTTTATCAAATCTTAACATTGTGGGCTAGGGCTACGGTTTTGAGTCAAAATCAACCAAAATCGGGGTTTTTTATCGTTTTTTTGCTAAAAAGGTGGTTTTTTGCGACAAAAGGCGAAAAAAGATTGAAAATCCGACAATTTTTCCCTTGACACGAAAAAAGTGAGATTTTTTCCTTTTTAGGGGTTGCAATCTGTGTGGTTATGGTACAATTTGGGTGTCCCAGCGGGGACGATCATCAACACACACAATCCCTAACAGGAACCTAACACCATGAACAAGTCACGAACTCTCTTCTGCGATGTCCTCCGTGAACATATCGCTTCGGGCGATCTCGATGTCCACTGCACCAATGCCGATATTGAACCTATCGCGTTGGCGCAGGGTTGGACTGTCATTCCGCTCTGGTTCCGTCAAGATAGCGAAAACCCGATGAAAGTCGGTCGTGGTCGCTATGATCTCTCATGTCTCGCTTCTGGAAATTCGGCTCCGGTCGAGCGTACTTCGGTCGCTCCCGCTGCCGCCCCCGCTCCTGTTAGCGATTCCGCTCCGCAAGCGTCTGCTATCCTTCAGCAGTCGCTTGTGTCGAGCGAATCGGTCATTCCGTCGAAGGATGCGGACTTCGTTCCGTGGGGTCACTTCGACGATGTTACTACCATCATCAAGTCGGGTGCATTTTACCCGACCTTCGTGACGGGTCTTTCCGGTAACGGTAAGACCACCATGATCATGCAGGCATGTGCGAAAGTCAATCGTGAATGCTATCGTGTGAATGTCACTTCACAAACGGACGAGGATGATCTGCTTGGCGGATTTCGACTTGTGAACGGTGAGACCGTCTGGTATGACGGTCCCGTTATCCAAGCGATGAAGAACGGTGCTGTTCTTCTCCTCGACGAAATCGACCTCGGTTCGTCGCCTCTCATGTGTCTGCAACCGGTCCTTGAGGGCAAGGGTATCTTCCTCAAGAAGATCAACCAGTTCGTGGAACCCGCTCCCGGTTTCCAAGTCTTCGCTACTGCCAACACCAAGGGCAAGGGCGACGATACTGGTGCCTTCGCCCACACCGGCATTCTCAACGAAGCGTTCCTTGACCGCTTCCCTGTGACGCTTGAGCAGGAGTACGCTGCCAACGGTGTCGAGAAGCGAATCCTTCTGCGAAAAATGAAGACGCTTGGAGTCGAAGACAAGGACTTCGCTGGCAATCTCGTCAAGTGGGCGGATGCTATCCGAAAGACCTTCATGGAAGGCGGAATCTCGGAGATCATCACCACGCGGCGACTCCTCTCCATCACGCAGGCGTTCTCTATCTTCAACGATAAGGCGAAGGCGATCAGTATGGCGATTTCCCGCTTCGACGAAGAGACGAAGCACGACTTCCTCAAACTGTACGAAAAGATCGACGCGGAAGTCGAACTTTCCGAAAACCCCGATCCGGCTCCGGTCAGCGTTGACCCGAGCAACCCCAACAACTGCCCCTATTGAGTGAAACTTTAAAGGAAATTTGCAACATGGCAAGTAACGAACCATATAGCACTATCGAAGAACTCCCCGACTTCGACATCGAATTCCCCGAAGGGTCGTTCGATCCGGAGACCGAGGAAGAGGACGATCTGGACGCACTCCCCTATGAGGATGATGATAGGGACTGGTCCGATCAGGACAACTTCCCCTACCATGAACTCGACGATATCGTCGATGCTCAGTGGGAAGATCAGCAGGGTCTCGATCACCCCATCAACTGGTTGGGATAACCCCAGCGAAACTTCAACACCGTTTTCTCATCACTTTTTTAAGACGCATTTTCAAAAAGGAAAAACAAATGCCTCGACCCATGATTAATGTTACTCTCGACTTCGCCTCCATTGAGGAGCGTATCGCCAACGGCGAGCGTGTCACCGTCCGACATATTGCAGAGGAACTCAAGGTTTCTCCGCAGATCGTTAGGCGTGCCCTCAACGAGCATTACACCGATCGTGTGATGTTCACCCGTGGACGCACGGGCGGAATCGCCATCAAGGCGGACGCGACTCCATCGGAACCCACCGGTACGATGACCGCGACTGCTGAAACGGCATGACGCGAAGATTCAACGGATCCCGGTGGCGTGTGTGTGCGTCACCGGGAAACCCGTTTGAACAGTACCCCGCATAAAATACCATAAGGTTCCTCCGGGGTTTAGCGGCAGGTCAAAAATTTCAAAAAAGGGTTTTTAACAGTATAGGGTAAAACTTTTTTAAAAATCCATTTTCAAAATTTTTTTTAAATCAATTTTTCTCTCATCCAGCATTTTCTAATTTACTCGATTCCAAACTTTCCCCTTGCACTCCCCAGATTCAAAGGTACAATACACGCATGACTGAAACAGCAACCACTACCGCTCTCACCGCCGACCACATCCGCGATATGGTCGTTCCCGTCGATCCGACTCAGGTCTCCGCCAGCAACCAGCAGCGATGGATCTGGCGATCCCTGCTCTACTGCTTCCGCGAGATGCAGCGAGACATCAAGCAGTATCGCACGGACATGGGTCGCGTGGACAATCGCAATTCCCCCGCGTACTGGTGTGACTGGATGTCTGATGGGAGACTCAACAAGAACTCCGCTGCATCCGACATTCACAACATCATTCTGGAAGATGTGAAGGATCCCCCTCGTCCCCTCAACGGTCGCCACCTCGACAACGCGGTGACCTTCCTCACCTCCGAAGGCGTTGCCGAAAATGTCCTCAAGTTCGTCCAACGCTGAAAAGGATTTCACACACATGACTTTTAAAACCGCAATGGCAATTTATCTTTTCGGTGCTGCAAGTATTACAACTTCTGCACATGCTCTAACCGAGAAAGAACTCACCGATGTCCTTACTGCAATTCGCACTGTCGAGTCTAATAACAATCCTAACGCTGTTGGCGATTCTGGAAATGCTATCGGTGTTTATCAAATTTGGAAAGTCTATTGGCAAGATGCTACTGAATTTAACAATATTGGTGGCAAGTATCGGGATTGTTTTAACCCTACTTACGCAGATAAAGTCGTTCGAGCATACATGGATCGATACGCCACTGAGAAGCGGTTGGGTAGACCCGTGACTCAACGCGATATTGCCGTGATGCACAATGGTGGTCCTCGGGCAGTATGGGCGAAGGGCAAGAAGAAGGAAAACCTCGATCGCTATTGGGCGAAGGTACAGAAGGAACTTAGCAAGTGAACGAAGAATCTTACACCGAATCTGCAACGGCAGCGTTTTTGTCGAATGACATTCAGCGTCCACCGCGTAACGCTCCGAGCGATAGCGATGGTGTAATCATGGTGCTGTCCGGTGAGTATTACTTGGACGCACATCGAAACGAGATCATCTGTCACCAAGTGTGGACTGGCAAGACGGATCGTGGACAGACGAAGGTTAGGATCTTGACCAATCAGGGTACTGGTTGGATCGAAGGTCGCAGGAGCGATGAGTTTGTTACCTTCACCGAGGATGAGGCGAGACGCTGCTGGAATCACTCAGTGGACAACGGGGCAACCCGTGTTTACATGCGGGTGAAGTCCAAGCAGTCCAGCAAGTATGGAATCACTGCTGATTCCGACTCGTTCCAAGAGAGTGTTTATCAGAAGACTCTTAATAAATTTGCAAATCTTTACAAGTACGATGAGGATCCCAAGTCCTACAAGGAACTTGCCAAGGAAGACGCGATCTGGGAAAACTACGCACTGGAGGCATGACGATGACCGATGTTAAATTTGTTAAAACTTTGAAGCAAGAAATCACTGAGAACACCCGGATCTGGCAGACTCTCTGGAAGCATGTTCCGACTGGTCAGTATGTCGTTGTTTCATCTTCGCAAATCCATTCGGATGTCACCACGATGCTCGGTGAACCGGATGCAATGGTCGATGAGACGATGGTGTTTCCGTCGAGCGAAAATGGCGTGTGGGATTCGCGTGATCTTGCCGTGGACTATCCTGCAAAGTGGACGATGAAGGATCATGAAAAAATCGCAAATACAGGTCAAAAAAATCGCGTTGAAAAAAACGCGGAAACCTTTGAGGACGAACTGTGATTGATCTACTTGTAAAATTCTGTCCGTTGATTGCAGGTATTCTATATGCTATTGTTGGCATCGGATACTTCGTCAAGAAGGACTACCCGTGGTCATTGGTGTGGATCTCATACGCACTGGCAAATCTTGGACTCGTTCTCGCGGCATCAGCAGCAAAGGAAAATCTATAATGGCAAATTGGGATATTTCACATGGTCACTACACCATCGAAAATAAAACAAACCACCGTGAACTTGTAAACTCTGTGGTGCATTGGTTCCTTGGTCGGTATGCGATGAACAGGAAGTCGGCGGATCAGCACCGGATCTTGAATGTCAACCTCAAGTCTTACAAGACGATGAAGTGTTGGGGTGAATGCTCCGAGGGCGAAAACGGTATTGATTACAATATCGACATCGCCACCGATCAGTCTCTCCGCGACTTCATCGCTACGCTCATGCATGAGATGGTTCATGTTCTCCAGTGGGAGCGTGGATCATGGAAGGGAGAAGGGGAACGCGAAGCGACCCAACTCCAGTACGAACTCGCGGATGATTTTTGGAGATGCGGCAATGTCTGATTATAATTTTTGGTTTTGGTTTGCATTTTATTGTTTTATGATTTACATTATTCTTGGGTTTCTTAGAATTGGAACAGATTGGAACAAGGACTGATGAACGACCTTCGACCCGAAGTTACACTTTCTGATCGGGACGGCAATGCATTTGCTATTCTTGCAAGGTGTCAATCTGCTGCACGACAAGCAGCATGGGATGAAAGATATCTTGAAGAGTTCCTTGACGAAGCGACCAATGGCGACTATAATCATCTACTCAGGACCGTGATGGACTATTTCACGGTTGTCTAAATAAAGGACTGGAGCAAACATGGATCTCTACAACGAAAACGAACCCTCCCGATGCACTGTCAGTGATTGTTGCAATTTTCTTTTTGAACTTGGGAGGATGACCGAGAGCAACCCGTTCGATCAATTTGAAACCCAAGAGGATTTCTCTGGCATCATGTCGGATGTTGTAAATTGTTTTAATGTTGTCAACACGAACATGGAACTGATCTATGATGCCGAAGACGAGGACGGTATGCTGGATCTGCTCATTGCCATGCGTCGAGTGACCGAGGCGGCAAGTGAGATTATGATGGAAAGGAACTACGAATGAATTTTTTACAAGACACAGGTGTGAACGGATGTGGTATCCGATTGGAAAAAAACCACCACGGTCAGTGGACAGCATTCCCCATGCTGCAACTGAACGAGAAGTGTGACGGTCTTTCCTCCGATGAGTGTATGCGTCTTGCATTCGCACTACAAACTGCATCGGCGAAGGTAAAGGAAATGAACGAACAAGAAAACACTGAAATGCTTTTTGAAGGATAATTTATAAAATGACA
>CENS01001651.1_pt1 | contig 10358 bp, 5 predicted proteins | sample 530201 | NCBI WGS metagenome assembly CENS01 (sample SAMEA2619747, study PRJEB7988) | marine metagenome | biome: marine biome (ENVO:00000447); feature: surface water layer (ENVO:00002042); material: "saline water (ENVO:00002010), including plankton (ENVO:xxxxxxxx)" | depth 5 m | reverse complement strand
TATTCGCCATCAAATACCACACTTACTATACAATATATAGTCGGCGGCGGTTTAGATTCAAATGTAAATTCAGAAACAATAAATACAGTATCTAATGTTAATTTTCAAAACAACGATCAATTTATATCAGATTCCGAATTACAGTTATTAAATGACATTAAAAACTCATTACGAGTTGTTAACCCAGAACCATCTACAGGTGGAGACGGTCCAGAATCTAATGAACAAATAAAACAGAATGCTTTAGCAAATTTTTCATCTCAAAATAGAATGATCACAGATGAAGATATTTTATTAAGAACATATTCTATGTCACCGAAATTCGGAAATGTTGCGAAGGCATATGTTGAATCAAATTCTAAAAGATTAGTATCGTATGATGGATTAATACAAAGCGTTGTTTCAGATAATAAGGAAGTGATAGATGTTTCGGATCTACAACCACTTGATCGTAGAAAATTTATAGAATCTCCAAATCCATTTACAAATAATCTATATGTTTTATCATACGATACAAATAAAAAATTAACTAAATTAAATGAAGCGACAATTTTAAATTTAAAAAACTACCTCTCTAAATATAAAATGTTGACTGACAGAATTAATATAATAGATGGGTATATAATAAATATTGGAGTGGAGTTTAAGATATCGGTATTCAACGGTTTCAATAAAAGATCGGTGTTAGATGAATGTTTAAACACAGTATACTCATTCTTTGACATAGATGAGTGGTCTTTTAATCAACCAATTAATTTAAGTCAATTATCATTTGAAATAATGAAAACTGAGGGTGTACAGACTGTAAATGATATTGTTATCAATAATCTTACAATAGATGATGGTGATAATTATTCTCCAATTGCATATAATATGTCAATTGCAACACAGAATAACATTGTATATCCTTCGAAAGATCCATCTATATTTGAAGTTAAATACCAAAGTGATATAAAAGGAGTTGTAGTTTGATAATTACTAATAAGAAAATTTAAAAATATGCATAAATTTATATATCCAAACAAAGATACATACATAAATAATTCATCCACATTAAAAGATAAAAATTTTGGTATAGATGAAATATTAGAGATTTATGCTTCTAATAGAGGTAGTAAGACTGTATATAAAGATTTTTATTGGCAAGCTGTACCAGAAACCTCTTCTTCATATGGTAATGAAGGTTGGTTAGCATATGATGATTCTTCAATATACATATATTCAGGTAGTAAATGGCAATCATTCAATTTGACATCTGGTTCTATACCAGGAACTTCATTTTTAGCAAATTTCACAGGTAGATTTAGTAATGAAAATGATTCTAGAACATTATATATTAGTAGTTCTGGTGGATATGCTGATTTTGCATCTGGTTCTTTTAGTGGTAGCCTTGACATTATTACAGACTCATATATTAGCGGAACATTCTCAACAGGTAGTTTCTCAGGTTCAGTCCGTACAGGTACTTCTTTCACATATTTAAATGTTAATGGCGTGGTTCAGAATTCGCCATTAACAAGTGATGTAATCGGAACAGGCAGTTACAAGGATTTAACAGGTATTATTGACGGAAAAGCTAATACATCAATTCCATGTTCGAGTAGTTGGTATTCTCCATATAAAAATTTAGATAGTGGTTCATTTGACGGAATATTTTCAGGGTCCGATTGGCAAGGATATGTTGAAAGTTCTGGTTCAACAGATTTACATTTTGTAGATGTGGAAAATTTTATTGGTTATTTTAAGGGACAGTATACAGGTTCATTTACAAGACCATCCACTTCTGAATTTCTAATAAAACCAGAACTTTCAAGAACACTTTTGACATTTGACTTAACAAGTTTAAGTCAATCTGTATCTAATTCTGAAATTTCTAGTTCAGATATTAAATTTTTGTTAAACCTAAATGCATGTGGTGCCAGAAATCTTCCGTCTAATTATACACTTTACGCCTATCCAATATCTCAAAGTTGGGAAAATGGTGACGGTAGATATGCAAATGATGGGTCTAAGTTGGGAGTAAGTTGGAATTATAAAAATTATTCCGGTGGAGAAACTTGGGTAGAGAACATATCCGAAAGTTATAAAAAAGTAGATTATTTACTTACATCTTCAAATGCGAGTGCAAGTTGGCAAAATGGTGGTGGTACTTGGTATTATGATGTACCATCCGAATATAGTGATAGTTCACATTGGATTTGTAATTCATCAGATTTCCCATCTCTTATTGGAAACAGTTTAATTGCTAGTCAGTCATTTTCATATGGTGTCCAGAGCGATGTTAAAATGGATATAACAAATATAGTTAGATCTTGGTTATGTGGATGTGTACCTAACGAAGGACTGATATTGTTAACATCTTTTGAACTATCAACTCCACCCGTCAACAATACGAATGGTTTATTACAATTTTATAGTACAGAAACAAATACTATATATTCACCCAAAATAGATGTACAATGGGATGATAGTGTATTTAACACGGGGTCGTTATCACCAGTTACAGGTTCAACTGATAATTTAGTTAATATTCAGTATTTGAAACAACATTATAAATCTGGAAGTAAACCTAAAATATTTGTATTTGCCAGAGATAAATATCCTTTAAAAACATTTAATAAATCTCTACAACAACCTTCAATGGTTACTCCAAAATACCTACCAACATCTTCATACTATATGATTAAAGATGCTAGTACAGAAGAGATCATTGTTGACTTCAGTGAATATTCAAAATTAAGTTGTGACCCTGTAAAAGGAAATTTCTTTGTATTGAATACTGAAGATTTATCACAAGAAAGGTATTTTAAAATATATATTAAAGCTGAGTATGATGATGGAACTGTAGATATTCAGAATACAAATAAGATTTTTAAAATTGTGAGGTAATATGGCAGAATTAAAAATCAATTATAATGTAGATTTACCAAGTGTACAAAATTTCAGAGATTTTGGTACATTTGAAAATAATATAGATGAGTTTGGAAATGCAAGGTTAATTTTTTCAAGTGTATCCGACGATTCTGGTGATAAAAATTATTTAAAGTTTGACCTCAAAACACTTTCTTACAATGAAAGTAAAATAAAAGATACCACAGATATATCTTTCAGTGAATTACAAACATCCAATTCAGAAGAAACCAGAAATGTGAATGATGTTTTGGATGAATACAATAAAGTTTTATCGGAGAATAAAATTTTAAATGAAACTGTCAACCAGTTAGTTGATAAGTATGAAAATAATGACGATAAAATTGTTATATCGGCAATGAAAGATGAAATTATAAATCTACGAATTAAATTAGGACAGGGAAATGTACCATCTGATTTTGACGATGGATTTCCTTTTTTACCAATTAATTAAAAATGCCTTATAAATATTTAACATATAACGAATCGGATCTAAACAATGGTATTGTAAGTTGTTCTTACTTTGCCGATGAATTCCAATCTCTATACGAACAAAAAATGTCGTCTAATGAAATGTTTTTTGGTACATCCGAAAAAGATTTGATTGAATTCACTTTATACGATTCGGACCAAAATGTATTATCATTCAATACTATAAACCCTAGTATATCATATTCAATTTTACAAGGGACATATTTTGATATAAATCAAAAAGAACAATCATATAATTTTAAAAAACCATTTTCAAATGTATCAAAGTTTGATAATGAAGTTTTACTTAATGTTCAAGAAAATTTTAAATCTCTAAATACATCACCCGGTTTATATTACGGTTTATATAATTTTGTAAGAGATGTCGCTGGTAATAGAAAAAATAAATTGGTGATTAAAGAAATATCACCTTCCAGAACGGAATTGAGATTTTCTTTGGCATTCGATCAAAATTCAAATGAATCTTCTAAACTGGATTATGATAGAATTTCATCATTTGCACAGAAAAAATTCTTGTTTCTTCAGATTTCAAATCAGTTAGAAACAATCATTGATGAAAATTATATAAGTGAAAATTTTCAAGAAAATAGTGATGAATTATTAAAAAATAAGGTAACAAGTAACTTAGGATTAAATAATGATTCAGAACTTTTGGAATTTTTATTAGAGACATATACTGGCTTTGATAGGGTTTTTAAATATTTTGGAATTGAAAGTGACGATACCTTAATAGAAGAATCTAGAAAATTTGATGGTATTTCAAGTCAGTTAAAAAACTTTATGTATTCATATAATAACATTCCTCTAACAGAGGATGTGATTATTGATTCATTTAGAACAATTGTAGAAAAAGTATCGTTGGATAGGATTTTACAAAAAACTACACTTAAAAACACAGATCTAGAAGAAACTGTAGATTTCTTCACGGATATAATTTATAATATCAGTTTATCGAAAAATATATCATCTTTGTTAAACACATATAACAATAGATTCTTTGGTATTTATAAAAATGTAATTAATTTTGATAATGGTCAGTATATTAAAATCATAGACCATGATCAATATTTTAATGATGATTTAGGATTGATTAATATTCAAGTTAAATTAGATAATCCATTACCTTCCAATTTTAATGTCACAGATGTGTGTTGGATATCAAATGTATCTATATCACCATTTTATTTCAAAGTAAATCTATACACAACAAAAGTATCCAATAAAGTATTTTTAAATGGTGTGAATTTTGATGTTGATGTAAACAAATCATATCCGAATACAAAAGAATTTGAGCCAAAACAAGAAGATTCGCTTGAGTCAGTGAAATATTCACTTAAAAATAAAATTAATGATTTATTAATTGACTATAAAGATTTTAATAATTTTATAAATTATTCATCTGCCGAACTAAGAACAAAGGTTGGTAAAAATAAAATTACAGAATATGATTCGTTTGAAAATTCTAAAAAATTAATATCCGACAGGATTAATAGTGTTTCATATAATGTGAGTGCATCTTTATCTTTGGATTACACCCAAATTATATCAAATCAAATAAATTTATTAAAAACATTTGATGATTACGAATCATATCTTTTTTACAACAGGGATGTGATAGATGATAATTTATCAGATGGAGTTGAATATGACAAACAAAATATTGATAGTTTAATAAATCAATTACCAGAGTATTTACAAAATGATGTGGATTCATCCGAATATCTTGTATTTACATCTATGGTTGGTCATTTCTTTGATAATATTTTAAATTATATTAAGAAGTTTCCAAAAACATATCCGCTGAATGAAAAGAATTTTTATCCGAAAAATTATATTGACGAATTACTAGAATCTTTTAATTTTAAAATAGATAACTTTAAGTTTCAAGATAGTTCTGAATCACAATTATTATTTAATAATATAGAATCATCATCTTCTCTATCATCATCATATTTTGAATACGGCAAATCCTTATTAAATAGAATTGCCAATAATTTACCATATGTATATAAAACCAAAGGAACTTCTACATCATTCGATTTATTGAGATCAATGTTTGGTGTTGAGAACACTCTTATAGAATTGAGAGAATACGGTAGCTTCGGTTCATTCACAAATAGAGATCAGTATTATGAATTTGATGATATAATATACTTGACCGAAATTGATAGTGACAAATATATTACATTTGATTATACATCAGAAGATTATTCATTAAAATATGTAAATACATACAGTGCAAGTGCAGCGGCTAACCCAACGAGTTCATATTTAGAAACTTTCAATGGTGTAAATGCTGTAGAATGTTCCTTTAGGATAAAGGATAACACATATGATTATCAAGATAAAATCCCACTTATTAAAAAATCAAAAAATGAAACTGTAGAATGGGAAATTTTCTTGAAAAAAGAAAAACATGTGGACACCGGTAAATTAGTATTTAATCTCCATCCAATTGGGTCTAATATAACATCAAGTATAATTTCAAAAGAAATGCCATTTTTCAATGGAAATTTATACACTTTGTTATTAAACAGAGAAGTTTCAAAGAAATACGATGATTCAGATGAATTAACAGAGACAAGTGTTTCTAACGGCAGTGAATTAAAAATAACAAGTTCGCTTGGAGAAAAATATTTACCATATGATTATAAACTGATGGTAAATCAATATGACGGCAACTTAAACAATTTTTCAGATAAAAAAGAAAAAACAATACTATACACACAAAACAAAAACTTTTCATCAGGGAGTTATTATGTAGGGAATTATCTGTATGAAAATTCGTTCAAGGGGAATATAGACAAAATTAAACTATTTTCCACATCAATTTCAGATGAAACATTTAATGAACATTCATACAATATAAATTCAATTTCCACTGAAAATAAAGTAAATGTTTATAAAAATTTAAAGTACCTATGGAGTTTTGAAACGCCGATCAATCTTTGGAACTCTGGTTCAGATGATTATACATTGGTTGATAATAGAAATTCATACTATAATAATACATTTAAAGCTTACAATTTTACGGGTGAAATTATAAGACCGTATCCGAACTGTACACCTGTGTTGTCAACAAAATTTCCATATCAATTTGAAAAATTGAATTTTAAACAATCAATTAACACGAGCAAATATGGTCCCAATTACAAAAACAATACGAAGATTGATAAAATAGAAGAGTTTGCATCTTCAAATTTAGTTCCATATGATAACTCGACAACCACAAATGATATTGTAGGTGATGATTCAAATGTTGTTGGGTTTTATATATCACCATACAAATATCTAAACACAGAAATAGAAGATTTCCTTGGGAAAGATGGAGTTATAAATGATATTGGCGATCCTCAATATTTATTCAACGATACATTCCCAAGCTTAGATCAAAAACGAAAAGATTTTGGTAAATTAAGAAAAAAATACATTTATCCACAAGAATCCTATTCAACATATAAATTTTATATAGATTTCTCCATTTTTGAACAAGTAAAACAATTATCATCAAATAGGACATCACTTAAAAGTGGATTGTTAATTGAACCAACGGTATTGGAAAAGACGAGAATTAAATATTTAACAACTGACATAGAAAACGAGACACCCACAAGTCAATCATTAATAAATTTTGATTTATCTCTCAATATGTCACAGTCATTATATGATTTGGAATCTACAAGTGATACAATTAAATTTAAAAATATTAATTCATATAAAACCGAGTATAATACTTATAACTTCAAAACCTTCGTCGTCAATGGGGATTATGAACAAGACTATGTTTATGCGAAGTATGGTAAATTTATAAATATTAATCAGAACGAGTTTCTAATACGAGATTTATATTTTACAAACAAAAACGAATTCTTTTCATCTGTGGATGAATTGAACAAAATAAATTATTTCACTTCAAGTTATTATCAACTAGAAAAGATTGGATCTGGATCTATTACGGGATCTTCAATGTACAATGATTTATATAACAAATATAAAGGCGATTTTGATTCTGGATATTCAAAAAGACATTTAAGTAAATTAAATTTGGTCAGAACTAATAATTCGTACCAAGCAATTGATGGTTCAAATAATGAGTTTATATATAAAAAGAGTGTGAATGATATAAATTCAACGGTAGATAGAGAAGGTATCACGAATTACAGTGAACCCATCATATCAATCAATGGATTTTTGGCAATGGAATTAAGTGCAAGTACATTTCCATCAAATGGCGTATCCGTTGACGGTGAATTTGTAAGAGTTCCAATTACAGCATCATTATTAAACTCATCTAGTTTAGAAAATTTGATTTATAATTTATAAATTTTGATTAAAAAACAAAATATTTAGATAATTATAGTATATATGGCATATTTAGATAACAACACAATTACAATCAACGCCGTTTTAACAAAAAAAGGCAGAGAAGTTTTGGCAAAGACCGGTGGATTAAACATCACTGCCTTCGCATTGGCAGACGATGAAATTGATTATTCACAATACAATCCAACTCATCCAAAGGGTAGTTCATATTACGATGTAGCGTTGAGAAATACGCCCGTGATGGAACCAATTACAGATGAGTCGCAGACGATGAAGTATAAACTCGTCACTTTAAATGAAGGAGTTTCATCTGTACCGACAATATCTGTAGCTCAATCTACTATAAATGTAGATAGAGATTATTCAGGTGAGATTTTGATTTCACCAAGTACAAACCCAACATATAATGTTACTTTAGGATATACTGCCATATTATCAAACAAAACAGTTGGTACTTTAGTTGTTACAGAAACCAATTCATTAGATTCAACATCTGCGACAATTCCAACATTTGCTGGAGATTTAGGTACACAAACCTCTCAAGCAGTAGTTGGAAATAAATTCAGATTTATACCGAATGCAACATTAAGTAAAACCACCACTACGAATATTACAATAGTTGGAAATGAAAGTGGCGGGAATACTTCAATCTTAGTTACTGTAAAAGTTCCTACAACAAGTTAATTTAATTATGATATTTAATAAATTCAATCAAGAAGATATCGTTACTGGGAGAATTAATAAAGTTTCTTCCGGTGTGTTCTCGTCAGAACTATATACATCACAATCTTTATTTATAACATCATCGCAAGGTACAGAATTGACGGGTGCGAATGCGTTGGATGTTAAAAACGGACAATATTACATAGACACTTATATTGGAAGTCAACAGTATTTTTCAATAACATACGGTGATTATGTTAACAGTGGTAGTTCTAAATATAACGATCCTTCTCTAGGTGCAAGTGGCATATATACAAACGAAACGAAAACAATTTATACACAATATAAAAATACACTATTACAACCAGGTGATAAAAAATTTACATTCGCATCAGGTAGTTCAAGTACATTACAAGATAGTGAAGCTATTTTTGTAATTAATTTCTCAAGCGACAAAATGCTTGATCAGTTAGATGCTGGTCAGTTACAAGTTAATTTTAAAGGAATAAACGGAGAATATTCTTTTATAGATGATTCATCAATTGTAAATCAAGAACAAAGTGTATATAATTTAATTTCAGGTTCTGTTATAAATGGTGTGCCTACACCATATAAGAAAAACGACAATCCTGTATATGAAGGCATTGGTTTATTTTATCCAAATACCGGTAATGTAGTATTTAATGCTATAAATTTAGATAAACGAGTTGGTATAAACGATGAAATAAAAAATAGAGAATTATATCCAAATTCAACTTCTACCGATGTAGATGGATATTGGAGAGTTTGGAGTAGAGATTTTTATCAAAGATTAGTAGATTCTACAAAAACTATGGCAGCAAGAAAAAGTGAAAATGTACCGTCTTCACATTATTTTGTAAGAGTTAAAAATAGAGATTTTAATTATTCTAATAATCCAACATTTGTTTCTGATGGTACGGATAATAAAACTAAAGGTACAATTATTTACCCAGAACTGATAAGTAGCCCGAAAACATATATTACATCTGTGGGATTATATAATGATAACAATGAATTATTAGCGGTAGGTAAATTAAGTAAACCCACACAAAAAACATTTGATAATGAATTACTTATTAAAGTTAAATTGGATTATTAATATATAATATACCCCATTCACAAAAATGTCGTTCAATTTTGAACGACTTTTTTATTTTCAATAAACCGTTTTACATCAATTCATTTTTTTAAAAATACATATTTATAATAAATGCTCAAATTTTTTAAAAAAAGTGATATAGTTAATACAGATTTTAATGTATCTACCGATAAAGTCGCAAATGATATTTTAAGCGATTTGATCGTTGGTATTGATACTAGCGGAAGTATTTTCCCTATAAATGCACTTACATTTGAATGTGATGATACAAAATCTGGGAGTTGTGAAACATTATCACAAATAACAAATATAGCGTATTCTCCATCTGAAAATGAGATTAATTACCAATTAGGTAAAAAATTTCAAGATGGGGTAATTTTTTATGAAAAAGGTGACAGTGAATATGTCGAGAGTTTAAACCCAGTAAATAGAGATAATTCATATAAAGGTAATGTTTATAATACCGTTAAAAAAATGTATTATAATGATTACAACAACGCATATAATATATTTGGTTTTGAAGGATTTGACACATCAAAAGCAAACTTAAATTTATCAAATAACTTTATTTCTTTCAATTTAAAAATAACAGATTCGGGGGATAAATTAAAACCAAATTCTATAAATATAAGAAACCAAACCGGAGATATAGTCACATCAATAAATGACGATGGGTATAATAATTTATATTTATCAGGAACATATTTTATAAATAAATCTAAATTCACATCGAGTTTTGAAGAAGGATTTGCAAGTTTTGGATCATGTGGTGTTAGTCAATTAATTAATGGTGATGTTCCACTACCTCCAACTGAACCTGTACCTTTACCACCACCGACATTTTATTATT
>CENS01010323.1_pt1 | contig 10386 bp, 16 predicted proteins | sample 530201 | NCBI WGS metagenome assembly CENS01 (sample SAMEA2619747, study PRJEB7988) | marine metagenome | biome: marine biome (ENVO:00000447); feature: surface water layer (ENVO:00002042); material: "saline water (ENVO:00002010), including plankton (ENVO:xxxxxxxx)" | depth 5 m | reverse complement strand
ATTGGAGGAACTAAACAAGACGTATCTAAAGATACATTTAAAGGTTTTTCTCTATGATTGATTTTGAAAAGTACAAAGAATTTGTAAAAGAAGTAACATCTGATGCTTCTAACCACCGTCATGATATGAATGGTAGAATGGTTGAGATTGAAAACGAATACGGTATTAATCCAAGTTTACTTCTTACTGCAGCTATTGGTCTTTCTTCAGAGAGTGGTGAGTTTATTGAAATAGTGAAAAAAGCTGTATTTCAAGGTAAGCCTCTTGACAAAGATGTACGGTTTCACCTCAAGCGTGAGCTTGGAGATATTATGTGGTATGTAGCAAACGCTTGTAGAACCCTTGACTTAACTCTTGATGATATTATTTCAGAAAACGTTGAGAAGTTAAAATCCAGATACCCAGGTGGTGAGTTTGATGTTCACTATTCAGAAAATAGACAAGAAGGCGATCTTTAATGAAAGTGGTTGTATGGACCCGTGATCTCTGTCAGTATTGTGTGAGAGCAAAATACCAACTTACACAACATGGAATTGAATTTGAAGAACGTAAGATCGGAGATAATTGGACTAAAGAACAACTTTTAAAAGACATACCCAATGCTCGCACAATTCCACAAATAGTTGTTGATGGAAAAATAATTGGAGGCTATACTGAGTTAATGAAGTCAGGTATTCTTGACTCTTAACAAAAGGAGAAGTAGCTATTGGCTAACGGAAACGGAAAACCCCTTAAAAAAGTCAGAATTGACGATCTCTTAACATTTAAACCCATCACACAGAATCAATTAAAAACATATAACTCATATAAACAAGATAAACATTTATTACTTCATGGAATAGCTGGAACAGGTAAAACTTTTTTATCACTTTATTTAGCTCTAGAAGAGGTGCTTGACCCTTCAACAATTTATGACGATGTATTTATTGTTAGATCAGTAGTATCTACCAGAGACATAGGATTTTTACCTGGTGATGAGCAAGAAAAAGTATCAATTTATGAAGCTCCTTACAGATCAATCTGTCGGGAGCTTTTTGGCATAAAAGATGCTTATGATGCTCTAAAACAACAAGGTAATGTAAAGTTTATGAGCACGTCTTTTATTAGGGGTATAACAATAACTAACTCAGTAGTGATCGTGGATGAATGTCAGAACTTGAACTTTCATGAATTAGATAGTATAATTACTCGTATAGGAAAGAATTCAAAGATTATTTTCTGTGGCGATTATACACAAACTGATTTAACACGTGAAATTGATAAACGAGGTATAGTAAACTTTATGAATATATTAAAAAATATTGAAGAGTTTGAAACTGTTGAGTTTATGATAGATGATATCGTAAGAAGTGATTTTTTAAAATCATACATAATAGCAAAGTATAAGATGGGATATGCATAATTTATATATAGATAACTGGGAAAATAAAACTCTAAACTACGATATAGAAAGATATAATTTTCCACAATGGGTATTAAAGGTCATACAAGAAAAATACCCAAGTGTTAGTGATTTATCTACTATTCATAATATTGTGCCTTCATTAGATCTAGTAAATATTACAGACTCAGTACAACAATCATTTGGAAGTGAGGAGTTTAGTAGATTAATAGATGATTTTGCTGAAGAATATATTAAACCACTAATAAATAATCAAAAGTACCTTGTTAAACGGTATCCAACCTTAAATCTTGTTGTTCCTAACCAAGAAAAACTAGGACGTAGACTTCATTTCCATCAAGGTGTATTTTATAATAATGGTAGAGGACAAGGTACTATATGGATGCCTTTAACACCTTGTTATGAAACTAATTCTATGTGGATTGTAGACTATAACAACTCAAAGAAAATTACTAAAGATACTATAGCCAACAGTTTATCTCAAAAGAGTTTTGAAAAAATGAGTATAGACAAAGCTTTTCCAGTAACTCTTGAACCTGGACAAGCTCATTTGTTTCATCAAGAACATATTCATGGTAATCTTAATAATAAAACAGATGTTACTCGAATGGCTATAGACTGGCATGTTTTAGTGGAAGGTGAAGAGTTTGGTGGTAGATATCCAGGAGGTTTCTTTAGATTACCACGAGACTATAAGCAAGAAAAAATAAAAACTACAAATGCTACGATTTATCTCTCTAATAACAGTTCTTTTGATAAGCATATCCCTCTTCACATACAACGTAATTATATTGTAGACTATTGTAAAGAGAATGAAATCAACTACTCAGGTTATACATTTGAGAATGAGCATCTAGATCATTTACCTATATTTGAGGATCTGTTACAAGAAAAACAAAATATTATTATGCTAAGTATACACTCTCTCCCTGATAACGTAGAGTTACGTAAGTATTATTTGACCTTCGCACTTGAAAATAATATTGATATACTTTTTGTTAATGAGTTGATAAAATTATCAAAAGATAGTATAAACAAAATAATTACCTACTTAGAATTTGGTTACAAGCAAAAAGGATGGTACTCGTGGGAGTCTTAAATGTTTTATAAAGAAGTAAAGATAGATTTTGATTCAAGTTTTATATATGATGTTGAGTGGGAAAAGTTTGAACATGACTGTTTAGGACACCAACAGGTAGAACTTAAAGATATTCATGATAAAGTAGGTGGATTTCCTTCATCACTGACTCATCACAATACTATGTTTTATCAAAAGTTTTTTGAGCGTGATGAAATTGATTTTGACAACCTTGGAGATCAAGTAGGAGTAGAAGCTGTATCTATATCAATGATTAAACAACCTCCTGGTATGGTAAATCCAATGCATCGAGATACTTTTTACCAAATCAATAAAAGATTTCCAAATGATTCTAGAACTAAGGTACGTGCAAATATTCAATTATTAGATTGGAAAGCAGGGCACTTTTTACAGTTCAATGACAACGTGGTAACACATTGGAAAGCAAACACTGGTTATATGTGGGATTGTGACGTTCTACACTTAGCAGCTAATGCTGGACTAGAAGATCGTTACTCTCTTCAGATTTCTGGCTTTTTAAATGGTTAAATACACTAGTTTACCTGACAATAAAGATAAACCGTTCGGGGGTGCGTATAGTGTTTATGACCCTGAAACAGTTTACATGCGTGATTATTTAGTACAAAAATATGCTGTAAACAACTTTAATTTTGAGTCTTTAAAACAGGAATATTTTAGTGTTTTTAAAGATTTTCTTTCTACTCCTCATAAATTAATTGATATAGAAAAATACAAGCACTTTTGTTTTACCCAAGGTACAACAGAATCTTTTTCACATTTTTATATTAGATTTAACAATAAAAGACTAAGGTTAGCCAGAGGTGAATATTTCTATCATCAAATGACTAAAGCCTTATATTTTTCAAACAGATTTGCTTGGTTAGAAGACGAAGAATTATGTGAAGGTGATGCTTTAGTTATTAGCGCTCCTTTTTCAGATACTTGTGATATCTACCCTAACCTCGAAAATATTCTTTCTGAGTGTGATAATAAAAACATTCCTGTTTTACTAGATTTAGCCTATATTAACTTAGCTACTAATATAGAAATTGACTTAACCCATTCCTGTATAGAATATATAGTATCTTCTCTTTCTAAAGTGTTTCCTGTAGAAAACTATAGAATTGGGATAAGGTTACAAAAAACAATGTTTGAAGATCCTTTATATGTAATTAATGAAGTAAACTATAATTATATAAATATGTTAAGTGTATATCTAGGAACTGAAATGATGAAACACTTTGAGCCTGATTATATTTTTAATAAATATCGACAAAAACAACTTGATTTTTGTAAGAGATTAAATGTTGAGCCTACAAGCTGTGTATATTTTGGATTAGATAAGAATAATAATTATCCTGAATATAATAGAGGTAGAAATTATAATCGATTATGTTTCTCTAGAATTTGGGACGGAAGAATGCAGTATGAGTTGTAACAATGACTGGGATACTCTAAAAGAAATTATTGTTGGAACAGCTGATTTTGCTACAATTCCTGACCCTAATATTTCAATTTTAAAATGTCAGTTTCCAGAATATGAAGAAGATTATGTAAAAAAATTATATGGTTCATACCCACAACAAGTAATAGATGAGCAAAACGAAGATTTACAAATATTATCTGATACCCTGACTAGTTTAGGTGTTATAGTTCATCGCCCAGATACACAGTGGGCTAATTCTGAGTTTAAGTCTCCTACTTGGAGAGGTAAAAATTGGCATTACTATTCTCCCAGAGACTTACATCTTATTATAGGAGATACTATTATTGAAACTCCTTCTCCAATTTGGAATCGTCAATTTGAAACTTGGGGATACCGTGAAGTCATGATGAGTCTATGGAAACGTGGGTATAAGTGGATAAAAGCTCCTTCACCCATTTTAAAAGAAGATAACTATAGAGAAGATACCAAAGGGATTCCATCATTAAACAACAATGAAATTTTATTTGAAGCTGCTAACTGTGTAAGAGTAGGTAAAGATTTAATTTATCAAATAAGCAATACGGGTAATTGGTTAGGTGGAGAATGGTTACAAAGTATTCTTCAAGATTATACAGTACATACCTATGATAGTATATATTCTTTTGCGCATTTAGATTCCACCATTTTACCTTTAAGAGAAGGCCTAGTAATGTATAATTCTTCACGAATTACTGAAGAAAATGAACCTGACATTTTTAAAAGTTGGGATAAGATTTGGATAGATGAGTGCGTTTCAGTTGGAGATTCTTTTGGCTTGCCGTGGGGAGCGTCAGAGTGGATTGGAATGAATATGCTTTCAATTTCTCCGGATCTTGCTATAGTTGATAAAAAACAACGTGAAGTACACGAAAAATTAAATAAAGTAGGTATTAATACTATACCTCTAGAACTTAGACACGATAGGTTATTAGCAGGCGGTTTTCACTGTGTAACCTTAGATTTAGTAAGAGAAAATGGCTCATAACAAAAGTAAAGCAAAAGGTTCAGCTTATGAACAAAAAATCGCAACAAGACTTTCAGCAGAGTTTGGTAGAGAATTTAGGCGAGTTCCATTATCAGGGTCTATTGATTACTTAAAAGGTGATATATGGACACCTCATGATACAGCTTGGTGGCCTTATGCCACAGAATGTAAACACTATAAGGATTTACAGTGGAATAATTTGCTCACATCAAAAACAACAGATATCCTTAACTTTTGGCGACAAACTGTACGTGAGGCAGAAGTGATGGATAAAAAACCACTGTTAATATTTAGATGGAATCGTTCAAAAGATTTTGTAGCTTTTAATGATGATATAGAAGTTCCATTTTATATTGAGATAAAATCTTATGGATGTCATTTTAAAGTAACAAAACTTGACGACTGGCTTGATTCCATAAAAGACCAAACTAATCTTGCTACTTCCTCTTAAAACTGGTATAGTTACTTATAAATACAGGAGATAACTATGACCAAATCTTGGAATGACCTTGCAGACTTGCAAGAACCAGACTATTCTACTTATAACAATCTTATGATTGTGGATGCTAACAATCTATCTTACCGTTGGCTTCAACGCCCAAATTATGCGTCATTCGATGCAGATTTTATTCGTACAATTCAATCACTTTCAAAATCGTATGAGGCCACAAGAACAATTGTTTGTTTTGATTTTGGAAAATCTTACTATAGAATGGACTTACACGAAGAATATAAAGGCACTCGTAAAAAACCTCAAGATGAAGATGAAATCAAAAAATATGAAGACTTTTTTGCAGTTTTAAATGCCTTACCTGATCAATTAGACGACGAAATACTAAAGTTTCGTGGAGTTGAAGCTGATGATATCTTAGCTTGGATTACACAGAATATCTCTGATCAATACGACCACACTTGGATCGTATCTTCAGATAGAGATTTGTATCAACTTATAGATGAAAATATATCTATATTCAACATTTTTGGGCGCAAAGAAGTTACGACTCAAACCCTACTTGAAGATTTTGAAGTCACACCTTCTGAATATATGCTTTCTAGAATAATTGAAGGTGACAAATCAGATAATATTTTAGGAATCGAAGGTATTGGTCCAAAACGTGCTCAATCATTAGCTCGTGAATATAAAACGCTTGATAGTCTATTAGAAGCTTTACCAATCAAAGGACGTTCAAAATACATTCAAAATCTTAATGCAGGACGTGAACAACTTATTAGAAATGAAAAACTAATCAACTTAAAACAATACTGTGTTGATGCTATTTGTGCTGGAAAAGAAGGAGATAAACCTCTTGAGCGACTCAATAGTTTGTGAAATACATATTGAAAAAAGCTCGACAGCTAAAAAACTAGAAAAAGAGTTTAATTTAGATTGGGGTTTTGAGGTGTACAATCACTTAGAACCTTTTTATCACCTCAGAGCTTGTATAGAAGAAGAAATCAGTATAGAGCCGAATGAAATTGTTCCGATTCCGACTGGAATTTACCCACAACTTTTAAGTCCTAATTTTACAATTGAAGTGTCATCATTAAGTGGATTAATATATAACTACGGAGTTGTTATGCCAGAGGGTGTAACCTATTTTCCTTATACCTTTAGAGATGAGATGTGGATCTTTTTAGAAAATAAAAATACAGAAGCTGTAACCATACAACCCACACAAAAAATAGCACATTTTACTATAAAACAACTACCACGAATGGTAATAAAATACGTTGAATCGATAGAAGAAAGTCCTTGGAAAATGAATTCTGGAAAAACTTTTATTAAAAGAATTAAAGATAAACTAAGAAATAGAACTAAAATAAAAGGTTCTAAGAACTATGAACGTGATGAAATAAAAACCATAATCGGAGATAATAATGAAAGTTAGACTAATTTCTTACTCAAAACCAGTCGATATAGTTGGTTTAGATAATGCAGAAGATTTAGTTGCATATTGTGCACGAGTTTCTAATCCTGATAATCAAATGAGCACTGAAACCTCTGAAAAACTATTGAAATATTTAATAAGAGAAAATCACTGGTCACCTTTTGAGATGGTTTCTATTTGCATGGAAATAGAAACTACTCGTGATATCGCTCGTCAGATTCTTCGTCACAGATCATTTTCATTTCAAGAGTTTTCTCAACGATATGCAAATCCAAAAGACTCGCTTGGCTGGACTAATAGAGAAGCCAGATTACAAGATACAAAAAATCGCCAAAACTCAATTGAAACTGAAGATAAAAACCTACACGATGATTGGTTGATAAAACAAGATAAGGTTAAATTAGCAGCGATTCAATCATATAATTGGGCCATTGAGATGGGTATTGCAAAAGAGCAAGCAAGAGCTGTATTACCTGAAGGAATGATGCGATCAAGATTGTACATGAACGGCACATTACGCTCCTGGATGCATTATGTAGATTTAAGATCATCTCATGGCACTCAAAAAGAACACATTGAGATTGCAAAAGCTTGTGGGGAGGAAATTTCTAAAATTTTTCCATTTGCTAAAAACTGGTTTAACCCAAGTGGGCAATGATAGCATTTCTTACACAATATTTATACGGTTTAGGTCACAGCAATAGAATAAAATTAATTGCAGAAGAGACTGCAAAATATACTAATGTTGTAATTATAAACCAACTTTTTAAACCTCCTTTAGACTTTAATGTGCCTCAAGTGTCTTTTTTAGAAGATTCTCAACCTCCTGACGGAAAATCTCTTTCAGGATATGTAATGAATGAGAGTCTTAAAAATTTTAGAATAAAAAAATTTATAGACACATTAGATAAGTTCAAAGTTAAATTGCTTGTAAGCGAGGGTTTTCCTTTTTGTAGGCATCAATACGCTGACGAACTTTTTAAATGTTTTGAAGAGTGTAAAAAAAGAAATATTAAAATTGTCGTGTCTATCCGAGATTTTCCCTGGGATGATCCTCATGATGATCAACTCAAAGACTGGGTTAATTTAACACAGAATTTAATTTGTAAATATTATGTAGATAAAATACTAGTACACGGTGATCCTAATATACTTCCTTTATACAGTGATAGAACTAAATACACTCATTCTGCACAAATTATAAAACAAATAGATCACCTCTTAACTTATACTGGGTACGTATGTGATAACTCAATACCTAAGCATGTTAAAAAAAATAATTTAATATACGTCAGCACAGGTCTTAATAAACAAGAAGGTATGTTACTTTTTAAAGAAATAACTAAAATTGCTGCACAGTTTCTTGATTATAAGTTTGTTATGCCAGTTGCTAACAGATATTTAAAAACAGGTTCTACAGTTAGAGATAATATGATATTTGTTGAGTATATTCCAAACCTAGCAAATAAGATTCAATCTTGTTCTGCATTTATTACTTATGGAGGATACAACTCAACAATGGAAATTTTAAATTCTGGAGTTCCCGCAATAGTTGTTCCAAGACAGGATGGTCATAAATTAGAGCAGTTTGTTAGAGCCTATACTTTTGAGCCTTACGGATTTTTTAAGGTTCTAAACAACAAAGAGTTTAATAAACTTTCAGATACTTTAAAATTTGTCCTTGAAAATAAACCTGAGACTTTTAATTTTAATTTACAAGGTGCTAAAAATTCAGCTGATGAAATCTTCAGAGTATACGAAAGAATTAGTTAAAAAAAGAATTAAAAACTGGAAAGACACAATCGCCAATGGCGAGTTTTTACAGGTATTAAATGCTCAAAGAAATGATAAAATGGGTTCTTTATATAAAGTTCTATTTGATCGTTCTTGGATATATAAAACTATTCTTGATAATAAAGTTAAGAATAAATTAGATACCTGTAACAATATAGTATTAGTTGGATGTGGATTGTACCCTTATTCTTTATTTGACATGCATCAAAGATTCCCACATATAAAATACTACGGAATCGAGATATCTAAAAAACGCGCGAATTTAGCGCAAATCGTCGTGGATGAAACTCCTGCTAAAGACAACATAACTATCTGTTGTTCCTCTGGAGAAAATTTTGATTATTCTTTTTTAGGTGACGAAGATATGATATTTATCTCAGTTGATGTAGTTCAAGATAAAATAATTGATAAGATAGTAAAAACAAGTGGGGCGCAGATTTACTCGTGCGCCCCTTATAAGTCATCTTATGTAAACGGAATTATTACTTAACTTTTTTACCATAGAGTTGTTTAAGTGAAATCTTCTCACGCTTCTTTAATGCCCTTTTCTTTTTCTTTTTTATTTTTGGCATTGAGCGTTGAAAAACCTCTGGTACAATCATTAACTTTTTACCGTTTTAACTGATTGTAAATTAGGATTTTTCACCTCTTTAATTTTTAATTCGTGGCCTGTGCGATAGTACTCAAGAACTTCTCTCTTTTTTACTGGATCATACTCTTCGCGGAGACCGTATCGGTTATCACCAATTCTTACGGCCTCACCGTCTCTCGCTTCGACTCCTGAAAGTGTTTTAGCCATAGTAGCTCCTTATTTCATGTCTTTAATGACACGACCACCCATACCACGCGTTACATCTTCACGTGTTACATTTACTTCTTTTGAAATTGCCCCACCAGGACCACCAGAAGTGTCGCCAGTGCGATAGTTACCACCAACTTTTGGTGCGCCTTCATCAATGTAACCCTTGCCCTTTTTCATGCTTGGATCAGTGTAAGCAACGGCATCACCAATTGGTTTATCAGTTGGATAACCAGCAGAAGACATACCTTCCATTGGTTGTTTAGCTTGTTTTGAAATCATTGCCATGATTATTCTCCTTTATCTAATTAAGAAATCAGTCCTAACACTGTTTCTGTCATGTTACCTGCGTTTGAGCCGCCAGATGTAGAGGCACGAACTGTAACTGTATGAGCTGGATCACCGTTTAAGGTGTCGTTACCAACTTTATAATATGTATTTGAGCTAGTGCTTAATTGTGAAAAGCTAATCTCTGTGTTACAGTTTGAAACAATAGACTGATCTACACCAGACATGTCAGAATACTCAACCACTAAACCTGCATCACCAGTTGCAGCGGTTGAAGTTAAGTTAGCAAGCTGGTTAATACCGTGCTCGTTGTTTGAGAACTTACAGTTCACAAAGTGAAGTTTTACAGCGGTGTTACCTAACTTAGTAACACAAGCTTTACCACCGTTTGAAGCTGCTGTTGAGCCTCTAAAGTGAATATTTCTAAATGTAATGGTTCCAGATGATCCGTCAGCAATAGTCATATCACCATCAACAATAACATTGTCTACATCACCCATGCCAACGTATGCGTAGTCAGTTGCTACAACACCTGTTGGTGCTGTATATGAACCTGGGTACATGTGTACTTCATTGCCACCTTGTGTAAGAGCGGCGGAAGGTATATCTGTAATTAAATTTGGAAACCCATCGGTTCCTCTTTTATCTATAATAGCCATATAGTT
>CENS01036782.1_pt1 | contig 10389 bp, 13 predicted proteins | sample 530201 | NCBI WGS metagenome assembly CENS01 (sample SAMEA2619747, study PRJEB7988) | marine metagenome | biome: marine biome (ENVO:00000447); feature: surface water layer (ENVO:00002042); material: "saline water (ENVO:00002010), including plankton (ENVO:xxxxxxxx)" | depth 5 m | reverse complement strand
GCAAATCCACCACAAGTAGGTAACACAGTTCTTACTTCAGGTGTAGTGGGATCCATAGGCGGTGCAATTATACTGGAAAGTAATAATTGTGGTAAAGACACTAACGATTCTGTCTCAGGAACAGGTAACTTTGTAGGTTGTGCATTTACACAAGATGCAATTGGTTACATGGTCAAAAGAAACATCAGAGTAGAAACGCAACGGGACGCTAGTCTTCGTGGCGAGGAAATAATTGGAAGCATGGCTTATGCAACAGCAGAGCTTTTCGATGAATATGGTGTTGGTATCTTAGGAAAAGCATCACTATAATAAATACAGCATAATCTTTATGCTCTATACATTAGGGGCGGCAGGCAACTGTCGCCCTTTTTTTATGACTTTGATATAAATAATCAAGTATAGGCAAGAAGCACTTGCCATATTTTTATTAACAGGAGGAAGAACCCCTAATGGCAACATTACTAACCATATCAGACATACAAGAATACGAACCAGACATCTTAAATTTCGGAGTACCAGATTTCGCAACGGAAATAACAAGAGCACAAAATGATGTGTTCAGAGACTTAAGAATAAAATGGTGGCCCACACAAACAATTGGATTGTATGATCTAAAATACATCGCAGGTGGCAACACTGAACCAGATGAAGATTTATACACAGCAAGTCAATTGACAAGAGCCGCAGTGTATCAATGTTTGGGGTATCATATCTATCCGACACTATCAAAATTCGAACCAGACCAAGACATTTTCGAAAGAAAGATGCTGTTCTACAGAGAAGAGTATCAGAGAGAATTCGAACTTGTTTTAAGAGATGGTGTAGAGTATGATTTGGATTCATCAGGCACAGTTGACGACACTGAAAAGGAAGCAACTCATTTTCTACGCCTAAAGAGGTAGTAGATGTCCAACAGAGAAAACATAGTCAACAACATTATTACAGTTTTGGAAGACATGGATCATCCGAAACCTACATTTGTGACCAGAGAACCATTTGATGTTCTTAAATTGGCAATCACACAATTTCCTGCACTACTAATCACCACAGGCAACGAAACAAGAGAAGATCATGCCATGGGTGGAGCAAGAAGAGGTGTCATTCAGATACAGATCAGAGGATTTGTGAGAGCAGATGGCAGATCAGCACAGATTATCACAGTGGATCAAAAAAGAAATGAATTGATTGAAAGAATTGAAGAAACACTCAACACAGACAGAACAAGAGAATTAAATGCATCGAGGGCGGCGACGACACAAGTATCGAGCATAGAGGTTATAGACAGAACACCACCATTGGGTGAGTTTTTAATGACTGCCGCAGTCAGTTATTCATTTACTAAAGGAGCAACATAATGGATCAAAAGAATTACACAAAGATGCTGGACAACAACAATCAACAGGTGTTGGTCAGCAACGAAAGAGTAAACAGATTTCTTGGAGAAGGATGGCAGGTGCTATCCTCACAGGAAAAGTCACCGGTGAGCACTAAATTAGAACTTACTGTGAATGCCCAAGTGACTAAACCAAAAAAATCTAGAAGCAAGAAGAAAAAACAACCAGAACCAGATTATATTGATGAAGTGAAATACGACATGGATGCTGAAGAAGGTGAAGATATCTTGTTGCCCGAGGATTTAAACCATGAGGATGATGTAGATCATCCTGATGACAAAAAGGAGGACTAAACTATGGCAACTTTTGAAGGTTCGCAAGGCGCCGTTCGTATCATCGATACAGCGGATTCGGCTGGCTTCGGTAAGAACATTGCTGAGGTTCGTTCTTGGACAGTGGAACACACTAAAGATGTGATCGAAGACACTGCTATGGGCGACACGGCAAGAACTTACAAGCACGGCTTACAACAATTCACGGGATCAATGGAAGTGATATATGATTCAACTCATACAGTCACTACAAGAGCATTTGATCCAACGCACGAAGATGCATTGACTGTTGAATTTTATCCAAATGAAACAACTGGACAAAAATTCACAGGTTCAATCTTGGTAACATCTGTATCAAGAACAGCATCATTCGACGATTTGGTGACTGCAACTGTGAATTTCCAAGGCTCAGGCGCACTAACAGTGGGATCTGCGTAAGGATAATGTTTAAGACAAGAGTCTTAAATTTAGAGAAGGTGTTGACCTCGGTAGAGCAATCTGTCAAAAAGGTCAGCACTAATCTAATAAAAACTTTGTTGGTTGAAGTTAAGAAAGCAACTCCAATCAGACAAGGTAGAGCCAGGAAGGGATGGCGTGTTGAACGACAAGGCACAAATACAAAAGTCGTCAATCGTGTTCCTTATATTGGTACTTTAGAACGAGGGCGATCTAAACAAGCACCACGAGGTATTTTAAGACCAACGGTGCAGAAAATAAAAAACAGGAGAAAACTATATGAGTAAAATACTGGAAAACGCAAAGACGCACTTCAAATCTAAATTGAATGGTGAATTACAAAAAATAAGTGTTGAAGAATGGAAGAGTGATGTCTATTTTAAAGGCACTTACCCTTTTGCTGTAGAATCTAAAATTATAGAACTACAACAACAAGGTAAAACTGTGGAAGCACTGGTTGAGTCAGTGATAGCAAAGGCTTTGAACATGGATGGACAACCTATGTTTGGAAAATTTGACAAAGTTTCATTGATGAATGAAGTAGATCCGCAAGTGTTGATCAGAGTTGCGACAGCACTCAACAACGGCACTATGGAATACAATCAACCGATGGAGGAAACGGTAAAAAACTAAAAGAGGACATTGAACTTTTATTGATTATGAAAGTTGCTAAAGAACTTGGCAAATCAATACAAGAAGTTATGCAGTTCAGTGTCCTGGAACTTAAACTGTGGTCAGCATATTTTAAAATAGAATTTGATGATCAAAACAAGGTGATGCAAAATGGCAGAACAGGTAAAAATAGAACTCGTCGTCGTTGATAAAACATCGGGAGCTCTAAAAAGAACAAAAAACCAGGTTGTACAATTAAACAGCAGTTTAATTGGCACAGGTAGATTGGCACGACTGGCTGGTACTGCCCTTGTGGCAATTGGAGCGGCAAGAATAGCAAAAGCAATTCTAAACACTGCCGCACAATTCCAAGACTTAAGAATTGCATTGGCATCTGTTACAGGATCTATCAAACAAGGTAGAGAAGCATTTGATTTCATACTAGATTTTGCAAGAACTTCAATATTTGAAGTTAGTGATTTAACAAACACTTTCATTAAATTAAGAGGGGCAGGGATTGAACCCACTAGAAAACTTTTAACCACTTTCCAAGATGTTGCGGCGGTATCGGCAGATAGAATAGGTACTTTACAAGCAATCACAGACTTGTTTGCTAGAACAACAGCAGGGGGTTTAGGACTAGAAGAATTAAACAGATTAGGAGACAGAGGTATTCCTGTCTTCAAGATGTTGGAAGACACACTAGGTTTATCTAGATTAGAAATATCCAAAGTAGGACAGACAGCAGAAGGTGCCACATTAATATTAGATGCATTACAATTCAGTATCAACAATGCTTTTGGTGGATCATCTGCACTACTAACAACCAATTACAGTCAAGCAGTATCAAACTTGAATGACGCATTCTCCAGTTTGGCAGACACAATAGGTCAAGGCTTTTTGCCTGTGTTGACAGATTCAATCAAAAAGATTTCTCAAGGCACAGGAGACTTCAATGAACTAGGAAGAAGTGTTGGTATAAAAGTTGGCGCCGCATTGGCATTGATTGCTGAGGGTTTTTTAATAATTGCTCAAAACTTTAAAATAATTTTAGGATTATCATTAGGATTATTCTTCGTTAAATTGGCAGGTGCGGCGATTAGATTGTCAGGTGCCATATTCCTAGTTGGTTCGTCAATTGTAAATGGAGTACTTGCTCCAGGCAAAGGATTATTAAATCTTTTCAAAAAATTAATACCAGCATTAGGTAAAATTACACTGGTTGCCTCAGGAGCATTTGTGGCATTCGAATTTGCTACAAAAATATTAGATGAATTCGACAAGAAAGCAAAAGAAGTTGAGCAGTCAATTAAAGACAACAATGCTCAATTGGAAGAAAACGAAAAAAGAATCAAAGCACTAAAATTATCTATTGAAGATGCCAGCGGTGTGATTGCAAAATTTAGAAAAAGATTAACAGGTATTGGAAAAGCATTGATGATAGATGCATCCATAAAAGGTTTCCAAAAATTAGATCAAGAAATACAATTATCCACAGGTTCAGTAGAGATTGCCACTGAAGCATTTATGACATTCACAAAAGGCATAGGAGATGCTTTTGCAGATGCAATATTCGATGCTAAAAATTTAACAGAAGCATTATCTAACCTTGCAAGAACAGTGGTCAAACAGGTTGTTGCCAGTATTATTACACTTGCAATTCAAATCATGATCTTGGACAAATTAAGACCAGTGTTCGAGAAGATGGCAGAAGGTATTAGAAAGAAGAAAAACGAACAAGACAAATTAAACAATTCTTTAAAAACAGAAATAGGATTGAGAGCAGTGTTGGCACTATTCGGCGGTGGAGGCGGAGGTGGTATTCCGTTCCTTGCAGATGGTGGTTCATTGCAAAGAGGACAACCAGCGATTGTTGGTGAAGAAGGACCAGAGTTATTTGTTCCCAACAGTTCGGGCACCATTGTGCCAAACAACATGATGCCACAAGCAGGTTCATCAACAGGTTCAGCAATGGGCGGAGATGTCCATGTGAACTTCAACATCAACACTGTGGATGCATCAGGATTTGATGAACTTCTAGTTGGAAGACGCAACACCATTGTGGGCATAATTAATCAAGCATTAACAAAAAGAGGCAAACAAGGAGTAACCGGCTAATGGCTTATATAGGATTTTTCAACGGCACAAGTTCAGTGCTTTCAAATGTGAATCAAATTGGATTCAGATCAGTAAATTTTAAACAAAGAACACAAACAGTGGTCACTAAAACAATTTCAGGTAGAACCATAAGAACACAACAAGCCACAACACTGTGGGAAGGCACACTGGAGTTTCCTGCACTGACACACAAAGAATTTAGACAGGTACAAGGATTTGTGGCATTGGCACAAGGTTCATTAAACGAATTTGATATCATACTGCCCAACATATCATCAAGAACAGCAGGCGGTACATTGCACAATCTATCTGTAAAAGACAACACAGCGGCAGGTAGCACAACCATAGCGGCATATCAAACTTTAGACTCTGCAGGACAACCTATAAAAGGAGATGGAGATTCAGCAGGTTACACACCAGCAGATGGATTCACAATATTGAACATGGGTGACATTATAAGATTTGACAATCATAACAAAGTGTATATGTGTACTTCAGATGTGACACCAGACACATCAGGAGATTTTGATATTCCAATACAACCAGCACTTACCACAGCAGTGGTAGGTTTAACTGGCAAAGACAACAGCAATTTTTCCACAATAACAGAAATCAATTATGACGATGTGGCATTCAGAATGATTTTCAAAACCGATTCACAAGATTATAGATACAATGTGGATGGCACAGTAAGTTTTAGAGTAGATGTAGAAGAGGTGCTTTAATGACTAGGGAATTTCCAAGCAACTTGCAGACTTATCTAGCAGGCAACAGTCTTATTGAAGTATTTCTAGTTTCAATTCAAACAACCACGGGCACAAACTATTTTACCTCAGCACCTTATGATATCACATTTGATTCACAAACATATCAAGCACAAGGTGATTTTTTAACACTGAGTGAAGGACAAGAAACAGCAGAACTACAGATACATTCTGTGAATATAATTTTAAGTGCTGTGGATGTCAGCAATGTGACCACATATGGTGTCAGCGGCATCATCAACAAAGATGTTGAAATAAGAAGAGCATATCTAGATCCAATCACACTGCAATTGCAAGGTGACAGTGCCGGCGATGCTGTGTTCTTAGCATTCAAAGGCAAGATAGCAGGATATCAAATCACCAACAATGTTAACACAGCGGACATACAACTACAAGTTTCAAGTCAATTCATAAACTTTACAAGGAAAGCAGGACGCAGATCCAACCTTGTTAGTTTTCAAAGAGAACATCCAACAGATTTTTCAATGCAGTATTCACACGAAACATTGACTGATATCTTTTGGGGTAGAAAAGGAATATAATGATTAGAGAGTGCATGATAGATGACATCAACAAATTGATTGAATGTATTGATCTACTACAATCAGTAAATGATGTGCCCACATCAAATCAAGTGGACAAAAATTTTCTAATTGAAAATCTTAAAAAAGGCATGGTGTCTCCGCAACACAAAATAGTGGTAAAAGAAACTGCAGACAAGATTGTGGCTTTTGCAATTGGTTCAGTGTCACAAAACATACACAACAGCAAAATATATGGAGAAATAACTTATATGTTTGTGCATCCAGAAATGATGAACCAAACAGTATCACAACAATTGTTTGATCAATTGGTGGAATGGTTTAAAGAACAACAGTGTCAATATCTTATAGCACTGCCCAGCATATGGAATCAAGATTACACAGCAAACGACACATTAGAAGACATAAAAAAATTTTACACAAACAATTGTAATCTAGTAGGTTACACATTTATAAAAGGACTATAATGCTTGAATGGAGAACAACCACAATTGAAGATTGCGAACAATTGTCGCAAACAATCAATCATACAGATGCACAAGAACTGTATGACGCAACAGGTTTGAATCCTTATCAAGGTTTAGTGATGTGCGTAAAATTGTGTCCAGATTGTGAAACAGCAATCAATGAACACAATGAAGTGTTGGCCATCAGAGGCGTACAAAAATTAAACACACACGGTATGGTTTGGGCAATTTTGACCAAACAAGCATACACCAAAGCAGGTTTTAAACAAGCAATGCAAGAAACTAAACAATGGGTTGTAAATAAAACTGAACAATATAAAAAATTAATGAACTTTGTAAGCGAAGAAAATCAATCGGCAGTTAGATGGTTAAAGTACATAGGATTTTCTATAACAAAAAAAATAGATCATTATGGTTATTCAAAAAAACCATTTTTACAATTTGAAAGGGTGTTATAATGTGTATATGTTGTTTTGATGCAGATACAGAAATAAAATTATCCAACGGTGAAGTCAAAAAGATAAAAGACATCAAACCGGGTGATCAAGTGTTGGGTATGGATAAAAAAGTGAACACTGTAAAAAAGGTTGAAAAACCTATCATCCATTTTAGAAATTTATATTCAATAAATGACACAAAACCATTCACAACAGCAGAACATCCTTTTAAGACACCACAAGGTTGGAGCAGTATAAAAAACAATCGCAGTTTGTTTGATGCTGACACATGGGCAAACTTTTTTGAAAAGTTTTCTAAAAATTGTAAAAAAATATTGCCAGGCACAGTCCTAATCAATGACAAACAAGGCAAAGTAAAGGTAGAAAAAATTACACCACACAAACGATGGAAAGACTTTTTCAAATCAGTTTACAATTTACAACTGGACGGTAATAACACATTCTACGCCAACAATTATCTTGTACACAACAAAGGCGGTGGTGGTACCATAGGTAAAATTATTGGTGGAGTGGTCAAAGTGTTCAAAAAAACTGTGGGTAAAATATTTGATTTCATAGGTGATGTGATTGGCTTTGTGTTCAAACCATTTGGTATCCCAGACATTCCAGATTTTTCAGCAGAAAATTCTGCATCAGGTGTAAAACTGCAAAAACCAGGAACCAATGTGGGTTTCCCAGTGGTGTATGGTTTTAGAAGAGTAGGTTCAGTGCCTGTGTATGCAGAAACAAATGGTTCAGACAATCAAGATTTATATGTGGTGTATGCCATATGTGAAGGAGAAATAGAAGGCATCAGAAACATCAAAGTGGATGGCAACTCAATTGGCAATTCAACTGCTGTCTACACAGCAGGACAAGAACTGAATGCAGGTTATCCTTATGATGGCGGCAGAATGGTGTTTCAATGTTTCAACGGCACAGAAAATCAAACACAATCCTCATTGATGTCCGGATCTGCAAGTTGGGGCAACAAACAGAGAACACTGCCAGGACTAGCATATGTGGCGGCAAGATTTAGATGGATAGCAAGTGATCAAACAGAATCAGATCGTAATCCTTTTGGTGGCGGTATTCCTGCACTTGAATTTGATGTGTATGGCAAAAAAGTTTATGATTTAGCCACACACTCAGGAGGTTTAGACCTTGCAAATGATTATGCCAATCTAACAAAAACCTATTCAACCAACCCTGCCAATTGTTTGTTGGATATATTAATGAATCCAAGATATGGAGCAGGCTATGACAAGAGTTTTATCAATGCAGATTCATTCAAAACAGTGGCTACCAAATTCAATCAAACAGTGGTGCATGATGCCAATGATCCTGCCAATTCCACAGCAAAAATTATAACTTGTAATGGTGTGTTGAACACAGAATCAGAAATATTACAAAATGTAAAAAAGATTTTATCAGGTTGCAGAACCATGATGCCATTTGTTGAAGGTAGATACAAATTAAAAGTTGAAGATGGAGGTCATCCTACAGACATCACTTCAAGCACAGTGGCTATTGCATTTGATGTCACAGCAGATCATATTGTGGGTGCAATTAATCTTTCAGGTGAATCAAAAGAATCCAAATACAATCAGGTCTTGGTGAATTACATAGACCCAGATGAAGAATTTTCATCACAGCAAGAATTTTTCAATACCACAGGAGATTTAGCAATAGATGACAATGAAACACTCACAGGTGAATTTACATTTGACACCATGACCAACAGAGCGATGGCCAAAGACTTTGCTAGACTGATCTATCAAAAATCAAGAAATCAAAGAACCATAGCATTCAGTGCCACGCAAGAATTAATGAATGTGGAAGTGGGTGATGTGATCAGAGTGACAGATACTGTGCTCAATCTTAATCAAGCCACATTTAGAGTGGTAGCAATGACATTGCAAAATGACAGCACAGTGAGATTAGAAGGTGTAGAACATGATGCCACAATATATCCACACATATCAACACCACAAAAAGAAATTGCACCACAAATATTCAAACCCAACACAGTGTACAACTATGTGAGAACAGCATCACAAAATGCCGCTCCAGAAAATTACAACAACGGTACTACATCAGCACCACCTCTACTGACTTATCAATTGGCACCACAGGTAAACGAGTATTCAACAGCAACCACAGGCGCTGGACCCGGCAATGTCACTTTGCCAAATACTCATCAATTGGTAGATCAAGATTCATTTGTGCTACAACACAAGGATACATCCAAAAGAATACTGTTTGGAGGTGCCATAGACATTCAAACCAATCAAGGATACAGACCAATTGCCTACAACAACACCCAAGTCACAAGAGCCTTAAATATGCAGTTGTTTGTGTCACCACCTAAAGGGTTTTTACAATTTGAAATGGTGATTGACATTTTTCAAAATCAGAAACGATTAACAACCATTAGAAATTCTATTGCAGTAACGAACGCAACATCACAAAGTCCGGGTGGAGGAATTTTCGGAACACCTCAAATACAAGTTCCTGTCACAAGAATAGATATGACGCCTATTATTGTTCCTCTTCATCCTGCGTTCAGTTATCAAATCAGATACAAAAATTCAACTGCAGGACAAAGTTATGTTGTGTTGGGTGACACCAACACATGGTCAGGTTTTACCAATCATCAATACAAAGTTAATGGCAAAGAATTTATAGACACAGGATTGGAAGGCATGGTGAACTATGTGGCCAACAATTATGCAATCAGTGTGGCACAATTTCCAAATGGATCAAACTTTGTTGCCAAAACAGGTGGAAGTGTGAACATGGGAGGTACACCATAATGGCAAGCAACGGATATTTTGATCAGTCATCAGGCACTTACAAATCATTGCCGACAGAAACTTGGGCTTCGTACACCAATTGGAGCACATTTACTTCTTGGGCTGGCACACCATCAGACACCGTTACATTTTCAACAGAAATATTTGACGGCGGCAAGATAGATTATTTCAACCCCACAGTGTTGGTGAATGCCAGCATTCCTGTGGACATAAAAATAAATCATGGCAACACAGTGGATTCATCAGGTGGTGCAATTGATTCACCGACCACTGTTAATTTAACACCCGGCACTGCCACAGTGGCAGGCATACAGGCAAGATTTTTTCAATTTGATATCACACTCAACAGAGACAGTGCCACACAGGCAGATCCAGAAATATTCTCAATAGATGTCAATCTATCAAATCAATTGAAACAGGTACAGCAATCAGACATAGACACCAGCACACTGGCGGGTTCTGTGGGTGCTAGACAATTGAGTTTCAATGTGCAAACAGGTAAAATTGTTAA
>CENS01004615.1_pt1 | contig 10393 bp, 14 predicted proteins | sample 530201 | NCBI WGS metagenome assembly CENS01 (sample SAMEA2619747, study PRJEB7988) | marine metagenome | biome: marine biome (ENVO:00000447); feature: surface water layer (ENVO:00002042); material: "saline water (ENVO:00002010), including plankton (ENVO:xxxxxxxx)" | depth 5 m | reverse complement strand
ACAACCGAACCGATTTTGAGTTGATATTCTTGTAGGGTCATATTACCTCCGAACTCTATGTCAAACTTATTCATAGCAGGAGCAGAACCCTGCGAGGCGAAGAACATAGACTTCATACTCTTAACTCGTGCGGGGACATTAAGAATCTGGTCGCCACCTGTCGCCGTAATGTTGCCTGTGAAGTGTCGGTATGTCTGACCTGCGAGAGTTAGGACACCACCACTAACTTCCTGAACCATACGAAGTTGCTGGGAGACATCACCACCTACCTCAATAAGATTAGCGATGTAGCGGACATTAGAGATTTCATAATTAGCATCAGTTAGATTAGCAGCAGACCAGCATAGAGCAGATTGACCCTGTGCGAGTTCTATCTCAATAGTTAGAGGTGCGGACATAAGCATAAGCGGTAAGAGTTTAGCATTATTTAGAAGTCCTGAGTTTAGGGGGATACAGAAATCATAAGTATCATTAGGCGAGATGAAATCATCCTTCTGATTAATAGCACCTAATACAATAGACGCCTGTGTAGTTGCTACTCCACCAACGGCGGGGTTTCCCGATACACCAGCGAAATTACCTGAGGTCTCATACTCAGCACCATAATTATTACCATCACCAGTTTTCTGACCGAAGGTAGGGACACCCTCAGTAATAGAACGCTCAGAGCGATGTTCATTAGTGGATTGACAAGGTAAGACAATAGCACCCATCAAGCGGTTATACGAATTAATGTCTTCTAAAACCGTGCCCGACTGCTCAACCCTAAGTCGGCGGATGAAACTATGACCTCCTGCCGTGCCCCACGCACAAGTGCCTGCCGCCGCCTTGTTAGTGAAGGTAAAGCGTAGGTAAGAATGCTGTGTGTCTAATAAGGCATCAGCGGATAGGTCAATACGAATAATATTCGCTCCCTGCGACTCAAAGGATTGACCATTAATCGGAAAGAAAGTTCGGCGACGAGCACGACTTTCTACGGCAAGGGGTAGGACATCAGTATAGTCTAAGGTTTTCGGTAATACTCTCTCCATTCTTTTATACCTTAACTTATATATTTATCTCAAACTTTAATTTTAAAAATTTTAGGTTAGTGAAACTTGCTGTGCTTATAGAACATAAACTTCTAATTCTATACGGATAGATACATTATCATACCTCTTTAATGGAGGGATGTTTGCTTTTTCTTCATAAGGGACTAATACATCTGAACCTATCTCAGACTGAACCCACACATCTATCTTACTACCGAATGGATTAGAACATAAAGTCCCACTATCCATTATATTAGAATTATCAAAATAACTAATACCTCCTGCTACTAACTTCTCATTCCTCGCATCATTATCATTATGATATTTATTATCTCCCTTAACCATTACCCCTAAGAAAGAAGCAGAAAAATCCGAATTTGTAGAACTCATCCCACTTACATCTTTACCTGACCCTGTTAAGAAGTAGTTATTTCTACTCATAATAGAAGTCATAACATTATATCCATTAGTAGCAGATATAGGTGTAGTTGTTGGAGCATTAACAACTCCCCAGTATATTTGGTCGTTTCTCCCATCATCTAAATCAATATAAACTTTACGTATCTTAATAAGACAATCATTCTTAGAAGGATTAGCAAACCCACTTGACGTAAGAGGAGGTAAGGTAAAACTTAATTTTCCCAGAGTTGTAGAATCCCATCTTGCTGTTAGATTTATCTTATTATATCTATTACACTTCTCTATGATTCGCTTTTTATCTAATTCCGCCATTATATACTTATCTTAGATATTTAATTTTCTTTTAAAACTTCTACCTCATCTTTAACTTCTCCCTTGTCATCTTGGATACCGAAAGCAGGGACTACATCAGGTAAAGCATCAATCTTATCTTTTAGATTATCCATCTTCCTCGCACCCCATCTACATACTTCCTCAATAAGAACTCCTGTTAGAACTCCTAATAAAAAACTCGCCATTATGACTTAACTTATAATAAAATTATAACTTATTAAAATCAACCGCAGTTGTTATACTTTTACCCTTACCTATACGTTTAATTACCCCTTTCTTTTTCGCCGCATCAACTACACCTGCTACTTTACTTACTCCGCCTGCGACCTTACTTACTCCGCCTGCCGCCGCACCTATTCCTTCTACAACTCCCGCAAGCGGTAATCCTACCCCTGTGGCGGCGATGCCTGCCCCGACGGCAGTAGCACCCTTCTGAACATACCCAGCAACATCACTAACCTTGCCTGATATATCCGCTATTTGTCCAGCGTGATCCACTCCGAAGTTATAGGTCTTCCTCGCACCCTCTTCTACTTTCTTTGCTAAGGGTTTTGCTACTTCTACTACTTTCTTACCTAATGCTTGTGCTTTATCAGATACGAAACTTGTTGCCTTTGAGAACCACCCCATTATTATAACTTATAGAACATTATAAAAATATACATTAGTCTATCCCATATATTTTAGTTTAGACCCATCTTTAATCTGCTGAACTATACTCGCTCCTGACCCACCTAACTCACCAGCAATCTGACCAGCACTCTGAAAATCACCTTTATTTACAGCATCAGATAGTTTAGGTATATTCTGAACAGCACCACCTATTCCTTGTGATACATTACCAGCGGTTTGTATAGCATCTCCTACCTCTGCTATACGAGGGTCAAAAAACCCACCTACCTTAGCAATAGTTCCACCTACCTTCGCCATCCTACCACCTACATCTTTAAATTTTTCACCGAGTCCTCCGAACCCACCTTTCTTATTAAAATTTTCCTTTGCCTTACTGAAAAATCCCATTATGTATATACTTATACATCAGGTAATAATTCATTATTACGTCTCTCTAAAAAGTCTTTTAGTTCTTCTTTCTTTCCAGTCCTGTGTAAAAAGTGTGCGTATTTCTTTTCTTCTATTGTCTGTCTTAAAGGTTTCTTAACTTCTAACTTAGGAGATACAATAAAGTCAAACTCTAATGAGAATGTCCAGTCTAAACCTTGTGTATCAATTAACTTATCATTAAGGTCTGTTAGTCTTACATCTAAACTTGTAATCTCTCTTACTTTTAACATTAACTTATGAACTGACCCATCAGAAGGAGCAACTTCTATCGCTCCACCAGACGAAACATCCACAGGGATACGAGCAAGTATATCTGAATATCTACAACCTATCCTACTATCTAATACTGAATGCTGAGTAAGACTTGTATGTAGATATATATTCTGTGTATGATAATTAACATCTACAACTGAAAAGTAATTAGGTTGAGCACGAGGAGTTCCAGCAGGAGTTCCATTACCTCTGAAAAAATATCTTTGATTATCTATCTCAGTCTGAGTTAAACTATTCTTTGACCTAATAGTTTGCCTAAACCACGTTCCATTAAGAGAAGATGTCCCTGCTATATTCTCAAAGTTAGACCCTAAATTATTCTGAACTGCTCCATACCCATAATCCCATTCTCCTTTTTCTGTTCCGACAGGTTGTCCTGCTACGTTTGTATTAGAATAAGACAACCAGAAATCCCACTCACCGAGATGACCTGCTGAATCAAAGTTCCACTTATTACTAATAAAACCTACTTCTTGTCTTATACTTGTATCTCTGTATTGTATGAAGTTTGATGAATTAATAGTCTCTGAATTTTCTGTTCCGTATAACTCACCAGTCCTCCATCTAAAAATCGCCATAATATCTAATGTAGGGTCAGTCCCATCAATCTTATTCATCGCCCATTCATACTTTAAACTATTCCTATTATAATTCATCTCTAACTCAAAAAGACCTACTTGTGTAGGTTCTCCTCCTCCTCCTGTAATTAAATCTACTGCTCCGTGAGGTTGATAATCTCTTGCCTTTCCAGTTGTAAGATAATTATTAACTCTTGTAAGTATTAGATTTCTCATACTTACAGCATCATAATTACCTTCATCAATCTCAAAAGATAGATAAGGGACTTGATTAGCATTAGAACACCACGTTCCCGTTGCTCCGCTTGTCCCATTCTTATTAAGAAATATAACTTCTATTCCTGCGTTTCTCTTATGCTGAAAGTTATAGAAAGTGCGAGGGACATTAAGTCTGTGAAGACTAAGTAAAAGTGTATGATGATTAGGGACTACAATTGGGTCTTCTAAGTTTATCTTATAGCGAGTTGTAAGTTGTTTATCACTCGCAGTATTCTCTCCATCTTTACTATCAATAAAAAGAATGCGTGAGGCATCTGTATTAGTTTCCTGATTCATCTATATTATAATATATATTATTTCTTTTTCGGTTTAACATCCATAATTGGGTTAGGTTTATGAAGGTTAGATTGTATAAGATTATTTGTAATTTTTTTGTATTCCTTATATTCATCTGCGAGATGACTATGAGGTCTGAATGAAAAATATTGTATCCCTGTTGAGCGAAACATTATACTATAAGTTAGAAAATAAAGTTAGTAAAAGGAGTGCCTATCGGCACTTTTAACCTCCGTGTGATTATTTGCCCTTAGTTGCGTGAGCAGGTTGATGAACGTATTTAGCATTACGCCTCATTAATATCTTTTTATCGTGCGGTGCTCCTGCTCTTGTATGTCCATCTCCTCCGTGAGTATGATGAGTTGATGCTCCCCTTAATCCACCTGTGCTACTAAGTTTAGCATTACGTTTTAGAACGTGGGGTCGCTGAGTAGTATGTCCTGCGTCCGTGCTCATAGTAGCAGGGACTACCTGAGAATGCTGTAAAGATTTATTAAGGTGATGACCCAGTTTAGGTTCGGTGGGTGCTCTATGTCTTTCCGCTCGTGCTCTTGTAAAATCCATTATATATACTTTACTTAGATTTTCTTTTTGATTTTCTTTTTTTTTTAGGTTTGGGTTTATTCATTCTCTCTATCTTATTATCTATTTTTTCGTGTGCTATAAACTCAGGCGGAGAATCTTTAAAGTGTGTTCCGAAACCTTGTTGGCGGATAGGGACTTGTTGTTGTCCAGTATCAAAACTCAATCCTCCTCTATTAATATTAGTTATTTGTTTAGGTTGCTGAGTCATCATACCTTTTTGTTGTAGCATCTGTAAGTAAGCAGGGTTCATCGGAGGACGAAACATTATACTCTAACTTAGATAATATTATTTTCTTTGCCTTTTTGCTGTTTGTTCTCTAACTTGTCTTGCTCTTCTTAGACTTATCCTATCTCTTTGTTCAGGTGTTAAATTAAAAAAAACTTGCTCAGCGAGTTGTATAAGCATATCATTATCTATAAGAAAAGGATTTTGAGCAAAAGCAAGTCTTTGATACGCCCTACCAGTTGGATTTATAGTTGCTCTTTGTCTTCTCTGACTTACTGCTAAATTTACAACGTGTTCCAGTCCTTTATTTCTAATAGAAGATTTTAATGACGCTTCATAATATAACCCACCACCTTTCTCCCACGAATTTCTTAACCACATTAATCCCTCACCAGTAGGCATACCTTCCTCATCTAATTGTATCAACGGCACATCTATCTTATCTCCATAATGCGGATTATCTCTTATATTTCTTTGTTGTTTTCTTTGCTCATCATCATCATCATCACCACCTCTACGAGCAACTTCCATTATACTATAACTTATATATTAATCAAAAACTATTGTATGCTTTCCTTTTAATATTTGTAATCCTACTGGCGGTTCTTTATTTTTCTTTTTATTCTTACGCTCATACTTCTTAGTCTCATTCTTAATCTCTTTCTTTGTAAATTTTTCACCCCACGTATATCTTGCGAGTATCCCTGCGAATTCATCAGGGAGTTCAGGATACTTTGCTTTATACCATTCTTCACCTTGTTCAGGTTTCTTTATCTGAGCATAAGATAAAGGCACAACTTCATCAAGCGTTCCTACATCTTCTTCATTATCATCCTTTCCTTTTTTAATGATTACGCCATAGTCAAACTTCTCTCTTTCTATTACAACAGGTAAGAGAGGGTTTTCATCTGCGTCCTCTTTCTTTGTAAAGACAAAATTAAATCTTTCATCATTACAACAGATATAAGTTCGGGGACACTCCTTCTTATCAAGAGGTATAGGTGCGGTTGATACACTCCCCTTCTCTACTTTGATTAAACTTCCAGCGGTCATCTATATCTTATACACGATAATTACCACCAGTTTTTAATCCTGAATCTTCTTTCCTATTCTTTCACTTTTCTACTACAACCTTAGAACCACCTTTCGGTCGCCCTGACTTGTGTGCTTGTTTTCCTAACTTATGGCGAGTTTCTTTTACCCCACCTTTCTTACCACTTGCTTTCGGCACTTTACCCCCACTACTACCCCTCGCTTTGCTTCCTGATTTCTTTTTAATAATCCCCAGTAAGAGACCATCACTAAGTTTATCATACTGACCTTTACTTATCTTACCATCCTTATACGCTTTCTGAATTTGTGGATTCTTACTCGGCATCTTTTATAACTTATATTAGATAATTATTACCCGAAGGTTAAATTAAGACTTGTCTTAATTCTTACATACTAATCTTTCCTGCTTTTATTAACTTATCAAATCTACCCACTCCTATATTATTCCACAAAGTTAATTTAGGATTAGTTATATCTACAATACTTACATTACGTCCATCCTTTTTCATTACATAATATACTTTACCTTTTACTTTCTTACCTACAACTCCATCTATATCCGTTAATTTATATCTCGTAGGTCTCCATCCATCTCTATCATTACCGCTTGTAAATCTACCTGTAATAACTTCTAATGGATTGACATTCTGTAATAAGGGTTGTGATTTGTCCGATATAACCTGTGGTTCAGGTTCAGGTTCTAATAAATCCGATACTGCTCCTGCTCCTGCTTGTGCTAATGCTCCTAAACCTGCGATTGCTCCTTGTCCTACTGCTTTACCTCCTGCGATTGCTCCTTGTCCTATTGCTAAACCTACATCTCTCGGTTGAGGCAGTTGATTATATACCGCTTCACCTAATCCTGTTGCTATACCTCCTACTACTCCTGCTCCTGCTCTTAATCCCGAAGATACACCTTCACCTACTAACTGACCTGCTTGACCTACACCTGCGGTTATATTATCAGTTATAGTTGTAGGATTTATATTAGTTTGTGATACATTAAGAGGGACTACTTCTAAATCAAGTTCAGGTTCAGGTTCAGGGTCGCTCCCCCTTCTTACAACAGGTTTTTTTGGGAGATTAAAGAAATCGCTGGGTTTCGTTCGTATTCTCGGAGTAGGGGATGCTGTATTAGTAGCATCTTCTCCTTCGCTTTCTGATGAAGAGATATTTTGTGCTCTGATATTACCTAATCTAATCTTTCTACCCTGAAAATTAACAACTTCATCATCACTATCTACAAAAGGTATAGTTGAGGCATCACTTCTCTGAGGCACTAAACTCAAAGGTTCAGGTTCAGGTTCAGGTTCGTTTCCTTGCTGAATAAATCTTCTCCGTCTTTCTAATTGTTCAGGAGAAGGAGCATCATCTAATAAGTCTCTTCTCCTTGCTAATGCTAATGCTTTATCTCTCCTATCTTGTCTTTCTCGCCTTCTTAATTCAGCATCATACTGAATTGCTATATTCTGATAATCTCCTTCTGTTAAAGTTTTAGCGAGATTTTGTCTTGCTGTCTGAAACATAGGAGTAGATACTTGCCTCGCTTGTCCTCGTCTATCACTTGTAGTCCCCCTACCTAATATTTCATCTGCGAGTTGTGATGCTTCACTTTCAGTTGTATCTGCTCTTTGTAGTTGTAGTTGAGGTCTCCGTAATCCAGTATTAACAGGAGGAGGTGCGAGTGATGAATGGTCTAACGCTCTACCTGATGCTCTATTAAGATAAGTTATATCTACACGTTGTTGCCTTTGATTTTCTAATTGTCTTAAACCTTCATTCATCTTACCTTCTATTTCTCCTAACCGCCTTTCTTGACCTTGCTGTGCCTCCATAAACATACTTCTCATCTGTGAGAAGTGAGCATCAATTAATCTATCTTGCCTACTCATACCTTCTCTTTGTAAAGCGAGTTGTTGCTGTGCTACTTGGTCTCTCGCTTCTGCTTTTCTTACTGCTATTTGTCTCTGTTGTGCGAGTGATTCATTATGTTGCTGTCTCTGTTGATGAAGTTGTGCTTGTGCTTGCTGAACTTGTATTTGTTGCTGTTGTCTTGCTAATTGTAGTCCTTGTCTCCTTTCTAAGTTTGCGGACACTCTTGCTTGTGCTCTCCCTAATCTATCTGATAATGCTTGTTGTTCAGTTGCTCTTTGTTGTGCTTGTCTTTCTCTTATACCTCTGACTTGTGCTCTTGCTCCTTGTCTTACTTGTTCTCTTGCTTGACTTTCTGCGAGGGCGGTTGCTCTTACTTGTGCCTCCCTCTGTCTCTGTAATTCTTCTTGTGCTTGACTTTCTTGTGCCCTTTGCTGATAAAATTCATCCATCGCTTCTCTCCTCTGTGCTTGTGCTACTTGTTGCTGAGATTGTTGAGCATACAAAGTTAAAGCAGAACTCCTACCTCTCGGTGTAGATACTCTCCTCTGACCTCTGGCGAATGCTTCACTTCTATTACCTGCTGAACGTATTTCACGAGCAACATTAGACTTCCTTGCTTTTTTCGGCATCTATTATATCTTTATTAGATATATTTTCTGTATCATTCGGTAAATCCTTCTTAATCTTTGTAATCTTAAATACAGGGTCAAACTTAAACAACTTCTTTTTCTTCGGATGAGGGCGAGTATTACTATCGGCGATCCGTGAGTAAGGGACACCTAAATCTTGTGCTATTAGTTTCATAGACTTTAAAGTTTTATCATAAACGATATTATCATTAATGAAGATTTTACAATTATACATTATTATACTATATAGTATAATAAAAACTTAAATTTTTAAGTGAAATTATCAAAGCGGGATTGATTGATACAAGATACAGAACTCTAATATCCCTCTTGCTTTGATTAATCCGTGAAAAAAATTAGAGATAGTTTGAGCAGGTAAGTCTAAAACTTGTGATGCTTCTTTGATTGTATCAAACTCCATTACTTTTATTAGGTCTGTTTTTTCTTTATCTGAATGAAGATGTATCAACCACGTATTTTTTTTCATTATAGTATGTCTTATATTTTATATTCCTATTGTAAAATTATTTCCTAAGTTTGTGATAGTTCCTGTAAGTTCATTAGCACCACCGCTACTAAAAGCAAGTAGATTAGTATTTTTTAAGGTTATGTATATAGGTCTGTTTGTTGTAGAACCTTGATTAGGGATGTCTGAGGCAGATAGACGAAGGTTCGCCATCTCAGGACGAAACTTTATAGCAGTATCTTGTGTAAGTGTGCTTCCGATGTCAAAGATAAAACTTTGTGATGAATGCCTCATAAAAACAACAGCAGTAGCGTCCTGATTCCTCCACGAACTTACAAGAGCAGGTTGATAGTCTAATTCAGTAGATACACCACCTATCTCCTTATACCACTTTAAATATAATCCTGAACTTTGGTCGGCGAACAAAGGATTGATATAGAAACTGAAATCTAATGTTATTTTAAAATATCTACTACCGATAGGCATAGTATAATCCATCTCTACAAAACTACCAGTAGGATTATCCGATGGGTCTGACCCATTAAGATATAACTTGTAATAAACAAAATTAGGTTCATCACTTTTAGGCAGATAGATTTGTTTAGGTGCTGAGGTAAGGGCAGGAGGTATAATAGGTTCTATCGCACTACCCCTCCACGCATAATTCTGAGTTTTAGATGGTTCAGAAGAAGATATAGTTGTAGTAATAGAACCATCATACCCACCTGCTACATTCATACTTATACCTTGCCCTGCTACAAGTTTGTTAGGGACTTTGACTACGGATAAATTATCTGATAGAGTTGTTAGTGTAGAATCTTTATTTAAACTTATATCAGGAGTAGTTGACTCTGTTATAACAAGAGGGAGAGTAGCAGTATATTCAGTATTATCATCATTAATAGTTATACTTTCAGCACTTTCACCATCAAAAGTAGTAGTTGTCCCACTCTGAGTTATAGATAGAGCATTAGGGACTTTCTTTACTGCTAATTTCTGTGATGATAGTTTTAGTGTATTAGTATCATAATCTAATCCAAAATTTCCTCCGTCATTAGTAGGAGTAGGAGTAGATAGAGTAATAGGAGCAACCTTGCCGTATGTAGTATCAGTATTAGTCAAAGTTATACCTTCGGCAGAAGACCCATCATAATTAATTGAGTTTGTATTTGACCCATCAACATAAGTTATACTTAATTGATTAGGGACTTTGACTACGGATAATTCATTCTGACTATCAATATTAGGTAGTAGAGTTAGTGTTTCATCTTTATACAAACCGAAAGACCCTGCCTCAGTCCCAGATG
>CENS01024707.1_pt1 | contig 10396 bp, 2 predicted proteins | sample 530201 | NCBI WGS metagenome assembly CENS01 (sample SAMEA2619747, study PRJEB7988) | marine metagenome | biome: marine biome (ENVO:00000447); feature: surface water layer (ENVO:00002042); material: "saline water (ENVO:00002010), including plankton (ENVO:xxxxxxxx)" | depth 5 m | reverse complement strand
AAAGTATTCTGAGAAGACAGCAGGTACTAAGCAGTACGCACCTACGACAACATCCACAGGTAAAGCAACAGCAGGGTTTGGTAACTATTGGATGAAGGTGGCTTCGGAGTCAAGTTTACAAGACAAACAGGCTGCACTTGATGCTGCCATAAAATCAAACCAAGCTATAAAGGCAGATATTGTTGGGGCGAATATTATCAGTACACCAACAGGTTTTCAGATACAGGTAAGTAAGAAAAACTCCCAAGACAACTATAGCATAGACCTTCCAAGTTCAGTTAATGCTGAACAATGGGCAGGATTTGGTGGTCAAATGGTTAAAGACATAGACATACAAAAGATGATTGCTGCCAATAAAGATTGGACATTCATTAATAGTGGATTCGCTGATTTGGAATCTGTTACAAGGGGGGAGCAGTTACAAAGAATGACCGACCAAGAAGTCTATGACACATACGCCCCTCTACCTAATGAGATAACAGTTGATGACAAGGTAGCCACATACGATGGCGTTGAATACGATATGTCGGATAAGGTTGATGTCAGAAAGGTATTCAATCTTATGATTGATAACAACCCTACATTGTTTGAAGATATAAATGTAGACGAAGGAACAGTTAGAGATAACTTTATATTCATAGAAGGTTATACAACCAATGAAGATGGGAATAGGGTAAGGAAAACCGATTATGTTGATATAAGAACTTTAGATTTAAACAACATTGAGTCTGAGTTTTCTCAAATTATCTTCGATATGTTGGGAAGCCAAGAGGCTGCCACGAGAGCAGAGAAGATGAGGATGAGGTCTGAAACAGAATTTCTTCCCCTTGAATCATCAAAGGGTACAGCAGCAGGAGATGAAATTTTAACAGGAAAATAATCTTAATATAATATGGATAAGCTAAGAAAGCTATACGAACTTTATAAACAAAAAGGCTTAATAACCGATTCTACTACTTATGAGATGTGGCAATCGGCAAACGCTGACCAACAGATTAGATTATTTGAGTTAGGGCAACAGAATGGATTGTTCTCTAACAGCACCGATTCCATGTTCCAATCTGCATGGGGTGAACAACCTAAAAAAAAAGACGAAGAGTTACCTTCCACTACTCCCGAAGAGGGTGTGGACTTATCTACACAGGAAGAAAAAGAAAAATATTTATCGGGTACATTATCCGATGAAGGCATCGAAGATAAAGAGGCACTTGCTTCTTTGGTGCAAGAATTAGAACGCAGACCAAAAACAATTCAAGAAGCACAGGCTCAGTTAATAGAAGAAAGGATTGAGAAACAAAAGGAATTTGAAGAAAGTGTCAAGCCTGTTATCGACGAAGAAAAATTAGCTGAGTTAGATATAGATATTCCCACCACTAGGGCAGAAGCAGAAGAGCAATGGGAAGAAGAATCTGCTGCTTTAATGATGCAAAGGGAGGCTTTGGCTAAAAAAAAGAAAGAAGAATTTGAGCAGGAGTACCTATCAAAAGTAGAAAGGGAACAAGAAAAAGCAGACCTAAACGCAGATGAGAAATTCATACAAGATATAGGTCAGGATTTTACTGAATACTTTGGTATGGAAACCGATGCTGCTGTCCGTTCATTGCAAAATAAATATGGTAAGTATGGCATAAGGTTTGAGAAAGAAAGTAGAACTCATGGTGGTTCTATTAAGGCTACTGCTTTTAACAATAAAGAATACATAATACCACTCAGCCAATACTCAACGGAAGGAAGGACAATGCCACAGGATTTCAAAGCGTTCATAGAAGAAAATGCAAAGACTCCTGACAGGCAGTTAACTAAAGTCGAGCAAGAAGGAGTAGAGTTCTTCTCAGATAAAGGCTTTGATTATTCTACATATAAAGATATGCAGGATAGATACTCTACAAACTTAGACCTAATAAAATTCTTATCTGATGCACCATTTAAAGAACCCGAATCTGTAAAGACAGGGGAGTTACCATACAAAGATATGTATGTAGATGGTGTGCTTAGAGCAGACTACAGAGACTTTTTAAGTAAAGCAGTAGAAGACAATAAAGCCATTAGGGATTATCTGTATAGCGCAGATATGGAGAAGACTAGAACAGAATTTGATTTAAAACTTCAAAAGAATACAGAGAAGACAGCAAAGATAGCAGAGGAATATAATGTACAATACAATGGTATGATGGCTGCCCTCAATGAAGAGACGCAAAAACTTTTTGGTATTGATGCAGACAAGTTAGCAGACTACAAACCCACAAATGAATTAGACCAAAGGAGAAAGGATTACCTATTAGACTTTTATGCCCAAGCAAAAGAGCAGCGCAAGTTAGCCAAGAACGCATATACTTTAGCTATGTCTTACTTTGACGAGAAGTACGACAAAGATGTTCAAGGGGAATTAGTAGAGGGTGGTAAGGCTTTTATAAACTCTTTTAAGCAAGTACTTGAAAACGGTAGGGCAGCACAAACATTGCTGTCTATAGCTATGGGATTGACCGATTTATCCGATGAAGATACTATGGATGAAACGGTTGAGAAGATAATGCAGCACCTCGATAACTCAGACACAGGTAAATTCAGTATCGGGGATAGAACGTACCACAACGCAAGAGATAATTGGGAGTTATTCAGGGCATTGAGAAATAGACCAATAGAATTAATCGGTGCTTTCACAGGTAATTCTATAGCACAGATGCTACCTATTGCTTCTAGGTTAGTTCCTATTGCTGTAGCAGGTGGAGCAGCGACAGGTTCATTGGGATTCACTCCCGTATCTATATTAGGAGGTGCAGCCGCAGGTTTAAATACAGGTATGGCAGCCACCAATATAGCTATCGAGTATACAAATGCTTTATTAGATGCAGCAAGGGATAAATATGATATAACAAAACCCGAAGAGTTTGAGAAGGCTTTACAAGACGAAGAAGTTTGGGCACAGGCTAGGGATATAGGATTAAAGAGAGGACTTACTATTGGTGCTGTAGACTTCTTAGGTGGTAAGTTTGCAGGTAAGATGATACCAACTTCAAAGTTGGCTACACCTGCTGCTCGTGCTGCCACTCAGGGTATTGAACGATTTGTCATTGACCCTGCTATGGAGATGGTGGGAGAAACTTTAGCACAAGCAGTTGCAGGTCAGCAGTTACAATTCTCAGAAATACTTGCAGAAGGTTTAGGTGCTATTGGCTCTAAGACACCAATGGCAGTAGCTAACCAAATGTTTAGTAATGAAAAGAATACTGTGTCATCTATTGCTAAAGACTTATCTGACATAGATAGCTTCATGGATGACAACTCTTTAGATAGCCGAGTTCTTGGTTGGACAGACAGGCAAGAAAGAATGGGTAGGATTGATTCCAATAAGGCACAGCAGATTAGGGATAACATATCTATTAGGTCTGAGTCAAGGGAGATACTAAATGTAGGAGAAGAAAACAAACAGAAGCCGAGTAAGAATCCCGAAGCAGAGAAGAGATTGGCTAAGTTGATAAAGGCAAAGAGGGAGTTAACATCAACCAATTCTACAAAGGAAGCGTTCTCCGAGCAGATTTCTGCAATCAACAAGGAGATTAAGGAGATAGCGAGAACGGGCGATGTCGTGGCTGTAGAGCAACAGGCAGATATATCCATGATTGAAACTACACCTACTGAGGCTGCACCTACGGTAACAGAAAGTGTCTTGGAAGACACCGAGCAGGTAGCTGAAATTGAAAAGGTAGAAGCAGAAGAAAGAAAGCTAACACCCGAAGAAACAGAATTTGTCGAACAAGAAGTTGAAGACATTCAGAGCCTTTTTGATAAAGACAAGGGGGTTCAATTTATGTTGGAAACGGAAAAGACAGATAGCGATAAGAAGCAGAAACTTGTAGAGTCTGCAACCAAGTTGATGGATGAGGTAAGTCCTGAACTTGAAAGCAATGCCTATGAGGTACAGGACACCGAGCAACCAACCGTACCTGTAGAAATAACAGAGAACAAAGAACTTGCAAACAAAGTAGGTAGGACAAGCGTAAAGGATTTAGTTGGCAAGATGGTTAACTATGTGATGGCTGACTTCCTAAAGGTTGATAAGAATAAAATGGGAGGTCCTCTGTTTGGTTTACAGAAGGGTATATTCGAGAATGGTATTGCGTGGGCATCTGTAAGTAGAGAGGCAGCGATGGAGATAATAAAGGGTGCAGCCAAAGGGGATTTATCTGTGGTCTATAGAATGGATGATGGTGGTATTGATTCTAATCTTGCTATGTTTGATGAATTTGCAAAGACTTTAAACAGCTTAAAGGATAAAGTAAATTTACAAGAAGCGTGGAACGGTATAGCCGAATCAATAAAGTCAATGGACTTTAAAAAGAAGAATGACTTTGTATCAAGACTTGTAGATACATCCACTAGTTTTGAAGACTTCGTGAAAAAGATAAGGGAAACCGATACACAGAAAGAAAGGTTATCGTTAGACGATAGAAAAAAGATAATCAGAAAGCTACTGCCTGAACAAGATATAAAGCCAAGTGAAAAGTTTAAGAAAGACTTAAAAGATAATGGCGTTACTATAGAGCAGGTTCGTTCTAACTTGTCGGAGCAGATGGCAGAAGGTGCGCCTGTTGGTTCTTTCTTAGCAACATTTGAAATCCAAGACAAGAACGGAAACAAGGTTACGGAAGACACCATTGAAGAAGCTATAATGACAAGGGAAGAAGCAGAGGCAGCAGGAATACCACTACACGAAAACTATCCAATATATATAAGGGGGCAGTACAAATCACTAATGTCCGACACACTCCCTGCTTGGTATACCAATAAAAAACTGAGGGAGGTAATAGATAGAAAGATTGCAGGTGTACAGAAGACAAAGAAAGGTAGGAAGTTTACTTCAAAAGAAGCCGAGACTGCTGCCGTATATACCATGCAGGTTAGCCCAAGTACAGCGTTTGAGGTAACTGCCCCTGTTGAAAAACAATATACAACCTTTATAAAGAGATTGTCTAAGGCGTTCCCCAATGTAGTTGTTGCTGCAACGAAGGAACAATTCGATGCCTTGAAGGCAGACCTTAATGCAAAGAGTCTAATAACAAAAAACCAAAAGGTTTATGGTGCTGTGTATGAGGGTAAGCTATATCTAAACCCCGACCTACAAAACTACAATACACCTATACATGAGTTTGGTCATGTATGGCTTAATGCTGCAAAGCAACTTAACCCCGAAGTTTATAAGCGTGGCTTAGAACTTATAAAGAATAGCGAGTATATTACTGCTATAGAGAAGAGTAAGTCTTATCAAAAGGTGGTTAAACAAATGCGTAAGGATGGTGCTACAGAAACAGAAATTACAAACTATCTGTTAGAAGAAGCATTGGCTACTGCTATCGGGGATAAAGGGGAGTCGTTTGTATCGGCTGCACAGCAGAAGAACTTCAAGAATTGGATGAATGAGTTGTTTGCTTTTGTTAAGAAGTTAACAGGAATATCAGATGTAACCCCCGAACAACTACAAGACCTTACATTGGATAACTTCCTTCAAGGTGTTGTGGTTGATTTGCTTTCGGAGAATCAACAGTTTAAGGAAGCAGAGGTCGAGGGATTAAGCAATCAGTTACAGCTTATGACATCAGAGCCTGACCCATCCATAGATGATGTGGTTAGAATATCAAGACAGAATGGTTTCTCCGATGATGCCATAAAGATATATTTAGATAGACAAGGGTTTACTGTTACAGATATAAACAATGCACTATCCGTTCAGTTGGACTTGTTCCAAAATATGCCAAAGGAATTTGGTAATGTTGAAGGTGGTATGAACAAAGGTATGGAGTTGTTCAACCAAGTAAGGAAGAAGCTATCTGCTTTTGCAAAGAAAGATAACAGGGGTGCTTTGATTCGTGAGAAGGCTTTGGAGATATTGAAGGACAACAAGATATTCAAAGAGCAATCTCCAATAACTCAGCTTGAACTTTTAAATGCTATGGACAGAAGTCTAGGTATAAGAAAGAACCCAAGAGTAAATCAAGAAATGTCTGCTATCAGAAAAAGACTTGCCGATGTTAAGGCAGGTAGAATGTCTGTGCAAGATGCTCAAAGACAAATAAGAACATTCATTAGGAAGAATCTTCCACCATCTAAAAGGTATAGTAAAGCTAAGATTAATAAACTAATCAAAGAAGTTTCTCAAACCACAGAAAAAAATATAAAGGGTACACTAAACAATGTAGAGAAAATAATCAAACAGGTTAGAAGTGAAATCAAGAAAGATGTAATTAGGGAGATTGCTAAGATAGCAAAGGATAAATCTAAGGTTAAGAAAACGCAGAGCAGGAAAAGAAGAAGCAAGGGAATTGATTCTATAGGTCAATCTTACTTTGCTCAAATGAACAAGGTCTTCCAATTTATCTTGAATGATGACATAGGTGGGTTACAAAAAATGCAGGATGAAATAAACCAAGAAGATATAACTAAAATACTACAAAAGATACAAGATGGCGAGAAGCTAAAAGTAAAAGAAAGAAATCTATTGGATAAGCAGTTGGCTTTAGATGAGTATTCAGACATCGCCAACTTGGAACTAGAGGAGGTTCAGCAGATACTTAAAGAAGTTAAAGGTATTCGTGCTGAGTCTATAGTTAGGCTAAACAACAGAAGAGAAGCGAGGAGAATAGAAGTACAAGGTTTGAAGGAGGATGCACATAATCAAATACGAAAAGATTACAAATCATTCTATGACAAAGATGGTAAACCTTACGACAAGGAGCAACGGAAAGCTAACAGAAATAAAATAAGAACCGAGTTAAAGACTAACGGTGTATTTGCTGCGTTGAAAACTTTTGTAGATGAGTTCGGAAACAAGAAAGATTTCTCGGCAAATAAGTTGGGTAATTTCTTTAGGAACAATATGTATCATCTCGGAACATTGGTCAACATACTTGACAGGGGTAAGGAAGGTTTCTTTACTGAAATGTTTTGGAATAGATTATCGGATGCAGAGGAAAATAATCTGAGGGGTGTTGAGAATAAGAACGATGTCTTAGATGGTATAGTAAGGGGTGTGAATAAGAAGAATAAGAATTGGGGTAAGTGGAAGTATAAACTTGGGGAGAAGTCTATAAAGATTAAAGGCTTAACAAATCTCAAAGGGGCAAAGGTCGATGACGCTTTTAATAAAGACCAAGCAATGCGTATATATGCCTTATCTCTAAATGAAGTTCAGAGGGATAAGTTAAAAAAGAGAGGATTCACAGACGAGAAGCTAGAGCAGATAAAAGATTTTATTGGAGAAGAAAATGTACAGATAGTTGATGAAGTTGTTGACTACCTAACAAACACGTACTTCGATGAGATTAACGCTGTGTTTGAGCAGCTTAACGATGTGAACTTAGGATTCGTGGAGAACTACTTCCCGACCTCAACGATTGCAAACACAAAGGTTAAAGACGATATAATTAAGGGAGGGGATTTTAATAATGTATTCACAGCAGAAAATGCACCTAACCTAAAAGACAGAACAGACACCAAAGGTATAATCGAATATGGCTTATCGTTTACTGAAACATTAGAGGAGTATATTAAAACGATGGAGAGGTATAAGGCTTATGCCAACCCTGTTCGTCAGATGAATGAGGTTCTTAAATCTGATGAGATTCAAGCTGTACTTTATGAAACGGGAACTGCTTCGCTATTCAATCAGAACTTAAACTACGCAATCAATCCCGATGCAAGGGCAACAGGTAATAGGCAGAGGGATATTAATTCTGTTGTCTATAATATAGCAGCAGGACTTGCGTTGGCTTTGAAGCCTGCACAACTTTACAGGCAGGCTACATCTTTCATACAGGCTTATGATGAGTATTCATTTATCAAGGGTAAGAAGACACCTGTATTAGATACGCTTATGTTTATGGTTGACTACGCAACAGTAATCGCAACTTTGCCATATCAAATAAAAGACTTTATGGATGTGTCTGCAACATTTAAAAGCAGGATTAGGCAAGGTTTAAAAGGGGATTTAGCAGGTCTTGAAGGTGGTATAAGAAACTATAAACCATTAAGCAGTAAGCGAAATCTTTTTGGTCGAGCAGTTAGGGGTGGTCAAAGGGTAGCAGGTATCTTCCAAGTGGTCGGGGATATGTTAGGGGTTCTTGGTTATAAGGCTGTATACAATAGGATGATAAAGAATGGGCATACAAAAGCAGATGCACTTAGGATTGCAAACAAGTATAATGAAACGCAGCAGTCGAGGAGGTCAATGGAGATGAACCCTTTACAGCAGGACAAGAATCCTTTACTAAAGATGCTTACCCTGTTTGGTTCTACATCTATATTACAACTCAACAATGTTGCACAATCATTGAACTCTGTATTGAAAGATGTGGGTAGGGGTAAGATGCCTAAAGCTAGAGATATTCGTAAGTTAGCATTGAACTATGCTATAGCCAATGTCCTATGGACAGCTTCTTCTTATATGTTCGCATTAACAAAAGGCGATGATGAAGATAAGGATAGAGCATTTACAGCTATCAAAGATGCTGCAAAAGGACTTACTATATTGGAAAGAATACCATTAATAGGATTGGGTATTCAGCAGCTTAAAAATAGAATAAGGGGAGAGTACAAACCATCGGGGGTAGTAAACCCATACGAGATAATATTCAAGAACTTCTATAAAGATTACGAAAAGGTACAAGAGTCGGGTGAATATATTAAAATAGTAGTTCCATTGATGGAAACAGTTATGGGTATGCAGTTTGATTCTCCTATTGGATTGTATCATATGCTTGATGCAGAAATAGCTGAGGAAGACATGATGGACTTCTTGGGGGTAGCACCATCGTACAGACCTGGCTATGGGAATAGAAAGAAGAAGTCTTCATACAAAAAAGTGATGAAAGAAAAGCTGAGTAAGGAGGAATTTGATAGGTTGTATGGAAGAGGAAATGGGGATGATAGGGTAGAGGAGAGGATAAAGGAAAGACAAAAGAGAACAGCAAACGATAACCGTAAATAAATAACTATGCCATTTAAAAGTAAGAAGCAAAGGTCTTGGATGTTTATTAATATGCCCGAACTCGCAAAGAAGTGGGAGAGAAAGTATGGTGGAAAGGTTAGGACTACAAAGAAGAAGAGCAAGAAAGTGAAGAAGCGACCATACTAGAGTGTCCTCAAAGACACTAAAAAAAAATAGGACACTCATGCTCTGTGTCCTATTCAATTATCCAAAACTAAAAATGAAAAATTATTATTTCCTTCGGGATATAATTAATAGTTCTAATAACCTTACTGTAAGTTAATACTTTCCACTTAAAGATGCAAGTGCTATCTAATAATATCTTATATACTTTATAGACTTTTGCTTTGGGAAGTACATCATAAACTCGTTGTCGTTATTGTACGGAGAGTTTTCTCTAGGCTTCCTGCCTCCCCACCTGACTTCTCCCCTCAGTTCTTTTACCTTTGCATATAGCAATCCATCCTCACACGCCCATATGATTGTTGGATTCAATCTCTTGTCGCATAGCTTTGTAATCTTCTTTGCTGCCACAGGTAATGGGTAGGCATCAGACATCATTCTCTTTCTTCCCTTGACCTCCACATAGGCTATCAAGGTTTTGTCCTTGTCGTACACTCTGTAGTCCACATCGTCAGGTGCTAACTTCTGATACCCACCACCAAACCTATTAACAAAAACATCTATGGCTTTCTTTTCTCTTTGTAAATCCTCTTGCGTTTCAAACCTCATAAGTCCATTAAAACATTGATAGCTGTATGTCCACCAATAACCACACCACATCCGATGGCAGGTTTCTTTCCTCTCTTTGCGTATGCCATAGCGTAACTATCGTGGTCTATGCCACAACCCACCTGCATACCAAACACCTTAAAGTTTGCACCGACATACCACTCGGTATATGCCTGTGAATGTAAGTGCCCTTGAACCGTACTCATCAAGTCTGCCCTGCATTTTGTCCTTGCAGTTCCTCCCTCTCCATGTATGTATTGAACATTGTCGTATACGATTCTGTCTGTCCAATTCCAATCCACACCAAGCACCTCGTTGTAGGATTTAATCCACTCCTTTGGTATGGATGAACTAAATGCCTTACGCATAATTATTCGGTCATGGTTTCCAATGATTACATCTGCCTTCGGGAAGGCATCGTACCACATCTGAACCTGCTCTATTGCTAATTCAAGTTCCTCGCCACCACCAAGACCATTCGGGTCTGCCTCGTGGTATGAAGGGTAGTGATTGTCAATTATATCTCCAATGAATATTACTTGGTTGCAGTTATACTTTGCATATGTTTCCTTACAGAAGTCAAGATACTCTAATAATGTAAATGGGGTATGGGTATCTCCGATGATTAATATCCTGCGTTCATCTTTTATTAGGTTCTCATAGGCTCTCCTTCGATTGCCATGA
>CENS01009861.1_pt1 | contig 10427 bp, 22 predicted proteins | sample 530201 | NCBI WGS metagenome assembly CENS01 (sample SAMEA2619747, study PRJEB7988) | marine metagenome | biome: marine biome (ENVO:00000447); feature: surface water layer (ENVO:00002042); material: "saline water (ENVO:00002010), including plankton (ENVO:xxxxxxxx)" | depth 5 m | reverse complement strand
AGGCTATTAACTGGATCATTACTGATCAAGTAGGTATTGTTAAAGACTGTAATACTATTAATGCTTACACTTGTTTTAGTAACTATGATGGTATTGACTTTGAGTATGTCAAAGAATCTTTTAATTCACATTCTTTAGTAGAATGGTCTAGTATCTTTAATAGATATAAGCCATTGTTTCTTGCTTTAAGAAAAGGTGAGTTAAGACCTATGATTAACAAGATATCAAAGCTGTCTAAAAAGCATCACGTTCCTACTATTATGCCTATGAGTACAGAGTTTCTTACTCCTAAGTACTTAAACAGCAGTATTGAGTTTCCACAAGTCAGTCGTTGGCTGTATAGGAATGTTCAGAATATGTCGGTATTTGATCTTGTAAAGTATCATAATGCTATACAGAAGAGACTGAAAGGTCAATTCATTGATACAATTAATATCAGAAATGGTAAGAGTTGGATCAAGAAATCTTCTTGGCCTATACATGCAGATTCTGAAGATAGATTAAAGACTATCAGACACATACTAAGAAGAGAACTTCGTACAAAGATTGAGTCAAAGTTAGATCACAAGAATATTATTATTCCTGAGAAACTTTGTATGACTTTACCTACATCGCAGAAGAACTTCATTGGTACATTACCTATTGGTTCTTATGTTGATGTTAAGCCTCAAGATAATCTCATTGTTGGGATTTATTGGAAAGGTGAGGATGGTGCACAGGATCTTGACCTATCATTTACTGATATGGATGGTAATACTGTCTCTTGGTGTAATTCTTACACTGATGAAGGCAATAACATTGTCTATTCAGGTGATATGACATCAGCTAATCCTGAAGCTGCTGAGTATTTATTGTTCCGCGATAGTATGCCTAATGGTGTATTTATGTGTAACAGTTTTAATGCTCAACCAGAGTCAAAGTATACATTTATTGTTGCTAGACTTCCTGAAGGTGCAGAGTTTGATTATAATCATATGGTAAATCCAGATGATATTATATTTCAAGTTCCTTTGGTGATGACAAGTAGACAAATGTCTATGGCTGTTTATGTTGATGGTAGATTTGTCTTTACAGATAGAGCTACTGGCAATGGTAGAGTCAATAGAGGAAATGTAACTACCAGAGAGTTGATTCAAAGTCAAATTGATATAGCAGATATGTCATTGATATTGAATGACTTTATAGGGGATACTTATCGCTATGGTGAGAAGGTAGACCTAACTACTGATGACAAGTCAGCTTTAATTAGCTTATTGTCATAAGACTACTGAGCAGGATGTAACAGTCCTGCTCTTTTAAAACTTTAATTGTAGTATATGCCGAGTAAGCCAGATATGATTATCTGAGACTTTTACGTAGCAGTGCACTGTGGAAACAACGTCAGCAGGAAATACTACAATTTTATTCACTTTTAAAAACAAATTAAAATGGCAAAAGAATTAGCTATTATTGTTGATGTAGATGGTACATTAGCAGACATGAGAGGTGTAAGAGGACCTTTTGAGTGGCTCAAAGTTTCACAAGATAAACCTCATAAAGATGTTATTGACCTTGTTAAAGATTTAGAATCTCTTGGTGAATTTTATCATCAAGATGATGATGAAAATGGTTATCGTGAAAAGTCAGTGTTCATAAAGAAATACAAAATCATTATTGTTACAGGTAGAGATGGTATTTGTGAAGAATCAACTAAAGTATGGTTGGAACATTATAAAATACCTTATGATGAATTTTTCATCAGACCTGAAGGTGACTTTAGAAAAGATAATGTCATTAAGTCTGAGATCTATATGGATCATATCAGACCTAAGTATGATGTTAAGTTTGTTATTGATGACCGTGACCAGGTTGTTGATATGTGGAGATCATTGGGTCTACGTGTATTACAGGTAGCACCAGGAAACTTTTAGTTATGACACCAGAAGAAGCTTTATACGAGACAAAGAAAAAATTCACTAACCTTATGGGAGGAGATATCCTCCCAGGGTATAGTGTCGGTGAGATTATATCTTACTATGAATCACTTATTGCAGGTAACAAACCTGTAGTTACTGATAGAGATTGTAACATTACAAGAGCATTCCACGAAGCATCACTGTATGATATGATGGATGATCTTGATAATTATTATGATGACTTATGATAAATGATGATATAGACACAGGAGATACAGATTTTCTCAAAGTAATTTGGGATGATACATCTGTACCAGCAAGAATATTAAAATGCCTAGTAGCCGTTTGGTTATTAGGTTGTATTTACGCAATAATATTAAATTTTATATAATGAAGCAACCAGAAGAAACAACTTATTACATTTATGTAAAAGATGGTAAAGAGTTCTTTACCTCTAATTTAGACCTTGCTCATAAAAGAGCAGATGAAGGCACAGAAATTAAAGTATATAAACAAGACTAAAATTAAAAAATTATGATTGAAACTATGATTGAAGAAGTTCAAGATTTGCACGTTGCAATTCACAATGAAAGTATTTCTCAAAGAGAGATTTTGAAGAAGTATAATTGTAAGATGACAATTAATGATTTAGAAAAACTAATTAATGCACTAACAATATTACATATGAGGAACTATTATCCTTTGTTTGGTGCTCCTAATTTTAATGAATTATGAAAAAAGTAACACCAATAGAATTTATGCAAGTATTCATTCCTATAATTCTTGTTATAGGAGCAGTATTAATCGGACTATTAAGCTCAGGGTGCAAATCAAGTGCATCCTGTGAAGCTTATGGTCACAATAATGTAGAATATGGGGACGTATCAGAAGATGAAGCAAGCTGAAGCAGAGTATAAAGAACTAGAAAATGATATTAGTACACCTGAAAAAGAAAAGATGTACTGGAGTTCCAGAGAAAAGTACCGTGCTTTAAAATATGAATATGATGCTCAAAAAATGTTACTGTTTTTTGTCATTATAGGTTTAATAGGAGTAACAATGGTAGCAATAACCAGGGGTGTGATATAACACCCCACAATTTATGATTAAAATGGCTTATAGAAAAAGAAACAAAGGCGCTGAACTTAGTATTCGGCAAGATAGTAATAATACTATAGATATTAGTACACACTATTATAATAAGAGTGCTTACTATGATATTGACTTAAAAGATAAAACTACAGAGATTACCTATTGCACACGTAAAGTGACACCTGGGCATAAAACTGTTAAATGGAGAGAGAATTGGCTTGGTAATAGATTTATCAACTTTGAATTAGATTATAACAATGAAACTTGGTATGGAGATATTAGTTCATACTCTTTTGCTTTATCTAAAAAAGTAAAGAAAGATGGTATTCACATTGGTAATGACTTTACTAATATTCAGCATTGCAAATTTATTGACAAGGTTGGAAGTGCACTTAACAGCTTATTAAAGCAAGCAAAAGATGAAGCAATTATTCCTCATCCTGAGAATGAATATGATAAGCGTCCTTTAAGATGGACTCTTGCAAAAGAGGTATTAGAATCTTGTATAGATGTAACTGCAGAAAGTCATCCTCATTTGTTACCTGTTGATCCTAATACAGGTTATGAGTATACAAATATACTGGATATAGTTCAACCTGAACGTGAAGATTTGCCTTTTTAAGAATTTTTTAAGTGGATACGGGTACAAGGCTGAAGATGTAATGTCTTCAGCTTTATGCCTTCTAAAATTATTATTATGTATATAAGAAAAGTAGACATAAAACTTACAGAAAGAGATATCAGTAGAATGGTTGAGACTGTATGTAAAGAAGTACAGAGTACACAGAAGTCTAATGATATTGCAAATCTATTTAGTGAGTTACTATTAAATAGCACAGAAGGGTCAAGTATGTTTGTCCAAATTATGCTAGGCAATGGTTTACCAGCAGTAGCACGTATAGGAGATGTAGTTAGATGTAACTGGGATAGACTTAAAATAGGTCTAACAGACTCTGATGAGATACACAAGAAACTTAAAGAGAGTAATTTAATTAATCCTCGTAATGAAGTAACTTGTAAGATACAATCATTTAAAGGTTATACAGCTTACTTCCCATATACTATAGAATTTAAGTATGGAGATGATCTCTATGCAACAGCTAGTATGGGATTTGAAGATGTAAGCTGGTAAAAGAATAGCCCCCATACTGTACACGTCACCTAGTATTACCACGAGAGTAAGTTAGGCATGACCTATTAAGAGGTAGTGGCAGGGGGGCACCGTATTATATTTTAGTCGAATATATGCTTGTAGCAAATGACAAGGGAAGAATCAGAAAATATTTTTCCCTTGTTAGCTATATAATGGTAAATTTTTTTAGTTTGAAAGTTAACTATTAAAGATTTATTACGTAATTAGTATATGAATTATCAGTTACCTAACGGCAAAGTAATATACTTATCAGTAGATGAGTTTCTTAATATGACTGATGAAGACTTACAATATTTTATCTCAATTGACTATGGTGATGTAATTGCTAACCCATTCAGCGGATCAGCAGTAGACACCAAAAAGAAACCTGAAGAGATAGAGCCAAGAGATTTTACAGGCTTTAGTGATGAGGGTGAAGAATTTCCTACAGACATAGATATCAAAAATCTATCTTAATGTAATAGCTATAAAAGCTTTTAACCTGTATATGAGCAAGTACAGGTGTTAATTTATGCTCACAAAAATCAATTTATTTATTATTAAAATTAAAATTATGAATTCAAAAGTAGTAGTACTAGCAAATGAAGAAACAAAAGCAGTTGTTAATGTATCAGAAAATAATCCTGACTATGGTTACATCCGTGTTGCTCAATCAAGAGTAGTAACAGGAGCTAACGGATGGTTAGATGTAAAACGTGTCACTGCAATTGTACCTGGTGAAGTTGAAAAGCTTCAAGCTGCAGGTTTTGCAGAAGGTCAAGAATTAGACGGTAGAATTGTTACTACAGAGTCTTTAAGTCCGTTTAACCCAGAAAATCCTACAAAGGATCTAAAAAGAGCTGGTGATGAAAATGCACCAATCTGTACTCTTATGGGTAAACCAATTTACCAAAAGAGAACTTGGACTCTTGACAGCAATATGGAAGATACTCTTATTGCACACGATAACAAGGAGGAAATCAGTGCATATAATAATGTACAAAAGGAAAGTGCAGTAGCAAAACCTAATGATGACTTTTCTATCGGAGGATAGGAATTTTAAAGGTTAAAGTTAAGGGGTCAGTAATGGCCCCTTTTCTTGTTTTTATGAATTATTAAAAAGTTGTAATATGAGTTCGACTAAAAAACAAAAATTTGAATACTCTGGAAAGCTAGAAGAGTATCAATTGTATAAGGGTAAAACCTATACGCAATATGAAACAGATAAGTATACTGAATATCAGAACTTTCTGTATAAGAGAGCCTTATATGGTCTTAAATCTTTGCCACAAGCAGAGGTAGATAAGATGAGTAAGCAGAAAAGAATCAGAATAACTAAAGTAAATAGAAGAGCACAGCGTGTTCTTAATGAAGCTAAACAAAGAAAAGTAATTACTATTACTAATGCTATGTTTAGTAAATGGTTTCCTGATACAAAGTTTACCAAGTTTATGCTTGGAAATACTGACACAGATGTTAAGGTAAGAAACACTTTAAATTTTAAAGATTTAAATATTGACAAAGATGAAATAATTCGTATCTTTATTGATGAAGGTATCTTAAGTAAAAACTTTTTAAGTTTAAAAATAGATCCTTACACATTACCAAGACTTAAGAATGTACAGTAGACCACCATTATCAGAAATTGATGAAGAGTTCAATGAACTTACTAAACGTTTTGATTTAGAAGATTGGAGAACTCTCAGAAATGAAGAGTACTGGTGGGTGGAGACTTCATATGGTAAGAGACCTAGAAGTACATATGAAAAGCTTGAGTATATCAGGCATTATGTAAATAAAGGTGTACCAAAATGAAACCAAAGTTAAAAGAATGTGATGGTTGTCAAAAGATGACTGTTATATGGAAGAATCATGAGGGTAATAGGTATTGCAAATATTGCTGGAGTTGCCATTCTAGTAATAAGAATTTGAATAAGCCACAAAAACCAAACGTACCTATCCCTCGTGTTTCTGCCAAAAGAAAGAAGAAAGATCTTGAGTATAGTAAACTCAGGGAAAAATATCTGACAGGCAATTCCTTATGTAAAGTTAAGGTTGATGGATGCAGTAGCACAGCTACAGATGTTCATCATACATATGCAGGCAGTAACAGAGATACTTACTACTTAGTACAAAGTACTTGGTTACCTGTCTGCAGGAATTGTCATAACTGGATACATAATAATCCAGAGAAAGCAAGAACTTTAAAATATTTAAAATAATGGATAGAAATAAAGTACAAGCTGAAGCGCTTGAAGCAACTCGCGGTAAAGATAGATGTGGTTTAGCATTAGCTACTGGTGTTGGTAAAACACTTGTAGCATTAAATCACTTGGAGGAGCATTATTCTCCATTACTTAATATACTAGTAGTTGCACCCAAAGTATCTATATTTGATGCTTGGAAAAGTGAGGCTAAAAAATTTGATAAAGAAAAGTTGTTGATTAATATTACATTTTCAACATACTTAAGTATAAATAAACAAGATCCTAGAGAATATGATATTGTTTATCTTGACGAGTGTCACAGCTTGTTAGATTCGCATAGAGAGTTTCTAGATGAGTTTAACGGCAAGATACTAGGTCTAACAGGTACACCACCAAAACATTCTAACTCTATAAAGGGTAAGATGGTTAATGAATATTGCCCAATAGTATATGAATTTGTTACTGATAGTGCAGTAGAGAATAATATTCTTAATGATTACCAGATAATTGTACATGAGATTAATTTAGGTTCAAAGAATAATTTTCTTGTTGAAACTAAAACTAAAAGTTTTAGGACATCTGAACAAAAGAATTATGCATACTGGTGCAATAGAATTGACTCATCAACAGGATCATTACATATGTTACGTGTAATGAGAATGAAAGCAATGATGGAGTACCCAACAAAAGAGAAGTATGCAAAACTTTTACTAAACAGTATTAATACTAAATGTATTTTGTTTGCTAATACACAAGATCAAGCTGATAGACTATGTGAATATAGCTATCACAGTAATAATGTAGATTCTGAAGATAATCTTAGATTATTTAAAGAAGATAAGATAGATAAACTATCTTGTGTACTGCAACTGAGTGAGGGTGTAAACATCCCAAATCTTAAACAAGGTATTATTATGCATGCATATGGCAATGAAAGAAAGTCAGCTCAAAGGATAGGAAGATTACTTAGACTTAATCCAGATGAAAAAGCTGTAGTTCACATACTATGTTACATAAATACTGTTGATGAAAAATGGGTAAAATCTGCTTTAGAAGGTCTTGATAATAACAAGATAGAGTGGAAGAACTACAATGTAGAGCTGGTATAAGACCAGATTCTCGTTAAAATTTAGTATATTATTGTATGAGTGAATCTAAAACACATAAGGTTACTTTGTATAATGATGATGTACTCAGCTTTGGGTACGTTATGGCTTGCTTGATACAGATATGTGATCATACTCCAACTCAAGCAGAGCAGTGTGCTGTTATAGCACACAATAAAGGTCAGGTAGATATTGCTTCAGGTTCATTTGATGATATGTATAAGATTAAAGAAACATTAAACTACGTTGATATTAAAACATCACTTGAACAATATGAAAGCAATTTGCATTGATAGCTCAAATAAACCAGAAAATATTTCAGAATATGAATGGATTGAAGAAGGTGAAGTATATACTATTACAGGTGTAGTAGAAATGGGTTTACAACAGGGTAAACTTGGTATTACGCTTGCTGAAGTTGAACTTACAGAAGCTTCAGCACCTTATCAATACTATTCATTAGAAAGATTTCTAATTGTTCCTGATGAATCAAGAATAGATTTTGAAGCAAAAAGAAAAGAAACTATTCTTAAAAAGAAAAAGGAAAAAGATATCTTTGCAGAAGATGCAGATCTGACAAATTCAATTTAAATTTATGAAAGACACAGGCTTAACTATGGCCATGTCTTTGCTTATGATTTACTTTTTAGTATCGCAAGTTCTTGCTGTATACTTTTGGTATTTATTAGCACAAGAACATGGCTTTTTATACACGGTTTTTATAGGACCTTTTGAAGCAGAATTCAAAGGGTTACTATGGCCAATATTTATATAATATGGAATTAGATAAAGAAAAATTAAAAGAAGCATTTAAACTTATTCCTAAATCAAGACACAGACAGAATGTAGATCGAAGATCTTATATAATTGGAGCTTTATACTATAACTGTGGAATGACTGAACACGCTATTGCAGATTATTTAAAAATTAGTAGAGATACTGTAAATTATAATAAGCTTAATGCAGTAAGGCTTCGTGGAGACAGAAGCTATGTTATGAATACATCAGAACTACGTTCTAAGTTTGACTATGAACTTGGTGGTGTACTTATTAAAAGTATAGATAGAATATGCAGAAAGACAAATTTACATATGATTTTTGGTAAGAATGCAAATAATTATGTTCTTAATTTACCAGAAGATCTTTGCAGAAATATGGAAAAGTACTCAAGAGTTTGTGGAACAAGAGATGCTAATAGCACAATAAGAAAAATATTAAATGAATTCTTTGAGACATGGGAAGAATGAAAGATTTATTTATTGATATATGTAATGCAAATAATGGAGAATTACCTCCTGATTTAAGTATGACTGATGCTGTACTGATGAGAGAATGGAACATTTATAATTGGGAGGAATATGAAAAAAAGAAGAATGAGGACAACTATTGTAAGGGAGAAAAATATAAAGAAGAGAAGTTTGACTGGGACTCAGATAAGAGAACAGCTCAAGCTGAAGAAGAACCTTTCTAGAATAAATCATGAGCAAGGCAATTAAGGTTCAACAGACTAAGACCTTAGTTACTAAAGACAATAACAATAGTGCAAACTGTATAGCACCAAATCTAATCTATGGATGTTTTGGAGGCTGTGTAGATACCTATTGTTATATGTCTAGGTATAATGGTCATAGAGTATTTGTTAATACTAATGTAGATGACATATTTGAGTCTGTTGTTAAATGGGAAGAAGGTTATACTAAAGTTCCTGATCAGCAGGATCCCAAGTATACCATGGTAGATGTTGCATGTAATACTGATTTAGTGTTAATGCAGAAACATTTACCAGAACCACTAATAGATTATCTTAAAAGATATGATGATCATCCGCAGCTTAATAGCACTATGGCTACAAAGTATCCCAGTTTGTTGAAACTTGATGTAAATCATTTCAACAAAAAACCTAGGGTAAGAGTAAGTCTAATGCCACAAAGGTTTGCAGATATATTAGAACCTAAGATGCAGAAGACTGCAGATAGAATCCCTGAGATTAATAGACTTAAGGATCTAGGTTGGCAAGTGCATATAAATTATAGTCCTTTGATATTCTATAAGAAATGGAAACAAGACTACAGTGACTTGTTTAAGATGGTAAAAGAAATAGCAGGAGAAAATAAATGTGAGGTAATTGCATTAACTAATCATGCTAATCAAATGGCACGGTCCTCTGACCAGGCCAAGGAATTAATGAGCCTGAGCTATGAAGTAAAAAACAGTTCAGGTGTTATGAGATATCCCTTAAAACATAAAACAAGGTTACTTGAGGAGTTTAAAGAACTTTACTCACAGTACTTTGATTTAGATACAATAAGGTACATATTCTAGATGAAATAATACAGCGCAGTTTGCGCTAGATTATTTTGGCACCCATAGCTCAGATGGATAGAGCAACTGCCTTCTAAGCAGTAGGTCTTAGGTTCGACTCCTAATGGGTGTACTAATTTTTAAATTTAAATTATGAGTAAAAAACAACCAAATGATGGTAAGGATTGGACAGATGAAGAAGTTCAGTACGTGGTAAAGAATTATTTTAAGAAAGGTATTCTACATTTATGTCAACATTTAGGTAGAAGACAATCAAGAATAGAAGCTAAAATAGCTTCATTAAGAGCTGAAGGTTATTTCTTAAATCATGTAGATACTAAAGAAGCAGTGGATTATCTTGAATCTATGCAAGAATTTCACACTGATTTAATAACTCATTTAATTGATATCTTTGAAAAAGATAAAAAGATGCTTGAACAGCAAATAACAAATATTAAAGCTGTTAGAGATGTTCAAGAGATGTTTTTTAAGTTTCCTAAAGAAGTTTTAAAAGATGAGCACTAATATAGCAGATTGGATGAATTACTGGGATCACTTTGATAGAGATCTTTATATAGCATATCTAATAGCAAAACAAAAAAGAGATGAGTAAGATAATATTAGTAAGTATAATTCTATGGGAAGTGTTTAAGTATTTCATAGTAAAGTTATGGTATAAACTATTAAACCAAAA
>CENS01024217.1_pt1 | contig 10432 bp, 10 predicted proteins | sample 530201 | NCBI WGS metagenome assembly CENS01 (sample SAMEA2619747, study PRJEB7988) | marine metagenome | biome: marine biome (ENVO:00000447); feature: surface water layer (ENVO:00002042); material: "saline water (ENVO:00002010), including plankton (ENVO:xxxxxxxx)" | depth 5 m | reverse complement strand
CATCTCACCAGTTTGCTCTGTCCTAGTGGGTTGTCCTGTTACATCTACTGACTGGCTTGTTGCTGCATCAAGGTCAGAGACAGAAGTTCCTTGCTGTTGTTGGGCTGTAATTGTTTGTGATAGACCTGCTAGTTGCTCAGGTGACATACCTGCTACAGCACTTTGAATATCAGAGTATGCTTTGTCTGCAGTTACTGTAGATGTTGTTCCCTGAGTAGGGGTATCAGCAGTAGTAGCAGATCCAATCTGTGCTACTTGATCAGACTGTACAGTAGGAGCAGTAGGTAAAGCCTGTCCTGCTGTAGACTCAATCACTGAACCATATGAATTAGGGTCAATATAAGAAACAGGTGCTGCGCCTACAGCCCCACCTGGAGCTACATAAGTTTGAGCAAGTAGATCTCGTTGAGCTTGTTCAAGTTCCTCTCTACCCACAGCAGTAGCACCTGCGCTAAAACCTTGTACAACTCCCCCTTTATTTTGACCAGTAGCTGTTTGTGCAGTAGACCCTGCCTGTGTCTGTGCCTCAGTTCCAAACTGTGTAACCCTATAGTATCCTGGTGGAATAGGCTGAGAAGGAATACCATTGATATGCTGTATATACATCGACATACCCATGTTATTTCTATAAAGAACATTTTCAAATACAGGAGCATTTCCTGCAGCCTGTTGTTCCTGCAATGTTTGTGGCTGATAGTACTGTTCTTGGTCTGCTGCTCTTTGTGTAAACTGTTCAGCTTGTCTTTGTAGACCTTGCTCATATGTAGGAATTGCTACTTCAGTCAGACCCTGTTGACTTGTTCCAATAGGAGTTGTAACACCAAGGTTAGGAGTACCTGAAACGTAAGGTGTAAATTGTGTTGTGTTTGTATTTACACCTGTTCCAACGCCAGGTTGATTGACAATAGGTTGACTAAGATTTACATTACCTGTCACTAAATCATCAGCAGTAGTAACTGTCGCTTTCTTTTTCTTTATCTGTTCAGCCCACTGTAGGGCGTTTTCCAAAACAGGACGCCCACCCTCATTATACTGTGAAGATCTTTCTTCCTGGCTGTCATATGATTCAGTATACTTATCAGGAGCAATGTCTTGCCAAGAGGGAGTATTCTCTGGGGTAGAGGCAACAGTATCTTGTCCTGTCTGTCCTTGGCTTTCTAAATAATTACTAATAAATTCAGCATTTGCAACATTATCATTGACCATAAACTTATATGGTTCACCTGTTTCAGGATCAATTTTACCTGCATAATTTTTAAGATTTTCTTCTGTGCTTTCTAAGTACCCATACTCATTGATTGCAGTGTTTACTGCGTTATAATGAGCAGCTAGACCTGTATCAAAAGGAGCAGTATTAAGTGTAGAGTTCTCATAGAAACCTGAACTAGAACCAGGAGCATAACCATACGATTCTAGTAGTTCTTGAGTTTTCATAAAATTAAAAGTATCACTTGTATCAATACCTACTGCCTCTTTTGCAGCATTATACTCTGCTGTCGAAACACCAGTAGTTTGTGCTGCATAAGCTAAATCAGCTAGTGTTTGAATCTGTTCTGTAGTAGCCATATTTGTACCTTAAATTGAGATCGTCTGCCTAAGTTTTACAGTATCTGCTCTAGTAAAATTCTGATAACTGTCCTTTAAATTGTTTGGCATATCTATCCACTCAATAGACGCACCAGTTTCCTTACATACACTGATAGCAACCTCGTAAAAACTTTTCTCAAAGCCTGTACCCATGTTCCAGACACCTGACTTTTTTATAGAGAAAAACTTTTGATGATACTCTATAATCTTGTCTACGTGAATAAAGTCTCTGTAAAAATATTCTGAGTTCTTGAATAGTTTTATCTTCCCAGTTTCTTTTGCTTGCTTTCTAAATTTAGTATAAGGGCTTGCCTGTTCTCCCTTGTGTTCCTCATGAGGACCATACACATTAAAGTATCTAAATACTTGAGTGGTGATGGGAGCATTTCTATACTTGATATAATCCTCAACTATAGCCTTGCTTCTAGCGTAGTGATTGAGAGGATCTAGAACTGCAGTCTCTTTAAAACCACAGGGATCTAGACCATACACTGATGCACTACTGGCAAACTGAAAGTTTACATTCTTTTCTATACAGTCTTCAAATAAAAAAATAGATGAGTCAATATTCTGTCTTACTATCTTACGTATGTCAGATTCTGTAGTAGAACTTATTGCACCCAAGTGAACTACCCAGTCTAACCCTTCTATTATTGGGTATTGTTGACCAAACTCATAGGTAGAAACTTCGTGCTTATCCTTTAGGGCATTGACCATGTTCTGACCAATGAACCCTTTGTGACCAGTGACTAGTATCTTCATGATTGACTGTCACCCTTACCCACCCTGTAATTGTCCTCTACAGAGTCAGGCGTAGATACTTCTAGTATCGTACCCTCTTCTAGGCAAATGATCTGATGAGGTAAAAGAGTCGTGTTCGTCCAGGCATCGCCCTCTCCCAGGGACTCAACGTTAACAGTGGCGTCCTCTGTGTCAATCCAATGCACTTCAAACTTGCCTGATAAAACGTACCAACTCTCTTCCTTATCCTTGTGGAAGTGCATAGAGAATTTAGCACCAGAATTAAAAGATAAAAACTTACTACAATACTTGTCATTTGTTACCCATATTAGTTCAGACCCCCAACCTTTTTTAACAAAACCTTCAAGTCTCATGAACTACCTCTTCTAGTTTGGGGGCATATACGCCCCTGTGTTGCACAGTTATGGCTGCTGCTTGCATCGCAAACTTTATAGCCTGATCTATATCATAAGCATTCAAATAGTTGAATACAAGACCTGCGAGAAAAGTATCTCCTGCACCACACACATCATGAGTTTCTACACTTGGAGGTAGGTAAGTCCTATTTTTATATTCGACTTTCTTTGAGCCATAGGTAACTATTAATTCGTCAGTAAGTTTCTCAGCCTCTTCATACTCGTATTGATTAATCTTTACAAAGCATCCATCAAACTGAGATAAATCTTTTTTCTTTGTATCTACAAAAATAGGTCCATCAAACTTTGACCTAATTTTTTCTGCATCCCCTTGTTGTACAAAACCCTTGTTATAGTCTGATATAACAATAGCGTCATAGTTATCTAGGTTTTGTTCTGCTGTATCAACATGAATAGTCTTAATCTTTTCGTCTACTCTGAGTAGCTGCTGACCAGTCTTTTCTTCTAAGTACCTGTGTTTACGTTCCCTGTACTCTGTTATAATGTCTACCCTTGCACCCAGGTTAACAAGATTATTGTAGACGTTGTATGCCATACCTTTTTTTATTACAGTAGATGTAAGATCAAATACAGGTACAGGAGCTTCAGGGCTTATTCTAGATACAGTTCCTGTGTGATACTCATCATAACAACTGTCGCCTAGTAATAAAATCTTCGATTGATTTTGTTGTTGATTGACCATTGGTTCTCTCGTAGAATACTACTTCTTTACAGTACTCCTCCCCAAGTATAGTCTTTCCCTTCCAATCTGATCCTTTTACCATTACGTCTGGTTTGTATCTCTTTATTATATCTACTAATTCTTCGTCTGTATCAAAGACTGCTACACTATTGACAGGCTTTAACATAGACATTATATGTTTACGTATTGACAAATTATTGAAGGGTCTTCCAATACCCTTGTTATACTCAATACGCCTATCTGTGTCAATAGCAACCAGGAGTCTGCCACCTAACATCCCTGCAAAATCAAGTAGATCCAGGTGTCCAGAGTGTAGAATATCAAAAGCTCCATTAACAAAAACTTTCTTCATAGGTAAAGCTCACAATGTCTAGATTTAAGCATATCTTAGAACAAGATCCTCAGCAGATTCAACAACAAAATGTCCCTGCTGACTGGCCTAAATTATTTCCTAAGTCAATAGTTGGTCTAGATAGAGATGGTGTTATCAATATTGACAAAGGTTATCTTACTAGTCCTGATGACTGGGAGCCTATTCCTGGTTCTCTTGAAGCTATTCGTATGATTAGACTTAAAGGTTACAAGCTAGTGATACTAACTAATCAGGGTGGTATTATGAAAAAGGAGCAGACACATGACCAAGTAGAGGCTATTCATCAACGTATGATGGAAGTCTTTGGCAATGCAGGTATCTACTCCATTGATGGTTTGTTTTATTCTGAGTCCTCACTCAAATGTGACTGCTTTGCAAAACCTAATCTTGGTATGTTTCACAGAGCAGAAAAAGAAATCTATCAAAGTAAATATAGATTTAAACAGAGTGGTTTCTATGTTGGTGACAAGATGACAGATCTTAAAGCTGCAGAACGTATAGGAGCTAGACCTATTCTTGTACGTACTGGTCATGGATTAGAAACTGAAGAAGACCTCAAGAAATTCTCAAGAGAGAAACTTAGAAAGAAGACCAAAGTTTTTGATGATCTTCTTCAGTTTGCTCAGAGGCTACCTTAAGCAGCTTCCTCCATATCCTCAACGATACTATCATTATAAGGATAATGCACCAACTTACCTATGTCTGGTAAGTATAAATAGTTTATGTCTGAGTTCTTCACAGTCTCCATAGCATCCTCTAATGTTTCGACTAGAGGTTGACCTGCTAAATTAAAACTTGTGTTGAACAAGATAGGAACACCAGTAATCTTATCAAACTCTTTTATCAAAGAATAGTAGTTAGGGTTCTGTTCTTTAGTCACAGTTTGAATACGACATGTACCATCTACGTGTGTGATTGCAGGAACTTCACCATGCTTGTCAGTCTTAAAGTCCATAGCATACATCATGTATGGTGACTCTTTTAGACCACGAGTTTCAAACCACTCTTCAAAGTTCTCTTGTAGCATTGAACCTGCAAAAGGTCTGAACCACTCTCTTCCTTTAACTGTGTTTACAAAGTCTTTACCATTAGGATCTGTGGGATCATATAGTATAGAACGATTACCCAATGCTCGTGGTCCTGCTTCAGAACGCCCTTGAAACAAAGCTACAATGTTTTTGTCTGCTATTAGTTTTGCTACATCAGCAGCCTTTACACTCTTAGTTTCTATATCACCAAAGTCATACTCTTCTTTACGTTCAGGACCAAGATAAAGAGTAGTCATAGGACGTACAGTCTTATCTTCTTTGTTCTGGTCATAATGTATCAACTTAGCTAGTCCTATTGTTGTACCTCCATCGTGAGAGATAGGATCAACAAAGATATTAAGATCAGGAAACCTTTCCTTGTAGTAATAGTTAGCTACACAATTAAGACCATAACCACCTGCAATAACAATATTAGTGTGTCCTGTTTTATCTACAGCCTTTTCAATCAAATCCCCAACAAGAGTCTGTGTTTCGTCTTGCACAGCCCAAGCTAAGTCTTTAGCTGCATCTGTTACTTTTGTGTGGTCAGTGTGCCAAGCTTTAGGATCTTCTTTTAGTTCCAACAAAGGATGTCGTGAGTGATCTACAAAAGCACCTGCAGGATAGTTAGGTACAAACACATTCTTGTTACCCCTACCATTATAGAATAAACTAGGTATAAACTCGTTTTCTTTTCCATAAGGGGCAAGACCCATTGTTTTACCTGCTTCAATGTAACCAAACCCAAGATAGTGTGAAACAGCTTCGTATGCTTTAACTAGTGTTATAGCACTATCCATCTCTAACTCTTCAGACACTACACGTTGAGTATCGTAGTTACCTCCATAAGAAGCAAAGACAGGTTTTATACCTTCCTCATAATCGCAGTTAAAGATAGACTCTGTTTCAAAACCTGGGTTTTTAAAGTTTTCATTTACTTCTATTTCTCTACGAGAACCAGACCCATCTACAATAACTGCTGCAGCCTGTTCAAACCCTGAGTTGTAAAAAGCACCTGCTGCATGTCCTATGTGGTGAGCACCACCAACGTTTATAGTCTGAAGATTAGGGTTAAACTTTCTCAAGAAACCAGAGTAAGGATCTTCTCCTGTCCAAGGTAATTGTGGAAACTGTTCTGATGTACCACCAAGAACAAGGATGTCTACACCATACTTTAGTGCCTCCATCATTCCTGCAAAAGGATTGCCATCATACTTACTACGAGAAAGTCTTTCTTCCTCTATGTAAAACTTTAATTCACCATCTACTACTAGAGCAGCAGCCCCATTGTGTCCTGGATTGATTGCTAAAATATTCATCTTACTTCACCTTTTTCTCTATATCTTTTATGATGTTTGCGTATATCTTATTTATTTCTTCATCATTAAAGTCCATAAGGCTTTCGTTCATACGATCAGCCAAGTGACCTTCAAGACCAGATATACGTATAGGTGAGTATTTCTTAGCATCTTCCTTTTCAACAATGTTAAAATAGTCTGGGTAAGTTGTGTTGATTGCAAAAGTAGAACCAACAATTACAGTACCAGGTTTACCTAGTGCCTTTGCCATATGTTGACCTACAGAGTCTACCCCTATAAAATAATCAGCAGCATCTATAAAAGCAGTCCACATTCTAAGATCAGCCTGTGGTTTTACTGTATATGTATCTTCTTCCATGAAAAAGTTTTGTTCTGCCATTAACACAAGATTGTATTTTGCAGATAACTTCTTGACCAACTTTAAATATGCTTGAGGGTCAAGGGAACGAGATGACTCATCTACGATAGCACCAACAGGGTGTTTTTGTGCAGAACGTCCAAAAGGCTGAATAACAATAGTATGGTTTTTCTTTTGTTGGTTCTTAGCATCAAGAATCATTCCTGCAGCATTTAACTCTTCTGCTTTGGAAGTCTTCAAGATAGGGCCTTGTAGATCAGAATGATCATTAGTGTTGTTGATAAGAACGTCAAAGGCTTCTGCTAAAGATAATTCTTGTTTAAAATACCCTGGAACTCGATATGGTTCAGGGGATATTATTTCTTCAGCATGTTGTACTACATGTTCAAAGATACCTTTTTGTTCAGGGTTAAATACTTTGTCTTGTAGTTCAGGAATACCCCAGTATAAAGTATCCCATCCATGTACTAGTATGGCAAAGTCATCATGTTTCTTTGCATACTTTAGGAAAGCAGGAATAGATGCAATAGCACGTCCTGCGCCCCCATCAATAAAAAATAGTTTTTTCACGAGTCTTCTTTCTTATTATTATTATTACCCATCAAGGGTGCTCGTTATTATAGTTTAATGTTAAACTAAATTCAAGTGGGTTTTGTAGGCCAGTCATCGTCTGCTATATTAGGCCAGTCTGTGTTTGTTGCAGGTAAGTTACGCAAGGCTTCTCTATAGGTAGCCCACTCAGTTTTCTTTGCATCTGTTAAAGGAGAGTCAGCATTCTGAGTCCAATCACTAATACTCAGTAAATAATTTCTAGTTGTCCTATTTAAGTCTGCTGTCTGCACCAAAGCAACTTCTGCTTGAGCAGTTAACTCTTCTGCTGTAGGCATATCATCGTCTTCTTCAGAAATTTGAGTAACGCCATTTTTGTTAAAGATAGTTCGATTTATAGTCATAATATTATCCTATGAACCTGGTGTATAATTTTTATAAGGTTTACCTGCTATGTGTATCTTGTCAACATTGTGAGGACTTTTACAATAATTTCCCCCTGAAAAAAATCTTAATCGTTGAAAGTTACACCAAAACATACACTGAATTCCTGTCGTTTGGTTGTACGAACAAATATGAAAAACAACAGAGTCATGGGAAGATAACCCTACATAAGACCCTAGTCCTCCAAAGTTAAATTTATTCCCTCCTATAGAAGGGCTAGTACAACCACTGGTAAGGACAGATTGGTCAGTACACCCTATACTAGGTCTAAATGAAGCTGTAAAATGAACATACTTACAAAGGCAGTTAGTACATGCAAGTTGACCATGACAACACCTACTACCCACACCACCACAGTATGTAGCAAACATATAAGGATAACATAAACAATGTAAGTAGTCAGTTGTTCCTACATAAACACCTGCACTTCCACTAGTTGCTGTATTGTATAATATAATATCAACACAAACTTCTTGGTAGTTGTAATAATCGTAGTTGAAGTCTACACATGCACCACTATAAGAAGTAACATCTGCACCACACTCAGAAATAAGAGTGACCCATTGTGCTCCTTCAGAGGGCATAGAACATTCACAACTATCTTGGTGAGATGTAAAGTTAGTTATGTAACAGGGAGAGCAATGTATTGTGTGACAAATACAAGAAGGATGTACGTAACCACTACTTGCTGTTGTACCTGAAGCACTTACTGTTTTTATTCGTCTAGCCATTAGCTGTCCTCATATCCATATACTTGTGCTGATACTTCAGTATTTGATTCATTATTTATGTATAACGAGTCATTATTTGAAAGAACTAATCCTGATCGTTCTAGTTGATTAGCACTTACACAGTATTCGTAAATACCTGTACAAGGAAGTTCGTTAAATGAGTTTCTAGAATAACAGTAGCAAGAATCATCTGTTGAAAAGTAACAACTAAAATTTGATGGGTTTTCTTGGAACTGAGTTGCATTTGACACCTTTGAACAAACATAACAATCTATCTCTGTCCAAGTTAGGAGATCAGAGGATCTATATATTTTTTCACCCCATTGCCCAACAAAACAATCTTTTGCCATGTGTTGAAACCAGTTTGGACTTCTGGTTTGCATACATGTAGGTAGATCTGTGTAACAAACACACTTACAACAGAATGTACCACAAAGATCTGTTACAGGATCAGAGACTTGATCATATCCACTACTTCCAGTTATAACACCTGCAAGACTTGAGTCATCTTCTACTGGGTTTCCACCCTGCCAATTTAGTGAGAAAATCCCTCCTTCATTACAGTGAACATACTGAATATAGATATTATTATCAGTAGGATTCCACTGAAGCCATTTTATTGCGTATACATACTGACATCCTACACACCAGAATAGTGCACGACATCCACATACTCTTTGTCCTTGTGCACCACTTTGACTCCTGACAACATCTTTTATACCATTAGAATTTGGATCTGTACCTGGCTCCCACATGTATAATGCAGGGCCATTACAAGCACAACCATTACAGGCAGGATTTCTAACAACTGCACCATTAGTTATAAGGTAAGGATGATAACCATCTCCATTAGAAGCAGTGCAAAGACGTTGGTTAAATTTACAACCATAAGTATTAGACTCCCCTGCTAAAAAAGCTGAAACACAACCTGAACCACTTTCTCCAAAACTTCCTGAAAAAGTTTGCTCAAACATTCTAAAGCAATCAAAATAACTACTACAGCTACCAATACCAGAAGCTACAACAATAGTTGTGCCTCTATAAGGTTCATGAGCTACATAGGATAGGTTTGATGGATACTCAGAGTTTGCATTATATTGATGGCAAACACATCTTAAAAGAGATCCTGGACACGATCTTAATGAGTCAACTATCTGGTGACACATAATACAGTCAGGAGTTTTTCCATCAAAACAACAAGCCTTGATTAGTGTTGTTTTGTGATGAGCACCACAAGAACACATATAAGAAAAACAAGTAGGGCTACCAGAGTTTATTGTATAGTCACAGCAAGATGTTCTAGTAAAACCTAGTACGTAACCAAAACAAGGAAAGATTCTAGTTGGACAGTTTACATCTGGTAAAGCAAAACTAGTTCCCCCTCTACGAGGGAAAAAATGATGAGCATGTGCACCACAAATACAACCACGCCCACCATGAATATCATTATAATTATTATACTGATTACATTGACATGCTGCGTTATCGTTTCCTCCATTAAAGTGTTCTGGAAAAAATGTGCAACCTCCACTTGAAGTGTAGTGAAGTGCAATAATCCTACAAGCAGGTAAGAACGAATAACTTAAAGCTTCACCATGTATTTGACACAGACGCCCACTTTCATGTATCCCACAAATTGAGTGATCTGACTCGTTAAAGTATGTTTGAAGTTGTTTATAACATCCACCCATACCACAACAGCTTAATGTTGAGTCTGCACCTATGAAGTTACAAACACATGCAGCAGCAGTAACAAGAGATGTAGGGGTAATAGCACAGTTATTAACTGCCCTAATACTTAAACAAGCATTTGCTGTATTACTCAAAGCTTGAACATGTACATTTGCTGTAACTGCCCCTCCACTTGAGTTTGTATATATTTTTTTCGATTGATTTGTTGGCACTACATCAGATGCCAGTCTTCCTGAAGCCATGTCTATAACCCTCTAGTATGAATTGCTTATTTGAGTAGCATTAATATGAGCAAAATAATATGATTTAGCAGTGCTTACCCCTGCACTAATTCCAGTAAGTAATGATCCATCTACAGCAGGTAGCTGTGCTGATCCATTAAGTTGAACAAGGTTATTAGCACTTGTACCAATACCTGCTGCTGTTGTACCACCTATTGAAATGGTTGGTATTGTAACTGTTCCTGTAAACGTAGGAGAGGCAAGAGGAGC
>CENS01037382.1_pt1 | contig 10441 bp, 5 predicted proteins | sample 530201 | NCBI WGS metagenome assembly CENS01 (sample SAMEA2619747, study PRJEB7988) | marine metagenome | biome: marine biome (ENVO:00000447); feature: surface water layer (ENVO:00002042); material: "saline water (ENVO:00002010), including plankton (ENVO:xxxxxxxx)" | depth 5 m | reverse complement strand
CCACGGCTTCCCTTGATTCACTGTTGCGCTTATTAAAACTTGATGCGGAAATTCCTGCAATGCCAATGGAAGCCCCGACAACTGCTGCGTAGATTTCGATCACAGCCGCTCCAAGGGCTCCTGCTTAAGTCTACCAAGATTAGATGCTTTTAAAATTACGAGGCAATTCTTCCACTGTCCGTGAAACTGGGCTAGTATTCCAATCAAAGACCAGCGTCTTCTATCCGCTGTTCAAGAGTTTCAATTCGCTCTATTGCCTCTTGTAGTGCCTTAGTAAGAACAGCCGTTAGTTTTGAATAGTCAACAGACAAGGTCTCGTCGTAGTTTGTCCCAATGACTTGTGGGACCAAAGGTTGAAGTTCTTGTGCAACGAATCCAATCTCTTGTTGCTCACCTCGCGCTTCTGTGTCGATCCAGTTGAAAGTGACGGGGTTTAGTTGTTTTACAACTTCCAACTGATTACCAAGAGTCGATAAATTTGTCTTTAGAGTTGCGTCTGAAGAACTGTTTGTAAGTGATCCGTTTGAAGTGGAATAGACAGCGCGGTTACCACTACCGGAAAGATTGTTAACAATTAAGGTGCCAGCATGGTCAATTACTACTCTTTCAGCCACCGCGTCACTAGCGGTGTTAGTTGCACTTCTTGTAAAGAAAGCAAGACCTAGTTGGTCAGGGTCGTTGGTAGTTTGCTTTCCAGCAATCAGTGCGCCGCGTCTGCCTGTGTTAATCCTAGAGAAACCAATAGATGCAGCCAATTGGCCATTGCCCGTAGACCCACCAGACCCAAGCTGAAGAAAAAGTGTGCCTCTAGAAGTACCGCTGACACTGTTAATATTGGTGTTTACAGAGGTGTTTACAACAAGTGGCTGGCCAGGATTACTCACACCGACGCCAAGTAAACCAGCATCATCGAAAGTAAATCGAGTGCTGGAACCATCACGTATGAAGAAGTTATTGATACCACTGTTCAGGTCCAAATACAAGTGGTTACCGTCACAGAAGAGTTCAGCGTCGTTACTATTACCAAAAGTCAGAAGAACGTTATCGTTGAACCTAAGAGTTCCACTCGTCTTTTGGTCAGCAGCATCAGACCTTAAAAAACTTGTAGAGTTAATGCCGTCAAGAGTTTGAGCATTGCCGCCATCTGCTGATGTAATATAACCCGCACCGTTTGTCAATTGATTGTTGTTTGTCGGAATAGTGGGCTTGTTCAAGATAAACGCATCACCACTTGTCGCCGTCCAGTTAGATTGAACATTGACTTCTGCGCCAGACGCAATGCCATTAAGCTTGGTTTTATCGCTGCTGCTAAACAAGCCCGCGTTTGAAGTTGTTGCTTCAGGAAGTGTTGCATTATCGCCTGTAGAAGATGCAATAACACGGGTTGAAGCTGTGTAGGTTAAATCTGTGCCTACATTCGGCTCAGCGCCAGCATCCATGCCGTCAAGCTTTGTCTTGTCAGCACTGCTTAAAAGGCCCGCGTTTGATGTTGTAGCCTCGGGCAATGTTGCATTAGTTCCGGTAGATGACGCTAAAACACGAGTTGCAGCGGTATAAGAAAGATTTGTGTCGACGTTGACCTCAGCACCTGAAGCAATTCCATCTAGTTTCGTTTTATCTGTGCTGCTAATCAAGCCAGCAGCCGACTGAGTTGCTACAGGCAGTGTTACATTGTCTCCAGTCGAAGAGGCTAAAACGCGAGTTGAAGCCGTATAACTTAAATCCGTATCAACGTTGACTTCAGCACCTGCAGCGATCCCAGAAAGCTTTGTAATATCAGCTGCAGTGGTGAATTTATTTGTTGTGCTTGAGTCGTCAATATCATCAGCATCTAGAACAACAGCGCCTGTTTGTGTGTTTACACTGTCAACTGGTGCGGTTGTTACATCGCCAGGCACAAAATTTGTTCCATCCCATTCGAGCACTTGCCCGTTGGTCGGTGCATTGGTTGTAATGTCAACATCTGAAAGAGCGTTAATTGAATCTGTCGGTTGAAGTGCATTATCGATTAGTGTTTTGTCGGCACCAGCAAGCAAACCTGCGGCTCCAGATGCTACAGCTAAAGGCAGCGTTACATTGTCTCCCGTAGAAGAGGCAAGCTCACGAGTTGCTGCAGTATAAGAAAGGTCTGTGTCAACGTTGACTTCAGCACCCGAAGCAATTCCGGCCAGTTTTGTAAAATCACTTTGACTTAAAAGGCCGTCATTACTTGCGGTGGCAAGACTTACAAGATCATCACGCCACGCGGACCCATCCCAAATTTTAAGCACATAGTTACCACCCGTTGTATCCAGCCAAAATTCACCAATAGAATTTCCTGTTGAGCCACCTGCTGCGGGAGAGCTATTTGGCGCGGATGTTCCAACATGAGCAGGGCCAACTTTTACAACATTGTCGTCCGCATCTTTGAAAAATACCCCAGCACTTCCCGAGTTGGTATTAATTGCAATTTGACCATCTGACAACCCAACAGAAGTCGGGCGCTTGTGCGAAGTATTTGTCCGCAGATTTTGAAGGGCCATCCTTAACGCCAGTCAACCTGGCCGGAATTACCCTCCTATTCTATGCCTTAATACGTTCCATCATCTAACTGGCTAGTAAGGGCAAGGGTTCCGTCTAGATCAGGCAAGGAAATCGTGCGGTCTGCGGTTGGATCAGTCACCGAAAGCGTAGTTTCAAAATCGTTGTCCGTAGCACCCTCGAAGACAAAGGTGCCTGTGTTACCGATTAAAAGCTCACCAGTAATGGTTCCGCCCGCTTTTGGAAGAGCGGCATCAGCAACATCTTTAACGGTCTTAACTGAGTTAGGTGTGGCGGCTGTTGTTGTTGATGTTGAGGTGGTGCTGTCAGTTAGCTGAACAACTCCAACAACGGAGGTTGTGCCGGAGACGATTTTGCTTCCAGAAATTGAAGCACTCGCGTTGATGTCAGCATCAACAATGACACCGGAAGCAATTGCAGTTAATCCAGTGTTGTCAATGCTTATGTCGCCAGTAACAGCAACAACTGTTGCGACATTGCTTGAGTTGCCCACAAGAATATGAGCATCTGTCAAGCTTGCGAGTTTGCTATAAGCAATTGCTGCGCTTGAACTAATGTCAGCATTGACAATGGTGTCATCGCTAATCATTGCGCTTGTTACAGATCCGGTATCGCCAGTTGTGACAACAGTTCCTGTTACATCGCCAAAAGTGATTGTGCGGTCTGCTGTAGGATCGGTGATCGCGATTGTAAGTTCGTTGTTGTCAGTTGTTGCTCCCTCAAAAACAAGGGATCCTGCATTGCCTATATTCAATTCGCCTGTAATAGTTCCGCCAGTTTTTGCAAGTTTCTCACTTTCTAATTCTTGTATAGCAGTCTGAACATTATTTGAGGCAATAGTGCCAAAAGGAGTAAAGGAAATGTTTGTTGCTTGTTGTGCTGCAACAAAACTGGAAACATCAAGTAAATCCCAAGATGAACCGTTGGAAAGAATAATGTCTGGTGGGTTAAGCGCAACAGAAGGCGCAGGAGCAATACCTGTGCCAAGTTCACTAACAACAAGATAATATCTGAGATTATCTACTGATGCTGCAGGAAGTGCCGCGCCAGCAGTAAGCCCAGCGGCTTGCCCTGCAGTTGTAACCGATGCAATGAGATTTGTCGATGCGTCATAGGTTCCGCCAAAAATAATTTCTCCACTTGTAATAGTGACTGGTTGGTAAAAATTGCCGTCAAAAACATATAAATCTTCGTTGAGAGAATCAAAGAAAAATTGCCCAGTAAAGTCAGCATTAGGGAAGCTCACAACACCAGCTGTTGAGCCCGAACCGCCAAATTTTACAGTTGAAAAATCAGCAAGTTTTTCAGCCGTAACCGCATTTGCACTAATCCGGCCCATTGACAACTGGCCAGAAGTGATCTTGTCTGCACTGATGTCAGGGATGTCATCAGCAGCCAATACTGTTCCGGCAGTAACAATCCCCTTGTCATTTACTGTTACTTTTGGGTAGGTTCCTGCCGCAACCGTGCTATCAGCAATTGAGATGTTGCCTGAAGCGTCTACTTCAAGGCCCTCCGCAGAATTGACAATTACACCGCCTTTGTTGGAAGTTGTTGCGGTAGGCAAATCAGAGCCGACGAGTGCGGTTGCAGCTGTAATGTTGCCAAATTCATCAAAAGTGATCCCGGAAACAGTTGCTGCAGTAACTGAATTTGCAATGCTAATGCTTCCGTCTCCATCTACAGACAAACCTGAGTCAGCCGCAACAATTACGCCGCCAAGCTCGGTGGTTGTTGCCTCTGGCAGATCAGTAGGCAACAGATCAGCCGAACCTGTAACTAGACCCTGGGCATTTACGATGATTCCATTTTTTGTATGTGGGGTAATCGAATTTGTTATGCCAATGCTGCCGCTTGTTTTATCTAAACCACGATCAAGTGAAGCAGTTGGAATTTTTGCAGCAGTTATAGTATTGTCGCTCAGCTTTGAACCATCAATACCTGAAGCAAGTTTGATGTCAGTTACAGCGGCATCAACAATTGAGTTTGTGTCTACAGCATCGTCCGCCAGTTCAGATGCACCAATGGCGTTTGCTGCGATGTTGGCAGCCGTAACTGTATCGCTTGCAATTTTGGCTCCCGTAATTGCAGCATCGACAACTGAAGAAGTATCAACTGAATCATCTGCAAGCTCAGAAGATCCAATGGCATTCGCTGCGATATTTGATGACGTAATTGTGTCTGAAGCAATTTTTGCACCTGTTACAGCCGCCCCAGCGATTGCGTTAGTGTCAACTGCTGCGTCAGCTAGTTCGCTTGAAGTTATTGCATCTGCTGCAATTTCATTTGCAGTAATTGTGTTTGCAACAATTTTTGCGGCCGTAACAGAAGCGTTTGCTATTTTTTCTGTTGTAATTGATGAGTCTTCAAGCTTTGCGGTTGAAACCGAGGCATCAGCAAGATTCAGATTATGCACTTCAAGATCACCAATTGCCTCAGACGTAACTGAATTTGCTGCAAGTTTTGCGCCTGTAATTGCGTCATCCAAAATTGCCGCAGTATCAACTGAGTCATCTGCAAGTTCTGACGAACCAATTGCATTAGGTGCAATGTTGCTTGCCGTAATAGTATCTGCGGCAATCTTTGCCCCAGTAACAGCACCACTTGAAATAGAATCCTCGACTACAGCATTGTCAGCAATTTGTGAAGACGTAATTGCATCTGCTGCGATATTTGCAGAGGTTATTGTATTCAAAGCAATCTTGGCTCCTGTAACCGCCGCGTCAATCACTGCAGCAGTGTCTACAGAATCATCTGCCAACTCAGCGGATGTGATTGCATTTGCTGCGATATTTGAAGCTGTAATTGTATCGGTTGCAATTTTGGCACTTGTTACAGCGCCCGAATCGAGTAAGTCTGTTACAACAGCCCCATTAGCAATTTCTGTTGATGTTACGGCTCCGCTTGCAATTTTTGCAGTTGTAATCGAATTGTCGGAAATCTTGACTGTTGTTAGTGCTCCGTCTTGAATAGAAGCTGTTTGAATTGCATTGTCTGCAACTTTTGGAGCGGTTACAGAGTCGTCTGCTAGCTTATCGGTAGTTACTGCTAGGTCATTTATTTTAACAGTTGTAACTGCAAGGCTTGCGATTGCGGCAGTGTCTACACCTTCGGCGGCAAGCTCTGATGAACCGATTGCATTTGCACTGATGTTTCCAGCGACAATTGTATTGTTAGCAATTTTGTCAGTCGTAACTGAATCGTCTGCAATCTTGATCGTTGTCACAGAATCATCGATTATCGCTGCCGTGTCAACAGAGTTGTCTGCGAGTTCAGAAGCAGTAATCGCGTTTGCTGCAATTTGCGTAGATGTAATCGTGTCTGCTGCAATCTTTGAACCCGTAACAGCATTGTCAGCAATTGCAGCAGTGTCAACAGAATCGTCTGCTAGCTCTGAAGAAGTAATTGCGTTAGCGGAAATGTTGGCCGCAGTAATAGTATCTGCGGCAATCTTTGCGCCTGTTACAGCTAAATTTTGGATCGAGTTAGTGTCAACCGCGCCCGAGAGAAGCTTGGCAGTCGTGATTGAGCCGTCTAAAATCTTGTTTGAATCAACTGCATCGTTTGCGATTTTTACATTTGTAACTGCATCGGCTTGAATTGCATCTGAATCGACAGAATTAGTAGCCAACTGCGAAGAGCCAATGGCATTGTCTTCAATGTTGCCCGCATTAATAGTATTTGCAGCGATTTCAGAAGTCGTAACAGCTCCGGCGTTTATCTTTGCAGTGGTAACAGAATCGTCTGCAATGGCTGTAGTGGTGACAGAATTGTCACTTAACTCTGAAGACGTAATAGCATTTGCAGATATTTCAGCAGATGTAATAGTATTAGCCGCAATCTTGGCCGCCGTAACAGAATTGGCTTCCAATGCAGCCGTTCCAACAGATTCATCTGCAAGTTTGGCTGAAGTAATCGCATCTGCCGCAATCTTCGCTGTAGTAACAGCTTCATCGGCGATATTGGCTGTTTGAACCCCGGAAGTTGCAATAGCCGCAGAGTTTACAGCATTGCTTGCAATTTTTGCACTTGTAACCGCTGAGTCTGAAAGTTTAGATGTTGAAATTGCTTCATCATTTACCTTGTCAGTTGTAACGGCTCCGTTAAGAATCGCACTTGTGTCAACCGAATCATCTGCCAACTCTGATGAGGTAACTGCGTTTGCTGCAATATTTTCTGCGACAATAGTGCCTGATGCGATTTTTGCACTCGTGATAGCATCGTCGGAAACCTTGTCTGTCGTAACAGCTCCTGAGGCTAATGCTGCAGTATTTACAGCTGAGCTTGCAAGCTCAGAAGCGGTGATTGTGCTTGGTGCTATATTTGCAGCGGTAATTGTGTCTGCAGCAATTTTTGCACTTGTAATGGCATTGTCTGAGACAGAGGCGGTATCAACTGAATCATTTGCCAATTCAGAAGACGTAATTGCGTTTGCGGCTATGTTGCCCGCCGTGATAGTATCTGCAGCAATTTTTGCACCCGTAACAGCAGACGCGCCAAGAGCGTTTGAATCAACGGCCCCGGCGGCAAGCTTTGCCGAACTTATCGCCCCTGACGCGATATTTCCAGCGACAATAGTTTCGCTTGCAATTTTTGCACTTGTAACCGCTCCGTTCTGAATAGCAGCTGTCTCAACAGAATCGTCTGCTAATTCTGAAGAACCGATAGCATTTGCAGCAATATTTGCCGCCGCAATAGTATTGGCTGCAATTTCAGTTGTTGTTACGGCTCCGGCGTTAATTTTTGCAGTCGTAACAGCATCGTCTGATATTGAAGAACTGACTACAGAGTTGTCAGAAAGTTTTGCGGAAGTAACTGCATCGTCTGCAATTTTGATCGTCGTAACAGAATCGCTAGCCAGCTTGGCTGTCGTTATTGCGTTGTCCGCAACTGAGGCTGTGTCTACTGCATCACTAGCTATTTGCCCGGATCCAATAGCATTTGCGGCAATATTGGCCGAGGTGATTGAGCTTGCAGCAATTTTTGCGCCTGTAACTGAGGCGTCAACAATTGATGCAGTGTCAACACTATTGTCTGCAAGTTCAGAAGCGGTTACAGAATTAGCGGCGATGTTGGCCGCCGTAATTGTATTTAATGCAATTTTTGAACCAGTAATGGCCGCGTCTTGAACCTTTGCAGTTTCAATAGAATCAGCAGATAGCTTTGCTGCCGTAATTGAACTGTCGGCAAATTTTGGGCCTGTAACTGAATTGTCTGAAATTTTATCTGTAGTTACAGAATCAGTGCTTAGCTTGTCATTCGTAACGGCTGCGGTATTAATTTTTGCAGTCGTGATTGCTAAATTTTCAATTGAATCTGTACCCACAGCGCCGGCAGCAATTTTTGCTGCTGTGACCGCATCATCGTCAATGGCCGCTGTATCAACAGAACCGTCAGCAAGCTCTGAAGCTCCAATGGCATTTTGAGCAATTTGAGTTGCCGTGATAGAGTCGCTTTGTATCTTGCCGCCTGGGATTACAGCATCATCAATAAGATTTGACACGCCCTGTTGAACAAGCCCTTTAACAGTAAGCCTGCGGGTCTCGCTTGCAGAATTATCCGCAACAGCAATATCATCGGTTGCCTCAGCATCCGCTTGCAGCAGTACAGGAAGCTCTGAAATCTTGAGGTCTGCCACTGATTACTAGACCGAAGTTCTTCCTGTATTCTAGATCTTGTAGATAATCAGTCCTGTTGCTCTACTTCGACAAAGCCGCTTTGGTTTGCCTCTTGAGCAATGCGGTCTGCGTCTTCCTGAAGCAAATAATTACTTACTGTTCTTGTTCTTAGCTCAATCTTGCCCGTAGTTACAAATTCAATTGTTGATTCAATGGGCTCTCCAGGCAAAAAAGAAAGTCCTGCGTTTGTAACCCTTGCATAGAACTCATACCATACCTCATCATCAAAATCATCAGGTTTTCCGCCGGGCTTATTCCCTCTGCCTACAAGGGTCAATTTTGCCCAAAACTCACTTCCAACCTTAGTTCGCAAAAGAAGTTGGTTCAAGTAAATAGGCATTTCAACGACGCCCGCAGACTCCCCCCTAATCAATGGATCGTTTGAGCGGCGCTCGTAATCAAAAAAGCAGGTGATGCGACCACTACCACTGATCAAGCCAGAATATTCACGCTTAAACTCATCTGAAAGTGTAGTGCTGTCAATTGACTCGCGCTGCGTGTTTATTTCATAGCTGCTTACCTGACCCAATATTCTCTCGTTATTATTGCGAACATCGATCGTGATTGGTATGTCACGATTTGGGACAACCAAGCTTACGCGACCAGAAATTTCACCAGAGATGGCCCCGTCAAATGTCCTGTATAGATTGATTCCGCCAATCTCATTAACAAAAATATAAAAAACTCCATCCTTAAAAACTTGATTTGATGGCCAACCATCTGAATCAATAAAGCTCAAAAGGCTTCCATCTGTTGTTTTGATTTCGATTTGATCCCCCGTAATAAGAAGGCCCAAAGGAAAATCAAAACTAAAACGATTTTTATTTGCGTTGACATCGGACGGCTTCACCGTGGCAGTGATTGGATCTTCAAGAGAGCTTCTCCGCAGCTCAATTTTCCCAATCTCTCCAAGCAATACAGCCATAAATCAAAGCGTGACGGCTGTCACGTCACCCGATGCTGTAAAGGTTACATCAGCAGTAATAATTTCACCAGCGCTAGCCGCAATGGTTGCAGATGTAATAAAGGCGTTAAATTCAATTTTTTTAGTTTTCCACCTAAAAGAAGCCTTTGCCTTCAATGGCTCACCACTTAAAAAAATGTTGTCAAGAGTAGATGCAAGATTGTTGTTTGCCTCTTCGTTGTAAAGAATCGTGCAACTACCGCTGAAGCTTTTCAAGGCCGCTTCGTTTTGCACCGCGTCATCGCCTAGTTGAGTTACATCGAGGAGACCAAGGCTTCCTTCAACAGTCCAGTTTCTGACGTGAACAAGCACACCACCAGCAAATGCAAAGCTTCCATCTTTGCCTGTAATGACCTTAGGAACTGCCATCTTTCTTGTGCTTGGTAACCATGATCAAATTTTAGCAGTAACCTCAGCCACCATTAAAGAACGGCGTTTGTTAGGTCACCCTCGGCCGTAAAGGTAAGCTCAGCCCTGCCAACCTCGCCAGGAGCAACAGCAATTGTTGCGCTTGTAACGTAGGCATCAAAAGTGATTTTTTTGGTTCCCCAGTTAAACTCAACAGGGTAAGTCTCCACGTCTCCCTCTTTAAAGATTTTGTTCAAAACATCTGTGATTTTTACGTCATCCTTGTAATAAAGGATTGTTGCGCTTCCGGTGTAAGACTTGACGCCTGCAATTGTTGTTGCTGCTTTTTGCCCTAAAGAAGTTTTTTCTAGAAGATTGACGGAGGCCTCAATGCTCCAGGCTGAAGTCCTTGGCTGAACTTGGTCGTTAAATCTGAATTTGCCGTCTGTTCCGGTAAAAACTTTGCGAGTCATTGGCCTTCGACCTAAGCAGACATTGATTTTATTCTAGCTTAGTCAGCAAGGAGATTTCCTACAAACTCACAGGTGACCGTGCAGCGGTTCTTAAAAACGCTTGTGATTTCAGGAGGACCGGCATATCTCCACTTCAATCCGGTGCCGTTTTCCCGTATAAAATTGGCGTAATCGTTAGAAGCTCCAGAGGCTCCTGTAGCTTGCGTAAAAGTCACGTTGTTGTTCTGTTTGTTCACGGCCTCGTAATTTTGGATGATTAAAGCGGCTTTGTCGTCTGTTATATTCCTGAACTCCAAGGAAAGCGTTGAATCAACCCTTCGGTTTCCATAGCGAATGATTGTAAGCGCTCCATTCTGTGAGCGGAAATTAGTCTCTGGAAACGTGCCAGGCGAATAGCGTCTGGCTGACGGCTTAATATCTGGAAATGCAATGGCTGC
>CENS01077606.1_pt1 | contig 10447 bp, 12 predicted proteins | sample 530201 | NCBI WGS metagenome assembly CENS01 (sample SAMEA2619747, study PRJEB7988) | marine metagenome | biome: marine biome (ENVO:00000447); feature: surface water layer (ENVO:00002042); material: "saline water (ENVO:00002010), including plankton (ENVO:xxxxxxxx)" | depth 5 m | reverse complement strand
ACTAGGTAAATCCCCACCCTCTACTATCGCTCCAAGTTTTTCTAAACCCTTTACTATAGCACCACCGTTGCCGCCACTTGAACCAGTTACTATTACTACTTTATTTTTTACTGAAAACATTAGTTTAGCACCTCAACTAATTCAATTAAAGTTCCATCAAAGTCTCTACCAAAACATACCATCGCACCACCATCAGGTGATACTTTTGGTTTTTCATTAAACACCAATCCCATTTTTAATAATTCACCATAGGTTTGATTTAAGTCTTTAACTGTTATAGCAAAATGAGAAACACCGATATTAATAATTGGTCGTAAACTTTCGAGAATTTTAGGATGCGATTTGTATTCTAATAACTCAATCATACCACCATCGTAATCTTTTAACTTAACTGTTCTAACTACAATACCATCTATACCTGACAAACCATCTATAAATTTACCTTGTTCTATCTCATCCCATACAACTTTAAATTTAAAATAATCTCTATATAATTTAAGAGATTTTTCTATGCTCTGAACGGTTATTCCTACATGTCTAATACTAAACATCTTTAACTCCTATATATGTAAGAGCACCACCTAATTTTTTTCTATTAATTAATTCTTCGTATTCCCTCTCCACTCGTTTGTAGAATTCATTAATTTCATTATTTTTCGTCACATCACCAACGAATGCCTTATCGGCAGATGACATTGGTTTATTATTTTGCTGCCAGTGAACATGATTAAAAAAAGAATAATCTAAAAAACTTTCAACTTGGCCATCAAATCCGATTGATTTACATAAGTTAGTTATAGATTCTTCCGTAAAGTAATTCACATGAGCCTTATGATAATAAAATTTTTCATATTTTTTGGAATCATATTGAGTTAATAAAACATCATTATGATTCGGTATTACTATCAATAATATACCATTTTTATTTAACAAATCAAAGCATTTTTTTAAAAAATCTTTTGGATTAAATACATGCTCAAGCACATCAAATGCTACTATGATGTCAAAGTAACCATCTTGTAATTTAACATCGTCAAAAGTAGAATTATGAACTATAGCGTTTGGATTCTTATACTTGACAAAGTTAGAATCTTTAATATTTGGTTCTACCACATGACATTCCTTAACACCAAAATTATCTACCCTCGATACTATTCCACCGTGAGCACATCCAATCTCTAAATATTTGGTTTGACTCGTTAGTTTATTTTTAAATAAATTAAATTGTCTATCGTTTAACTCTTTATATATACGGAAGTGATCTTCGGATTTTTTTCTCTCCCCCTCACTATCGGCACTAAACTCATCTCGATATTGTTCGGAATAGAAATCTCCCCTAACCCAAAACTCCGAATCTAATATGCCATGACCGGTTGGTTTGTGTATCCATAACCTTGAATCTCTACCATCCCTTAAAACTATTGGTTTTACATAAAAATCATCTATGTTATAATAACCTAATCCAAGTTTATTTAAAATTTCTTTGTTCATCTCTTCTCACCTACTACAATAAATTCATTAAATTCTCCACCAAATTCAGAATTCCATCCATTTACAATCTCAACATTATAAAACCCGCACTTATTTAAAATATCAATAATTTCGTTATGAGAATATATTTTCAATTGAACCTCACTTTTATCTATAACCGATTCATTACGTTTAATAAAAGTTTTTCTTTTTGTTAAAATTTTATTTTTGTAAGTACAATCCCATAACATATATTGCCAAGGATCTGGTTCATTCATCTCATACCACATTTTATATTCACCATTAACCATATTAGAAATTATATCCTCAAACCCACTCAGTTCTAAAATAATTTTACCACCCTTGTCTAAGATTTTGTATACATTTTTTAATAAAATTTCATCACTATTTTCTGATGTTGGTTCAAAGAATTGAAATGCCACATCAGAACAATAATATAAATCAAATTTACCATACTCATTCAAGTCTACATCTAAACAGTCATCATTTATATTTGTTACATTATAATACCTACCCTCATCTTTCCATCTTTCTGCAAATTCGTACCTTGATTTACTTATCTCAATACCAACTCCACTTTCCAATAACCCAATATCACTTAAACCATATAAAAATTTAGAATTACCAGAACCTGTTTCTAAAACTTTTATTTTACCATCAAACATTTTAGAAATAAAATTTATATTTTTCTGCACCTCTTTTAGTTTATTTTTCTTATAGGCATCAACATCTAAAATATTATCATGTAATTCAAAACCATCATATGCCATTAAGTTCTGATGTTTACCCATCGTATCTCCTAATAAAATGTTTGATTACTCCCATAGACTCTATAATAGCAGACTCTGATATTGTAAGTGGTGGTCCTAACTTGATAGATTCTCGTTTTGTCCACACCGTAAGAACTCCATTTCTAAGACAATTTTCTGTAACATAATTACCCATATCACCATCCTTTACTATTATAGCAGAAACCATACCCTTAACATTAACCACTTCAACTCCATCTTCTTGTTCTAATTCTTTGTTTAATTTTTCAAACAATTCAACTCTTTTTTGAAAGTCTTTTTGAAATGTATCATCGGTTAAAAAATTAATGTTAGCTAACCCAGCAGCACAACATACAGCATTTCCAGCATGTGTACTACTTAGATTTGCAGATGAATCCGCATCTATTATTTCTTTTCTACTTAATACCGCAGATAGAGGTAATGATGATGTCAAACCCTTACCTAAAGTTACAATATCTGGTTTATAATCACCGTAAATCATATACCCATACAACTCTCCCATTCTATAGAAGCCAGATTGAACTTCATCAAAACAAAATAATATGTTGTTGTCTCTTGAAATTTTGTATAACTCATCAATGTATTTTTTTGGATACATCCAAGCACCCCAACCTTGATATGTTTCTAAGAAAAAAGAAGCAATATCATCCAACGGTGGTAAGTCGTTTAAATCCAATTCATCCCCATCTTTTGGAAACGGTAAAAACCATAGTTCATTATCCTTTAAATTACACCAATCTGTACTAGTAGATGTACCACCCATCAAATCTGAACCCAATACCCTACCATGATAATTACCAGTAAATACCACTATATGTTTTCTATTATTTTTTCTTCCCCACAACTTAATTAAACGATAAGCAGCATCTGTAGCTTCGCTACCAGAATTTAATAATACAGCTTTATTAAAATGGGACGGTGAAACATCTAACAATCTTTTAACAAATTCGTTTCTTATATCAGTATTATATTGATAAGCAAATGTTAATTCACTATCCACCTGGTTTTTTATAGCTTCATTGATAAGTGGATTAGAATGACCAGCATTAGTTACAAATATACCAGATGTCATATCTATCCATTTATTTCCCCTATCATCATATACATTAAAATCTTTAGCTTTGTGCCACTTGATAGGCATTTCACATATGTTTGATGGCTCGTATTTATGTTTAAACTCTCTGTAAGAATCAACCTCAAAAACAAAATCCTTAATGTGTCTATTCTCAGTTTTAACCATATATCACCTCTAATAGCTTAAAGTCATCCAATGTGTCTACATCATGAGTAAATGGTGTAATATAGGCTAACATTTTGTCACCATGTAAATTATCATCATTCATAAAATGTTTTGGTCTGATAATATCAACATAACCATTTGGGTTATATGTCTTTGGTAATGATTGTCTTGGTAAATTATAATAATCACCTTCAAGTTGATGGTCAAACAACCCACCCCAATAATCACCACTCTTTTTAAATGATTTGTAAGCAGTTTCGGGTGCCTCATGAGCAGACCTCATTCCTGTACAATCATCATTTTGTAAAAAATAATCTATCGCATCATCCAAAACATTGGATTCAATCATAGGAGTTGTAGCTCTTAAATGAACAATATCACCATAGTCGTCTAAATATTCTACAGCATGTCGCATAACATCTATATCTAAAGAATCATCTTGAGCAAATTCAGATGGTCTATCAATTACTTTAGCACCATAACTTAGTGCCACTTCTTTAATTGATTCATCATCAGTTGATACATATACTTCTGTTATATATTTAGTTTTCTGTGCTGATATTATCGGATAGGCTAGCAAAGGCATCCCATTAATATTTTTTATATTCTTACCCGGCACACCCTTACTACCACCACGAGCTGGTATTATACTTATCAATCTTGACATATATCGTTTACTTTTCTTAATTTTTTAGCTATTGGAACTTCTGAATCATAAACTACTTTCTCACCATCACCTAACATTGTTTCTAATTTACGAACACTTACCATTAATTCAGTAACACTTTCAATAGATGCTACTTGGTCTGAACCATACATAGTTCTATCTTTAGTAATATGAAATTCTAAGCATTCGGAATTTAATGCAGTTGCTCCAATAAGTGCGGTTAATCCATTGTAGTGATTTGAAAACCCAACCTTTAAATTTGGATATTTATTTTTCAAAGTAGTGATATAATTTAAATTTATCTCATCTTCTTTTGTTGGATATGTACTAGTACAAGCTAAAATATATTCAATATTATTAAGAATATTAACTGCTGCATCTACTTCCTCTTGAGTACACATTCCTACCGATAATATAACTGGTCTACCAGAGTTGTTTAATGCCTCAAGAAAACCTTTATCGGTAGCCATAGCTGAAGCAACTTTGTGATATTTAACATCCAAATGTTCTTCTACTAATTCAAGACTAGCCATATCCCAACAAGAAACTATAAAATCAAGATTATTAGCTTTTGTATAAGATTCTAATTCCTTACACTCTTCTATACTAAATTCTATACCTTCTTTCTGCTCTCTAGTTGTTGTTCCAAAGGGTGATTCTCTCAGCGTATCCAATTCTTCTTTTGAATATACAGAATCTATATCTCTTTTTTGAAACTTTACAGCATCACAACCAGATTGTTTTGCCATATCAATTAACTCTTTAGCTAAATTTATATCACCATTGTGATTAATTCCTATTTCTGCTATCGTGTATACTTTACTCATGTTAACTCCTATAGTTATAAACTTCCATTGTTAAAAATACCATACCAGGTATTGTGGTTTAAATTTAAAATATCAACTCCTATGCCCTTAGCACTTTTATTAATTACATCATAATCTCTTTTTATAAATTTACGTCTAATACCATTCTTCCAAACTTTAGAACCAGGTGTAAAATTATCAAATGAAATGCCATCTTTTAATTTACCGTAGACACCACCTTTTCCAAAATAGTCTAAATCCATACCGTTTATATAAATGGGACTACATCCCATTAAAATCGCAAAAATAATCATATGAACAGCAGCAGTACCTGTATTTGAACTTACTAATTCATTAGATTTTGTATATTTTTTGAATTCCTCTTGAATAGTTAATCTACCTTTTCTGTTACAGCAATCTTTAAAAAAAGTAAAATTTTTTGAACCTATGTACCACTCTACCTCTTCATAGTTTTCAGCACAAGTTTTTCCATTAAAATGCCTATTATCAAATGGCAAATACGGACAAGTTAATACTTGTTTAGCAGTATCTAAAGATGTTTGATCTACCGTATCACAATTTAAAAGAGGTATTCTACTTTCAGTCCACTTATTAAAATAATCAAAATCCTTTTCTATAGTATACCCACCATTAGCTCCAGTATGTGCTCTTATCCAATAATCTGGTATTGGATGTTTTTCAAATGCCCACCATTCGTTTACCCCAAAAACCACAACTTTATTTTTTTGGTGCAAATCATTTATTTTATCTATGTGCTCATCGCCACTAGGACCATGACATGATATTACTGCTGGTTTCCCCTTGTGTTTATCTATTATGTCTTCCATTTTCCACAACTCAAACATACCACTTCTCCTTAGATAATTGATTAAATGGATATTTTTTATTTTCTTCTGTTAATAAAAAATGTTTTAGATTTTTATTGTCCTCTTTAAAATAAAATCTTGGTTCTAAAAAATTATAATTATTTACTTTAAAAGTATAATTTCTTATCAAATCATCGTCTCCATGTGAACTAAAATTTTTAATTGAATTTGATTTTAATATATTCACTCCATCATGCTTTAAGTTTATAGAATCTCCATTTCCGTTAAATAATTTATGTCTTGCCGTAGATGTTATTATAATATCAAGATTTTTATTTTCTTGTATACCCATCAATGATAATAATCCAGAACCAAGTATTGCAAATTCTTCTTTAGGAATCTCAATCTTATTTAAACCATTGACCTTATCAACTAACAATGAATCTTTTTTAGATTTATTAATAATATCTGCAGTAACAATCTTTGAAGTATGAGGACCTTGGTGAACAATATCTGGAAATGACCTAATATCACCTGGCAACCAATTCCATTTAAAATTATTTTTCCAAAAAGAATAACCCAAACTCAACTGACACAAATGACTATGATACTTAATTTCTTCCCACCAAGTTTTCATAACATCTATACAATCTTGTTCGTTATGTCGTCTAAAAATTATCCCACTAATAACATGACCAAAATGTTCTGGAAACCCTTCCTGTCTATATTTTTTCATCTGTGATACTATCAAGGCAGGATCATCTTTATAAGTTTTTATTCCAAACTCTGGATATTTTTTATAATTTTTTTCTCCAAGTTGTAGTATATATTGTGCTGAAAAATATGCACAATCATGTGGATCTAAAATAGTCCGATTATGATTAAAACACGCCATATTTGCATCAGATAAGTAGTCTTTTATTAAATAATGAATATCGTTTTTAACATTAATAGTTCCATCTATCCAAAGACTTATTTCATAATCAGGAAAAAATACATGCGGTTTTGTTTTATAATACCTAGAATTTCTAACTGGTTCTTCATAGTAAGGTGTAGTAACTCGTATATTCCAGACATCTGATTTGAAGTGTGTTGAATCTGTAAAACATACAAAATCACAATCTTCAGGAATATAGTCTGGTTCTACTAACTCATCATACCCACCAAATATTGCTGTATAAATAACCACTTTATTTTTCATCATATATACCTTTAATTATAAATTATTTCAACTCTAAACAATTCAACATATTCAATATTCTTCTTAAAACATTGATAATTACTATGAAAACTATTAAGTGAATTTTTTGAAAAATATGGTTTACTTAACTGACTTTTAAATTCTTTTAAATGGTCCATCTTCTCATTCAAATTTATTTCAACATAAAAATTAGAAATCCAATTGTCCAATGTACTTGGTGTACGATAAGATATTATTCCTATTTTTTTATGTCTAACTAATGCAGGTGTCATACTATTAACAATCCGATGCTCAAAATGTGAATCTTTACTTGGTAATGTAAAAATACAATCGTAATCTGTTGAAATATAACCACCACTCTCTAAAATATTTACCCATTCATCTTCTTGATGATTCACCACATGCTTAACATCAGTAAATTCACCATTAACATTGGATATTTTATTCCATATATTTTTACACTCTGTTTGTCTATCTTTACCAGTACTTTTATCAAAATCCCCACCTTCCGACAATACCAATATATCAAATTTAGTATCCGTGAATTTACACATTGAACCTAACATACCATATTCAACATCATCTGGATGTGCACCAAGACATAAAACTTTGTTAAAATTTAAAAATTTCACAATAACTCCAATGTATGCCGTCTATCCATATCTTCTTGAAATACAACTTTTATACCATTATCATTAAACAACTTAACATCTAAATAATCCTTACCGCCTATTCCAGATAAATATTCAGTTGCTCCCCAAGATTTACAAATATCTAGCAATCTTTCTGTTGATACCAAATCAGTTGGTTGATCTACTTTCAATTCAGTATCTATATCTAACATTTCACAAAAATTTGATATAATACAGAAATTAGTGGTTGTTAAATTCTCAACAATACACTTATCCATCTCGTTTAATATAGATTTATATTTAGGTAAACTATTTTTAATTTTATCCCAATTATTTTTTGGATCGATATAAACTTTATCTCGCATTGATTCTAATCCTTTTTTCACACTCATTGTGTACCATTTGTCATTAAAATTAAATCTGTTTTGATATCCATTTTTTTCAAACTGACATTCTTTCAATATTACAAAAACATCTACCTCTTTAATCTTCTGAAAGAACGGGTACCAAGGAACAAAATTTGGTTGATGTATTGATACTCTCATTTACAACTCTTTATAATATTACAAATTTCAACTACATCATCGTCTGATAATTCTACATACATGGGTAATGAAAAATGTCTTTCTAAAAATTCATCTGCTATAGGACATCCAAACTCACTCACATAAGGTTTAAAAACTTCTTGTTGATTACATGCTGGCCAGTATGCACTTCCTGTCTGAACTCCCTTATCTAATAATCTCTTCAAAAACTCTGTCCTATTAATTTTACCATCTAATTTCACAATGTATTGCCACCAAGTCTGTCTAATCAATTCATCATATAATGGCAATCCCAACCACTCAACATCTTTTAAATTTTTTTTATATAATTCAGAAATTTTATTTCTTCGTTTTATCCATTCATCAATATGTTTTATTTGTGATAACCCTAAAACTGCATTAAACTCAACCATTCTATAATTAGATGATGGAATTTCACACCTAACACCATAATCCAAACCGTCTACTTCCACATCATTATTAACTACACCATGACTTCTCAAAATTCGTAATCTATCTGCCAACTCATCATCATTAGTGGTAATCATACCACCTTCTCCTGTCGTTATAATTTTAGATGGATAGAACGAAAATACTCCAGCGTTTCCTATATCACCTGCCGACATTTTACGGTCTTTACTTATATCATATAATTGTGCCCCAAATGAATGTGCATCATCTGTTAAAAGGAACAAACCATTATCCTGACAATACTTTTTTATATCTGACATTTCAGGTGTAATTAATCCTGTCATATGAACATGAACCACACCACAGACATCATCACTCATATTTTGTTTGATTATATCCAAAGAAAGACATTGAGTTCTTTCATCCACATCGGCAACTATTGGAATATTTCCTGAACGAATTATACAACTGACACTTGCTGGGTAAGTTTGTGTTGGAACAATAAATTTTCTTCCTGTTATACCAGTTGCCCTTAATGTAATTTCTAAACCGACACCACAAGAACTTACTGCTATTGCGTGTCTAGTTCCTATGTACTTCTTAACTTCTTCTTCAAATTGAGATACATATTTTCCTTGTATTAGACCACGAGTGTCAAGTATCTCTCTATACTTTTCTAAAATCCAACCTTTGTCTGAGTCTGGTATGTATGGTTTTGCTCGAAAATATTTAATTTTCATTATGATAAATCCCCAATCTCTGTCCTCTCCAACCCCTTTTGATATTGATTTCTTTTATGTATTCTTTAATCCCCACTCTTACATCCGTAAAGGAAATACCATACTTTTTCTTAATTTCTGAATTATCTGATTCAACCGATTGGTTTGGAATCATGGCTAATTTATCAAAAGCACTTGGCAATTCCTTATCATCTTGAACTTTGTGATTTTTTATGTCGAGCTCACCTTTTATAAAATCAATCAATTCATTTATGGTTATGGATTCATCACTACAAATATTATAAACCCCATAGGTTCTACTCTTGTCCTCTACTAATTTCAGTAAACACTTGGTTACATCTTGAACAAAAACTAAATTTATAGGGTGATTTTCTTGACCACTCAGCTCTATGGTTTCATCGTTTTTTAACTTATTGATAAAATAGCCTAATCTTGGTCTATGTGTTCCAATACCAACCACATAAGTAGGTCTTATTATTTTAAAATTCCAATTAGTTTTTGACAATTCTTTTTCTAAATTTTTTTTTTCAATCCCATACTCACCAAAAGCTTCCGTATAATCAACTGCAACACTACTTACGAAAATATAATTAGTTTCCTTTGTTATTAAATCCTTCATCAGATTAAATTGTTTTACTTTATACAAGCACATATCGACTATACAATCGTATTTCACAAAATCCACTTCTTCCAAGTCCTCTCTATTATTCCTATCTCCTTGTATGATATTAACATTTGAAATACCTGTTCCACTACGATTAAACACATCAACTTCATTTCCCATCGAAACCAATTTAGTTGATAAATGTTTACCCATAAACCTATTACCACCTATGATCAATACTTTCATTTCTTAATACCCCAAAAGAATAAATCACAATGATTTTCTTCCACATCAAATTTGTAACTACTAAAAATTTCATCTACATCAATCGCTTCTCGTATATGATTTTCGGTTACATTCTTATAATAATCGTTATCCCAATTTTCCCTTTCAACATTAGGTAATGTTTTCCAATTATCATATTGTTTTGAACATTGTTCTTCCAAATAAGATACCCCATGAACCGGTCTACCCGTTGTTGCACAAGTGAAG
>CENS01034772.1_pt1 | contig 10450 bp, 16 predicted proteins | sample 530201 | NCBI WGS metagenome assembly CENS01 (sample SAMEA2619747, study PRJEB7988) | marine metagenome | biome: marine biome (ENVO:00000447); feature: surface water layer (ENVO:00002042); material: "saline water (ENVO:00002010), including plankton (ENVO:xxxxxxxx)" | depth 5 m | reverse complement strand
TAATTCTCCCTTATTATTAAATATCTGTGACTCAAAAAAAACTGTTGATATTTCCAATATGTTATTTGAACCATCTAAAACCTGCCCTTGTTGAGAAAAAAATCTCATATATTGATTGCCAATTTCTATGACATAAGTTTGACTAGTTGAAAATTCAAAAGGAATTAGGGCTACTTTTTTAGTTGAATCTTTTACTTCATTTATATATTTAAAACCTTTTCGCCTAACTAGTGAACCTTGAGGCTTAATAATAAAATTTTGTAATATAGATGAACCGTTAAAATATCTTTCGAAGCTTGTTCTAGTGTCAATAGCCTCACTTAGTTCCCCTGCTGTAAAATTGTTTCTTAATTCCTTAGCAGTAGTCATGTTGTAGTGTTTATTTGTATATTAAAGCCATTTGTTCTAGCTTGATTAAAAGAAGATATACCCATACCCTCACTACTTGATAATGACTTTTCTTGATTGTCTTTACTTGAACTCGCTTTTAACATCTGCAAAAACTCTTCTCCTATCTCTCCCACTAAAGCCCTGCTTTCCGTTAAAGAGAAGCCAACCTCATAGGCTAATTTTAAAGCAAAACAATCAATAAATAAGCTATCATATTTATTTACGTCAGTCACTTTACCTATAAAAGAGATCTTCAATGAAGAGGCATCAGTTAAAATATAGTCGTTTTCTATAGAAAAAGGTTGATTACCTTCAATGCTAGTTAATTTTAAAAATTTTGGTATTGTGGGGAGTACATAAGCATTTTTATAACCATAGGATATGGTTTTTGATGTGTCTATGTTTAAACTTTGCCTAAAGGTTGCAAAATTCCAGTTGTGCATTCTTAAAACCGACTCTAAAACTTCGTCATAACTAGATTTTAAAATACTACTTTGAGTAGTGTTGTCAGTATCTACGTTTAAAATAGCTTGGGAGATACCTAATCTTCTTAAAGCTTTATTACAAATAGCGGTTTTAGAAGACATTTTGTTTTATTTTGTTTTAAGTGAGGAGGGGGTAAAAAACCGCCTCCTCCTCACGATTTCCTTTAAACTAAAGCGTAAGTTATTTGAACAGTTACTGTTCCATCGGCTGAACCAGCAGCATTACCAGTTAAAACAATATCAACTGCTTTATTTGTTGCTTCGGTTAATCCTGCTAACTCCCAAACTTGCTTACCATAGTTAGCAATATCAACAACGCTAAAACCGTTAATAGCTTTAGAAGCTGAAGCAAGAGTTTGACCGTCCATAAGGCAATCTTTGTCTATAACTGCACCATCGTTAGTCTCTGGTACTTCATAAATACCTAAATCATAATCTGTGCCTCCTGTTATAGCATCACAAAAAACATTTATCTCTTTGATAACTGCATTTGCTTGAAGTCTTGCTACTCTATATTTAGAACCGTCATTGTCGCTAGACGCAATTTCAACAGTTTCTATAATAGTTTGAAACTTAGCCCCGTTAGTTTGTGCTTTTGATACATTCAAATTAGGTGTATCAACGCTAGAAAGGCTGTTTAAAGAACCTGCTTTATCTACTATTGCCATAATTTATTTTATTTAAAGTTAATATTATTTACGCTGTTTCGTCACATTTAATTTCAACAACTCTTTTTTCGTCCATTCTTGTTGCTCCTAGTGAAATTTTATGCAATATTTGTATATTGTTATGTTTTGTTGGTATTTTATCTATATTAACTTCATTAAATCCAGCTAATTCTCCGTATTTAATAGCTTTTTTTGTATACATAACGCAACTTCTAATATTGCCTGTTTTTTTCATTAGATCATTAGAAATCCTTACCAAAGGTATTCCCATAAACCTGCCAAAAATTCCAGCTTTTAAGCTTTCGCCATCAGTAAGTCTAGTAAAGTCGCCATTAATGAATTTGTCTTGCTTTGCAAGTGATTGATATTGTTTACTAGAAAGAACCAAAACTCCGCCTTCTGATATAATATCAACATCATTAGCCCCAAATACTTCTATGGCATCTATAATTTTATCCACAGTCATATTAGAATTACTGCCACCGCCTGGATTAGCAGCAATTACTTGTCCAGCTGGCAATGCTACTTGTGCTGTAGTATTATCGCTATCTAAACTAGTAGCTTTACCTATTGCGGCATTGTAAATTGCTTTATCTTTTTCTCTGTTAAAAGCAGCAATAGTATTTTGTAAAATATCGCTTTGAGGAGATAATTGGGCCCTGCTAGTGTCCCTAGAGTCAATCATTGTTGCATAGGACTTATCAACAGATTCTAAAACTCTTCTTGAATATTCTACTTCTTGATATTGTGTATCTTGATATTGAGAAACAATATTATTGAAATTAACAGTTCCTATTCTGTCATAAACGCACCTTTTTGCATCTATTGAAACTGCATCAACTGTATTAGATAATATTGATTTGTCTTGTTGTGCTAATTGGTAAAAATCATCAGCATACTTGTCTCTTTGAGCTACTAAGCTCCCGAATAAATCACTCATTGGTTTAAATCTTTAAATTAATATAAAATAACAAAAATAAGTTTCCTTATTGTTCGCTACCCATATCTTTTAAAGACTTAAACAAGCTACCTTTTACTTGATTTTGGACAAACTAATCATTTAACTTAGCTTTTTCTAAATATAAATTCGTCATGTGTTTATTAGCCTCCTTATGATCTTTATGACTTGCGTTAAAGTAAGGATGACTTTTGTCATTACGAATTTCGTCAATTTTATTTTGTATTTCCTCCTTTGTCAAGTCTTGTTGTCTATTAGGTGCTTCAACATGACTATCTGACATTGTTTTAGAAATGTTAAACATTGCCTTTGCGACTGCCCCTTTCATTTCTGGTGTCATTTTAGAAAACATTTTATCTGCGTTTTCTGGGGCAAACTTAGTCCAAAGATTCTCTGCCTTTTCTAAATTTTTACTATAATCATTGCCCCAATCTTCTTTTAACTTACTTGTAAATTCTTCATTTAGAGTTTCTTGTTCCTTGTTAAAATCATTTATTGCTTGTTGCTCGCTATCAACATAGGTTGATATTAACTCCTTAAAAGCATCAGGATTAACTCCCAATTCAATAGCCTTGTCAGTAAAGTTTTTATAAATACCCTCGTGAGGTTTGTAATCGTCTCCAAATTCATAATTATATTGATCTACTTCATACTTTTCTGGCTCTTTTGGTTGCCCTAGTTTTTTTTCCAAATTAACATAAGATTTTGCCAAGGCATCAACATCTTTAAAATTACTCAAAGATTTGGAGTTTTTTAATTCATTATCTTGTATTTTATCAATCCAACTTGTTGTTGACTCATTTTGAGTTGTTTCAACTTGTGCATTTTCTGCACTTGTTGGATTTTCTGTGCTATTTTGATTGTTGTTTTCGGTCATATTAATTATCTATTGCTGTTGTAGGTTTTTCTTTTTTTTCTTGCATGGAGTTTATTATGTGGTTATATATTGTAATTCCTCCCTCTCTTAATAATGCGTGAGTTTTTAAATCATTATGGAGAAATTTTTTTAATAACACTTGTTTTATATCTTCTATTACAATTTTACCTTCTTTTGTGTTAAAGGTTTTTTGATATACTCTTGTTTTATCTTGTTCGTTCATTTTAATTATTCATTAGTAATTTTTGAAATAATAGATATTAAAATATGTGAATTATATTCTTGGTCATTTTCTATATATTTTTTAAACCAATCTTTATTATCAAAAACAACTTGCTTTAAACTAATATCTTTTTTCATTAAAATATATTCTGCACCACCTTCAAACATAATATCAATTGCAATGGCAGGAGTAAAAGGATACCAAAACCATTTTGTATTTTTCATATTATATGAAATAACTTTGCTAAAATCTATTGTAAATATACAAGATTTTTCGTTTTCACCCCTAAGAAAAGAATCTTTTTTAAAATAAATAAGATCATCTCTGTTTTTAAAAAAATAATTGTGCAACATTTTTTATTGATCTATTTTAATTATCTTTAAATATAATATCTTTTTTAGAGTATAAATGCTTTAAGCCGTTATTATATATAACTTCATTTGCGTATTTATCAGTTGAAGCCCTTACAATATAGGGTTGTGTTTGTTCTGTATCTACAAAAATAGACATTTTTTTTATTTGTCTTTTTTGCAACATATTATCATATAGATCTTGTCCTATCTCATAATCAATTTCAATACAATCATCATAATATTTTTTAAGCTCTTGCAAAGATTCAAACACTTTGTCTATGTCAACTGAAGTATTTGACTCTTTATTTATTTTCTCATTATTATACAATATATGATACTGAAAATGATTAAGAATAGCTCCGTATCCCTCCCTTTCTTGCCTTACAATAACTGATAAAGAATTAATTTTTCCTCTAATAGGTTTATTTGTAATTTTACAAACAAAATAAACAACATCATTTTGTTTAAATTTTAATTTAGGTTTTTTTATATATGTTTTTGTCATTGATATATTTTAATTATTTCTATTTTATCAATTAAATTTTTATTGATGGTCTCTATTCTAGGTATATATCTTTTAAACTGCTTTTCCGTGCCTATTAAAGCACAAACAGGCTTTAGCTTTAGATTCATTCCTTGTTCATAGTACTTTAAATTCATTCTTTGAGCATAGTATATTGCTTGTCCTGCACATTCTGCCCACTTATGAGCAAAGTCATGCTCTATAGCCTTTGTGTCAGTTAGACAGTCAATTCTAGTTCTATCTTCTAGCTTATATTCTGCTTTTCCCCCTAAGTTATCACAATGTATATTTTGATAATAACTTTCTTTCTTTTTTGCATTTGCTTGTAATGTAAAGCTAGCAATTAGTAATGATATTAAAATTATTTTCCCCATTTTGTTATTTTAAATTCTTTAATTAATTTTTCTGTTAAAGGAGTTTTACAGGCTCCTATTAAAAAATATCTACCATCTTCCACTATAACCTTTTGAAAAGACTGCCCTTTTCCTTTATTTACAATAACTTGGTCACTGTCATTAAGTGTGTTTTCGTTAATATCTTTCATTTTATTATTTATAACTTACTTACCAGTTGAACCATAACCACCCCTGCCAGTATCTTCAATATGCTCTACAATCTCCATTTTAGAGGGGTAGAGTGGTCTTATTAGCATTTGGCAAATTTTATCCCCCTTAGTTATTATGTAAGGTTCGTGTCCTATATTAAGGGCAACAAAACAAACCTCGCCACCTGTGATAATTTTGTTTTCAATAAATAGTCCTTTTTGTTCTAGGTTATCACTGCATTGGCGTATATCTGCTACTGCATAGGCAATTAAAGATTCATCAGGATAATTTGTATATTGCTCTAAATCTCCATAAACCCAAGGCTCTCTTTTTCCATAAGTGCCTGTATTTTTAATTTGTTTAGGCAACTCAAGACTAATACCTGTTTTAACTAGGATTCTGCCTTGTGGAGCGATTGAGCAATTTATACTTTCTTTATCAACCCTTTTAGCTTTAAAAATTATTTTTTGCTTACTTTCTATACTATAACCAAATTCACTTTTTTTTTCATCACCAAAAGTAATTACCAGCACATTGTTGCCATTGCTAAAGTTTTCTAGTGACTTTATTTTTTCAGTATATTTAGAGATTATAAATTCTAATAGATTATTATCTAATAGATTATTAATCTCGCTAATTTTAAAAAATTTATTATAATTATTGCCTATCTCAAGACAAAATGAATTACATTCTTCTTTATTAAAGCTATCTAAAAAAATTTTTATTTTTTCTATAAAGTCTAAACTTTTAGAAGAATTATAAAAAACTCCATCACAATTTAAAACCACATTACCCTTAGTATAGTTAATATATGATCCAACTTCCTCATGATCTATATAACATCCATGACTTGAGTAATTTTTTTTAGGTATAATATACCTGTTGTTAGAAAAAATTTCAAACCTATCAGCGTATAAATCCCATAAATCAGATTCACAATTCCTATGAGGTGCTTTTGCTGTTTTTGTTAATTTTTTTACTCTAAAAGGTATTGTCATAGCTATTTTTTAAAGTGATCTATAAAATTCTTAACAAATGTTAAGAAACTTGTTATTAAGCTTGGTTTCCAGATTGAAATTAGAACCAAGATAATTGCTATTAATACTATTATATTATCCATTTTTAATTATGTTATTTTACTTCTTTTGATTATGTTTCTTATTGTCTGTTCGTGGCAACCCCATTTTTCAGATACTTTTTTTAGTGTCATTGTTTTTCTATCTTCAACAATCTGCCTTTCCTCTTCTGCTGTAAATTTTCTAGGTCTGTTTGGTGGTTTTTTGGGGCGTTCATAACCACATTGGGGACATTTCATAAACTGTAAATTTTTTAATTGTTGGAAAGATGGTTGCACAGTTATTAAAATAGGGCATTTTAACAAAGGTGGTCAAGGTACTTGATGTTTAAGTTTCGTTTTATATTATTATATTTTTCTACTATTTTGTGTAGTTTATGCTCATAATATGCGGCTCTATATAGCAATTCTTCGGCATCTTCTTCTAAATATTTACGCCATTTTTTTATATCACAAAATTTTTTGAACTCATTAAAATCTTTATCTCTTTTAGATACAATATTAACACCTTCCATATTTAACCATTTTACTTTTTTAAAGAAATATTCAATTTCTTCTAATTTAAAAAAAATCTTTTTTTTTCTCATTTTGAGAATTGCAACAAGGGTATCGCCTTTTGTTGTAATTGTTTCGTCCAAAAACTGCCATCCTTCTTGAGTTTCAAGCAGATATTTTTTACAATCAGATTGATAAGTCGCCTTTCCATCTTTTGCGGAGTCTTCAAAAACAAAGTTTTTATAAATATAATCTTCTTTGCTCATAATTTATTTAATTTTAGGATAGTTTTTGGTCCGCTACTTTATAAAAAGTAAATTACTTATTGTCAACAAAAAGTATATTAGTTTTTATAGTGTCTTGGCACGGTGGGGGAAGTTGCCTAAAGTCAGTAAATACAGGGGGTTATGATTTTAAGATTTTTTGTAAGAAATTAGTTTATTGTGCTATTTTTAGACTGAAAAACTAGGTCAAAATTATTAGTTAATACCATTTTGTGCATATTGGCAACTTCTTTTAATTGCTGGATAGATTTTTCTAAAACCTCAAGTTGATAAAGAGCGGGCAACTCTAAAAATTTCTTATCAAATTTGATTGAGGTTTTGTTGCTATAATAATTGTAATTAATTGCTATTTTTCTAATATCTTTCATCATATCGTTGATAAGATGCCAAGTAACATTATTGCAGTAAATATAATTGCTGGTTCCATTATTGTTGTGTTTTAGCTATTTCTCCCATCATTTTACCTTGTTCCAAAGATTGCATTTGTTTTTGTTGTTTTGCTCTTTTATCTCTTACTTGTTTAACTTCGTTTTCATTTTTATATAGATGTGCGTCTATGTCTAATATATCACCATATTTTTTTGTTATTTTGTCAAAGTCAATCAAATCTAGTACTTGAGGTTGTACTTGTGCCAAATTAGAAACATTGCCGATAAACTTTTCAATCATAGATGCTTGATTCATCTTTTGAGATTGTGTGACTGGATTATTGTAAATAACTTTTAACTCTTTGCCTTTTATTTCTTCTGGTAGCTCTTTATTAAATAAACCATTGCCAACTATTAGTTGTCCGTTTTCGTCATATACTCTTTTAAAGATTATATCAAAGGTTGAGTTTAGTAAATCTTCTGTAAATTGCATAATGCCAACTGCAAATTCCCCCATAATTCTATAAGATTCTGCTCTTAACTCTAATACTTGCGTTGCTGTTGCTCTAGGGTCATCAAAGATTTTTAACTTATCTAAGAAAAAGACTTTTTCTATTGTGTTAAACTTTCTACTCATTAGGTTTTCATCTTCCCTAATATCGCCCACGACAACCAATGGCTCAACTGGTGATCTAGCTATGCCAACATTTGGTTTAACATAGTTTACGGCCGCTGCACGTAAGTTTATAGGGTCGTCAAAAGCTTCTCCGTCCACTACCAAAGGAGGACTTGCCTTTTTTTCTACTAAATTGTTATGTTGTTTGCTCACTTCCTGCACTTGTAAAGAATCCGCAAGGGCTAACAACCCCCTTGATGTGCCATATAATTCTTGTGTTGCTTTTTCACTTCTTGCAACTGCAAAAGGAAACTGGCTAAATCCTATTTCTTTTATCTCGCTTTGTTTGTCCACTTCGTACCATTTACCAGCAATAGTCATATTTAATTGATCTAGTTTTTTTTCATCGTAGCTTTCTCTTGGATATATGATTAATTCAATATCAAATTCTTTATTGTCATCTTTTTCATTTCTGATTTTATCAGTTAATTTTGCGTCTTTATCATTCCCCCACTTATCAAGTAACTGTTTTTTTGTCATCTTGTAGCTTAATATAACACAATCAATGAATCCCTCTGAATCTTCACTAATCAAAAAGTTTTTAACTGATATAGTCTTATAATTAAGCGTTGCTTTTTTACCCTCTTGTATAAATGTTCCAGATGTACCATATATGATTAAATCCAGTATAGCTTGGCTGAAAGATATTTCAAAGTTGCTTTTACTTTTAAACATCTCACTTAGAATAGTATCTGTAAAACTTTCAATCCACTTTTTAACATCATCTTTTTTAGCAACTTCTTTATCAATGGCTGTGAATTGGATAGGATTTATATTTCTGTTAAAAAATAGACTTACAACAATAGATTTTAATGTATTAGCTGAAAGCATTGGTTGACTCTCGTATATGTCAGTTACCTTTTTTTTATCTCCTTTCGCTCTTTCTTGCTTAAATGTTGCGTTTTGAGGGTCGAATATCTCCGCTAAATGTTGCCAATTAGTAACCCAATTAGTTCTATTAGCTTTTAATGACTCTGATTTTTTGATTATTTCTTTGATATTCATTGTCCTAGCTTTCGTTTCATAATAGCGGGATTAAAATCTTGATTCATTCCTGCAAATGTTCTTTGTGTTCTTTGTTTTCTTGCTAAATTGCTTTTTCTTTTTGATTCAAAAAAATCTGCTTGCCTTTTTTTTTCCGCTTGTTTCTCCGCTTCTTGCTCACGTTCCATTTTAGCAATTGCTTCGCCTGTTCTTTTTTTTTCTAGTTTTGATTGCCTGCTAGCTCTTTGTGCTGTATAGCCTGTTGCTCCCGCTCCTATTACTGCACTTGCAATTAATGCTGTTTCAATACCCATATTTATTTAATTTAAGTTATTGCATAAGCAGGCTTTTTAGCTTGTTGATTTAGATTTTGCAACCTTTCAACTTGTACTGCCATATATCTGAAAGCATCTGCCCCATGACTTGACCAATCATGAATTGGCTCATCACTAAATTTATTTAACTTTTCATTAAAGCCTCTTTTATAGTTTTTTAATGCTTTAAAGCCTTTTTCGCAAGTAAGTTTATTAAAAACACATCTACTGAATATTGATCTAGCTTTATTAATCCCGTCTGCAATTGATAACTTAGGCGTTATATTAAAATTAATGCCATATTGTTTAGCTGTTTCTAATCTACTTAAACCACTTGTAAATTCTCTGTTTACAATATCATGCGGTGCGTTGTGGCTGTTGTAAATATAAGGCTTATTTTTGATTTCTTTTATATAATAATCTAAACCTTTCCCAAAGTCTTCTATATAGTCAATAATGTTGATAATGTTTCTTTGCTTGTCGTATTGAGTAAACCAAATAGCCGTTGAGTCTGATACACCCAAATCCCAAAAGGTGTCAACCATATAAGCGTTGTTATAAGGCAAGTTTGTATATCTTCCCTCTTTTTCTACAAGTTCTGTTTCAACCCCATAAACTGCACCACTTACATTAGCATTAAATGAACAATAATATTCTTGATTGAATATATCTAAGCCCCCAGTCTGCTTTGATAACTCCTCTTTTATGTTTTCTAATTCTTCCCTTGGTATTGCTTGCGTATCATCTACGGTCAAGACTTGTGTAAACCAGCGTTTAGACTGCCTGGCCATTTGTAATAGCTCATAGGCATGATTGTCTTTACCGTTTGGCGTGAAGTTAAAACCTGCCGTTCCTCCGTTTCTTGCCAACATAGGTTGAACAATTTCCGACCATATACTTGCTTTTTGTAAAGCAAATTCACTAAATAAAACCCCTATTGGTCCTGACCCCCTCATTGAATCTTTATTGTCACTTCCAATCACTTTATAACTTGATCCATTTATGAATTCAATTTCCATTCTATCGTTACGTATATGCTTAATTAGTTGCTTGGGGATACAATCAAGATATTTAACTCCTTCGTGCGTGCTTGCTTGCCAGATTGCGTTCCTGCCTTGGTTATATTGTGGAAAGATATGCCAATATGGTCCTATTCTTTTATATATGGCTTTATATACTAACTCATTTAACCCGAACAAGTCCTTTCCTGCCCTTCTGTGCCAACAATAGAC
>CENS01031511.1_pt1 | contig 10452 bp, 9 predicted proteins | sample 530201 | NCBI WGS metagenome assembly CENS01 (sample SAMEA2619747, study PRJEB7988) | marine metagenome | biome: marine biome (ENVO:00000447); feature: surface water layer (ENVO:00002042); material: "saline water (ENVO:00002010), including plankton (ENVO:xxxxxxxx)" | depth 5 m | reverse complement strand
TGAGAAAGCTATTACTTAAGGATAGGTACTCCGATAAGTTTAGGACGTGAACCATGTTTAGGACTTTTGCTTTCACTTAAAGTCTCTTCGTCTTCGTCTTTGTCTTCCTCTTCTTTCTCTTCGTCTTCCTTATCTGACTTTTCTTCTTCATCGCCATGAGCCTCATACATGACAACTTCAACATCTTCAGCTAAAAGGCCAACGAGTTTGCCGTTATGCTCTACGTAGTATTCTTCGACAATACCCTCTTCGGTGAGGTTGTGGTGAAGGATCTTCTTAATTGACTCCCCAAACGGAGGAGCTTTAATATGAGACGCTCAATCATGCTCGACATCACCGCCCTTGTAAGCAGCTCCGCCATTAATAACTTCATTGGTATTCTCATTAAGGACCGAGAACGCCAGATCTGAAAGATTTTTTAAATCTTTTCCAAAATTGGTATTGTGTTTAGCCATATTAGTATTTATATCAAAGGAGCTAAAAATAAAGAGAATTTTAACATCTTAGATATAAATATACGTATGCAGTTTGATGATCTATATAAAAAGCTTATTAACGGGTTCGTTGTAGAAGAAGGATTATTCGATGTAGCCAAAGGAGTAGCAGGTGCAGTAGCAAAGGATATAGCTCCTAAAGCAACAGCAGGTGTAGGTGCTTTGTTAGATCAGTTTAAAAAAGGGCCTGATGGTAAAATTAAACTAGAGAAGCCTATTGAAGTTAAAAAAGATATGGAACCTGCAGAGGTTAAAACTATTATCGATAATCTCGCAAACCTTGAAAACGAAGTAGAGGAAGATTTAGGTTATCCGATAGTTTATAAGAATGAAACATTGTATTATCTTTCTCATGATGATCAAAATCTAACAGTTACAGCTGCGAATGGTCAAACTAGGAGGATACCTCTCGATGGATTAGAGTTAGATATCGTACCAATGGATCGAGAAGAGGATGCGGAGAGTAGCCCAGGACGTGTTAAACGCGCAGGGGCAAGTTGTAAGGGCTCAGTGACAGAGCTTCGTAAGATGGCTAAAAAATACGGGGGAGAGAAAGGTAAGATGTATCACTGGTGTGCTAACATGAAGGGTGGTAAAAGGAAGTCTGAGTCTGAAGAAAGTAAGAAGAAGCGTTTGACTGATAGAGTTGCTGATAAGATCAGTGATACTCTTGATATTGGTAAGGATTGGAAAGATGGTTCTGTAATTAAAGCAAAACCACTAGTTGGTGTTGTTAGACGTGGTGCTAAGATTGCTAACCGCGTAGGTGCTGAAGTTGTTAAGAGCGGTATTGACATTGCAAAGGCAGCTGTTAAAGGTGCTACTGAAGGTGGTGCTTATAAACGAGAGAGTAGAAAGAGTCTAAAGAAGCGTTTAGCCAAGTTAGAAGCTGAAGGTGAAGAGAATCCAGAAGAAGATGCAGAGAAGAAAAAGAAAGTTTCAAAGACACGTGTAAAGTGTCAAGCTAAAGCAAAGCGTAAGTATGATGTATGGCCTTCTGCTTATGCTTCAGGGTATGTTCAGAAATGTGTAAACCGTGGGGGTAATATTAAGTAATGACACAACAAGAAACGTTACAATTGAGTGAGAACCTACGAGATTGGTTTAAAACACGTACAGATAAAAGAACTGGTAAGAAGTTTAAAGGTTGGGTAAACTGTAAGACTGGTGGTCCTTGTGGACGTAAGAAGGCTGGAAAGAAAGGTGCTTCATACCCTGCATGTAGACCAACTCATGCTGCTTGTAAGAAGATTAAAAACAAGAAGTATAAGAAGCGAGGTCCTGCAAGAAAGAGTTGGAAGAAAAAGAAGTAATTACTTCTTTCCTTTAGGTTTATCCATCGCCTTAAATAATGGCTCTACTTTAGGCTTTCCAGCTGCTTTCCAACAATCGTAACAATAAAACGAGCGGAACCCCTTTATCTTTTGCGAACTATGACAAACAGGGCACCACTTCGTTGTAGCAACTTCTTTAGGCATTAAAGATACTGTTGAGTGTAGCTTTCTTTCTTAAGAGATAATCCTGTGAGAGTAAGCTTACCATCTCCCCTATCAGTATAGTTAGCTGGATTCTCTTCACTCTCATCAACCTCTTCAGGCTTAATAGTGACTTTACTCTTACGGCGCTGCTCATCTGGAATAGGAAGTAAATTAGGAGCATATTGCTCACAACTACCAAGACAACAAGGAATAGAGCATTGATCTGTGTAACGACCGCCGCCTGTATCAAGTGCAATATCAAGTACAACATCGAGTGAAGATGTTTGATCAGATGCAGGATACCTTGCAGGTGAAGTGTCTTTAATATTAATAACACGAATATGAAGTCCTGAATCAATCATCGAGTCAATATTCCCTTTGACATTATCAGCAAGATCTTTATATGCATCATCGCTTTTAAAGTTATCATTAAACTTGAATACATCTCCTACGAGAAAACCCCCACGCTCGTAGCGTTTCATGTAAGACTCTAAAAGAGTTGTGAATTTGTTCGATTTAGCCATACTATTATTTAGTCACTCATATAAATATTTATACACATTTTATGGCAGTAAGGTTAGATAATTTACAGATCCCAGCTAGTGAAAAGAAATCACTTGAGAGTGGGTATCTATATAAAGATATAAAGTTCGATCTTGCGACTAGTCGTTTTCCCGGTCCACAGCTTTATAGTGAAAGCACCCTTAAAGATCTAGAAGAGATTCAAGATGGTCAAGCAGTTATAAATTCGATAAAAAATATTCTTACTACTACACCTGGCCAAAAGCTACTTAACCCTAATTTAGGTCTTGATTTTAGAAGTTACCTTTTTGAGCCAATTAACTCAACCACATCTTACTTTTTAGGATACTTTATCTATAATAATTTAGGTGTACAAGAGCCTCGAGTAACTCTTAACAAATTAACGATTAAGGAAAATCCTGATGATGGTGAGTATATTATTGATATTAATTTTAGTATACCTAACCTAGATATTAATGATTTAACTTTAAATGCTACTCTTAACCGAGATGGGTATGTAGCAGTGTAGATTAAATAATAACATAGTATAATATGAGCTTACAAGATTTCACAGATTATAAACTTCCTAAAAATGCATATCTTACTTTTGATGCAGACACTCTTAAGAGTCTTATTATTGAGAGATTAAATGAAAATGAAACGTTTACAGATCAAAACTTTGAAGGTTCAAACTTTAGTGCTTTTATTGATGTTGTAGCTTACATGTATCATGTGTTACTATTTCAACTTAATACTACATCTAATGAGTCAACGTTCAATACAGCTACTATTTATGAGAACATGAATAAGCTTGTTAGTAACATTGGCTATAAACCTCTTGGTGATCAAACATCATTACTAAACTTTAATTTATCCGCTACTAATATACCTGCTAATGTTTATACTATACCAAGATTTAGCTCTGTTGTAGCTGCTGGTAATTCGTTTATAGCTACTGATGATATTATCTTCCAGAAAACAACAAATACAGCTTTAGAGCAAGTTTCACCTTCTACCAATACACTATATCAAGGTGCTATAACAGAAGCAAGATTTATCGCAACAGGTGAGCCTTACGAAAATATTATTTTAGTAGATAGTTTTACATCACCTCAGTTAATCCAAAGTGTATCAAATTTAAATAATACTAAATTTGTATCAGATAATACGTTTAGTATTTTTGTTAATGATTCTGTTGATGGTAAATGGTCAGAATGGAGTGAAACTGCATCTCTTTTTCTTGAATCAACTGATGCAAAAAGATATGAAAAACGCCTTAACGCTTCTGGTAATTACGAGTTTAAATTTGGTAATGATTTAAATGGTAAAAAGCTTAATGAGAGTGATACTGTGCTTATATTTTATGTTGTATCTGATAATGAAGAAGGGGCTACCGGTCCTAACACATTAGCAAATGCTTCTTTTAATTTATATGGATCTTCAAACTTTACTGCTATTAAAGATATTTTATACGATACTGATCAAACATTAATTACACCTGCTCAATTAACTAGTATAACCCTTAATAATCCTTCTAGATCAGCTCCTCCTAAAAAAGCAGAAACTACCGAAGATATTAAGAAAAATGCTCCAAAAGTTTTTGCTTCTCAAAATCGTCTTGTTACTAAGGAAGACTATGAGTATCAAATAAATAGAAACTTTAATAATGTTACTAAAAATGTTAAGGTTCTTTCAAATGATGAGTTCTCTTCTAAAGTGTTAGGTTATTATGCTGATCAAGGGTTAAGCCAGGGTAATGATGATGCTCGTATGTTATTCTCACAAGTTCAGTTTTCTACTTCAACAAGCTTTAATAACGTATATATCTATACAGTACCAAGTGGTGACTCTACTTTAAATGGCCTATCCCCGAGATACCTTAACTCAGCACAAAAGCAAATTATTGCTGATTTTTGTAATAGTAAGAAAAATATCACCCATAACGTAGTAGTTACTGATGCGTTATTTAAGGCCTTTGCATTTGGTATCTCTAATGTTGGAGGATCTAGTTTTAGTGATAATGATTCTGTTGATAATATTGTAAATAATAGCTCATTACGTGTTACTGTTGATAAGAATCAAGCTCTAAATGATAGTGCTATTAGAACTTCCATATCAAATACCCTAAATAGTTACTTTAGCAAATTACAGATAGGAGATATTGTGGATGTTGCTGCGATGACCAACGATATACTTAATATTCAAGGAGTAACTGCTCTACATACAGTTAACGGAACAGCTGAAATATCTAATCTTAGTTTTGTAGTTTGGAATCCGGATTATAAAGAAAGTGATAAAGCTATTCAATCTCTTAATTATCAATTAGAGGATTTTGAATACGGTTATTTTTACAATATAGCTGATATTGTTAATAAGATCACTATTCGTAGGTTGTAAAACCTTGCTTTGCGATTAAATATGTTATATGTCGCTCAGTTCTCTACAACTCGATCAATCAGGTGAATTTGATCTATTGTATAATTTCTTCTATGTAAGGAACTATAAAGGTGAAGAGACATATAACACATTTGCACTTCCGTTTACCCCTCTTACTTTTGCACCTAATTTAACTGATGGAATAGAGGATTTTATATCTAATAAACGAATTGTTTGGGATTTTGGTGATGGTACTACTACAGAAGCAGTAACAGCTTTTCATGCTTACGATAAACCTGGGTCGTATAGAGTAAATTGCTATCTGTATGATAAAGCTGGGACTAGTTATTATGATACTTTTCATGCTGATGTTGATATAAAAGATTTTGTTCAAGACGAGTTAGTAGTTACTAGTAATACGGATATAGTTCATAAAGCTGGTAATGTACTCAACCCTATTAATGTTAAGCGTTATAATTCTTATAGAACTCTTAATACAGGGCTTTCAACTATAGTACCTTATGCATCTGGAGCTACTGGAGATTATGACTTTTTTAGAAACGGTTATGATAAATTAACATATGGCCATCTTTACCCTCATTCATCATTTGTTCAAATACTTACATCTAATGGAATAGTAGAGACCATACAGGTTGATTCTGTTAAAACTATCGATACTCCGTTATACGTTAAGTTGAGCAGTAATGAGATAGTATATACTAATTCGTCTGATGCAGAAGCGTTTTTTGCTGGAGTTTCCGGTATAGCAGACGTCTATTTTAAGAGTGATATTATTGATAGCTATAATTTGATATTCGGCTTTCAACAAAGTGATATATTTGAGTATGCAAATACTACCAACTACGGTGTATCAGCGAAAATTACTGAAAATGTAAGCTACGGGGACGGTTTTCACATTTCATCAAATGGTATAGATGGTGAAGGAGCCGATAACTTTAATGTATTTAATATTAACGCTGAAAAATTTGCAGGAACAAAAATAGCATTTGTTATTAAGATTAAAGACAGTGAAAACTTTAGTAATCGTAATGCTCCGCTTATAAGCTTTAGCCCGACTCTTAGTACTGCGATGCAATTACGGTTAACTGACCCAGGGTTCCCAGGGCCTGGTTTGAGTTCTTATAATGCGGTGTTTACATCGGATTTAGGAGCTCTTTCATCCCTATCTACCGGGGGGTTCTTTAAAGGATATTTTGTAACTAACGATTCTCGTTGTTTTTCGAAAGATTTGCAAATATTTGCATCGCAAGCCAATTTTAACACAGCTGGGTTAAGCGGACGTAGTAATACATTTACTATTAATCCTAGTAGCTACTATACTATAGCTAAACAGAATGAAAATATAGATTTTGAAGATGCGTTTAAAGAAATCGCTATTCAACCTTTATTTACAGATGCAAGGGTATTAATGAAAGACTTTTTAGGATCTATTTTTGGAGACTTAAGCTCCACCCAAGATTCGGTAGGTAAAGCTACCTATGAAAAGATTCAAAACTTTTTAAATAATAATACAATTATAGATGAGAGCAATATCGATCAACTTGATGGGTTACTTCAAATGCTTGATTTGCCAAAGCTTAATAAATATTCTTTACCCCCTAAACTTGCAAGATTAATGGATTTACTTTCTATTAGTAAGTCTAAACTTTTTGGTAGAAGAAATAGAGATAAAACACAATATCAATCTTATGGTTATAGATCTAATAATTTTTATGGTTATAATTTAGGTGAAAAACTTACACCTAGTAGTATTATAATACCAGGTGAAGCAATAGTAGCGTCTGAACTATATAGTGGTAAGTTTACAACACTAAATACTACCCTACCATTAAGCGCGAGAATTACACCAGTTATTACTATACCAGAAGGTATAGTTTACGGTACATCTACTGGGTCGTTAATATCTGCTGCTAGTGAGCAAACATCAGAGGGTGTGCCTATAAGTCTAGAGCAAGCATCTACTATCAATCTATTAACAAATGGAGATATAGATATCTTAACAGAGGCTCTATCATCATTTTCACAATTCTACTGTCTTAGTGATTATAACGAAACTTGGGGATGGCCGTTACTTTCTGGTGGGGGTAGAGATATTACAGATATTTACTCGTTCTATTATCATGCGAGTTCTGTTGGTGATATAACCGATTCCATTATTAATTTTGCTGATCCTAATAACACGCTAACATACGGTATTACATCTTACACTGATTGGTCTAAAGATAATGGTGTTATGTCTAATATCTTTGCTAACTCACTTTACGAAGGCTTGAACCTTTTTGATACCTAAATATTTATATCGATGTCTAATCAATCACTCAGAACAGTTGTAGTCAATTACTCTATCACAAACTCAAATATTGAGAATGATGATTATAGAGATAATATTACCCCGTTTTCTTTTTTAGACTTTATAAATAATACTCAAGCAAACTATTCACCGGATGAATATAGTTCTTTTTACAGCGCTTACCTAAAAAACTGGTATTCGCTTCAAGATATATCTGACGCAGAACAGATAAAACAATTTAAAGATTATTATCAACAATTTATTAAAGAGATTGTTATTAGTTATACAACAGAGAGTGAGAAAAGGTTTCTAGAAAATATAAACTTTAATGACCCAGCTGATCTCGATATCGCGATTCCGTTTTTTGCTAATAGATTAAAAGATGTTGCTCTTTTTTACAAGAAGAAAAGAGATGAAGGTAAGTACGTTATTGATAGAAATAAGCTTAAGGGTAGTACGTCAGGAGTAGAAAAAGCAATTTTCGATAATATTTATAATTTTATATTTACTGCTGAAGACTCTTATAATGCTCAAACGTATAGCATTGCAGCTGCAGTTAGTAGTTTAGGTATTGAACTTGAAGAGTTTGTAGATGTTTATGGCGATTATTTTGATCTACCAGCAGATGGTGAAGCGAATAATATTAATAATATTGATACTAAGTACTATTTGGATCCTCTAGCTGTTGAAGCTATTACAGATGAAGAAAATTTTCTTGGTGCTATCAGGACCTTTAAAATTAACCCTCCTGCTATAACTCCAGAAGAATTTGATGCTATTTGTGATCCGGATAATGATCTTGTAAAAGTAACTAATGCATATAAAAAGGGTGGTCTTAGCCTAGCAGAAGTATACAGCCTCAAACGATCTTTAATTAAAAAATATTTAGGTACCGATATTTATTATGTAGATAATACGACTACACCCCCTACATCAGGATTATTAATCGCTGCTGATAATCCAGCGGCTAATGCATTAAACTTACAAAGTGCAGATGCTGCACAGGTAGAGTCCAATAATGTTAAACTACTTCGAGATATAGGTCTTAATTTTACACCAGATAATATTGGGTTATTTAAGCTACAATCTGAAAACTTTCAATATTCTATCGATGCATCTGTTTTAGATAATGAATTTGTTATTTTTCCTGATCCTAATAGATTTGGTAATGTATCTGTTAATCCAGTAAGCGCTTATCCAGTATATTATAAATTTGATTATCGTGATAATGTAAGAAACGTTTCAAGTGGTGTTGCAGCCGGTGATCCTAAAATTACTAATAAAGTAACTACGTTTGAACCCTATACTACTAAAGAGCGCAATACTACTCAATTAAAAGAGCTTAACGATATAAGTTATAAGCTTAACTTTACCGATCTATATAACCAGGGGGTTATAGATAAATATCAAACTGATATATTTGGTAACGAGTATGCTTTATTTAAATATACACCGTTGCAACCGAAGCTTAATTTTGGTAATAATATAAAAAGCTTGCTTCTAGATGGTCATACATTTTTCGACAGCAATGAAGGTTATAACTTTAACTACGCTCTTACTGGTGTATCAGGCAATACTATTAAATCTGGATTAACAGCTAATACTAATGGTTATAGTGAATTAAATCAATTTCTTACATTATACTTTAGAGAGTTTTACCCATATCAAGAACTATTACAAGACGCTCGCGAGCTTAAACCTTTCTGGCGCGACGGAGGAGCATTTTCATTTTTCGATGGAAGTGAATTGCCGAACCCGTTAAGTAGTGACGCGCCAGGGTATCCTTCACCTTTAAATTATTATTATACTGTTCTCGCTGAAGGAACCTTTTTATCTGATCAAACAATATTATCAGGTGTGAATATGAACATTATAACAGAAGCTGAGTTCGAACTTATTACCGGTAAGAGTAATTTAGACTTTACTACTGATGTTCGATATTATCTTTCTGCAGGGAGCCCGTATACTAACTACGATGCAGGCTTATTTGGTGATGAGGTGGTGTTACCTAATGATTTTTCTTATTCAGATAATTATCGGTATCTTAATACAGTTGATACGCGTGGATCGACAGTGCTATCAGAATTATCCTCAGAAGATTTAATACTAACTACAGAACAGAGAAAAGCGCTAGATGGTAGATTATATGTAAAAAATGGCACTTATTCAGATTCTCAACCACTTTCAACAGCATTAGTAGATATACTTAAAAAATACTCTGATAGTGTACAAACAGATGTTAATGTATCTCTACTTGATTTTGATATTATACAAAATACCTTATTTTTAGAAACAAAGTCAAACTTACTAATTGATAAGATTAAGTATAAAGACGGTAAGTTTGTTAAGCCTAGCACTGTTAATACTCTTTATAGTGTTAACAGCGCAGATGGAATAGAGACCTTCTCAAATAGGTTCTACGTTGAAGAGGCTGGTAAAGTGTACTTTGCGAGATTTCAATCTATAGATTTACCAGCTACTCTCCCTCCAACACCTAAAAACTACATTACTGTATATCCGGAGATATATGAATATTCCATCCTAAAAAACAAAGTAACGAAGGTATTTCCTGCAGACACAACAGCGGCTACTTTAAGTGTATTTGACGTTAATAGCGCTGTCAATAGTACACTTTCTGCTTTAAGAAACTATACTATTGAAGAAGTCCATACACCAAAAATAGCATATAATAAAAGAAATGATTTATTCAAATTGACGTATATTCTAAACGATCTTAACGACATGTCACACTTTGTTGATACAACGTACAAGATAACTGACAATAATTTAACTTTGCAAAATATCTATAAATATGAAGAAGATGAATCAATTTTAAGATCAAGTACTTTTGGATTATCTACTATGTTTGGTTCTATATCTTCCAACTCTGGTGCGTTTACACGCGACACAAACACCTTTACTGTTACAATCTAATGTCTACTATTTTTATTAACACTACCTCTCCAACAGTTTCAAGTTATGATGAAACGTTACCGTCTATTGATTTTAAAGGAGCACCGTCTATAGTATATGTATTAACAGGTATAAGTGAAGATAGTAGTCAAGCACTTTCGTTAGATATTAATTGGGGAGATGAGTCACAGATAGAATACTTTCAAAGAGATGTAGTCTTCAACTATAGGGAAAGATCTATTTTTAACGAGGTGCTATACGGTAAGATAGGAGGATCTATATTAGACCAGTATAGTCATACTTATGTTCCTGGGGTAAGTAGCTTCTTTTCTAACTTAACAGCTCAATTTTTAATATA
>CENS01000711.1_pt1 | contig 10468 bp, 13 predicted proteins | sample 530201 | NCBI WGS metagenome assembly CENS01 (sample SAMEA2619747, study PRJEB7988) | marine metagenome | biome: marine biome (ENVO:00000447); feature: surface water layer (ENVO:00002042); material: "saline water (ENVO:00002010), including plankton (ENVO:xxxxxxxx)" | depth 5 m | reverse complement strand
AAGGGTACAGGTGCTACCTATTGGGGTCAAGGTTTGAATGAATCATCTCATATGAGAGTTTACGTAGATGTTAAGAAATAAACTTGACATTTTTTTATAAACACTATATAAGTAATTATCACTTAACCAAAGTCCCAACTTGGGACATCAACTTTAAAAGGAGACTAACATGCCATTAGATGCACAAATTATAGAACTATTTAACTTAGACGGAACAGATTTAGATTTCAAAGTTAAGTACGAAGATACTAAATTCACAGGTAAAAGATATGTGAAAAACTCTGTTACAGGAGAATACTTAGGTATTGTAGGGGATAAGTTTAAAACAATAGACCACAAAGATTACTTCAATGGTATCAAAGAGGTTATACAAGAGAATAGATTACCCCATGAACTTGATAATGCAAAAGTAAAAATATCAACTGCACGTAACTGTGCTTTTGCTTTGTTGGATATTACATTACCAAATGTTAAGCACACAATTACGACTGCTAAACATCAAACAACAATCAACGAAAGAATTATTGCTTTACATGGCATTGATGGGTCGTGTTCTAACCAAGTATTCTTTGGTGCTATTGATAGCTACTGTTCTAATGGACAGATAGGTGGAGAGTATGACACTATCAAGAGAAAGAATACAAGTGGTCTCAGACGTTCTGTATTGTTGAATGAGGTACGTGAAGCTAAGAATAACTTTGATAAACGTGCTAACCTCATGCAAGAGTGGGCAAACATACCTCTCAAGATAGATGGAAAAACTTTTATGTCTAGCATCATATCATCAGAGAACCTAGCTAAGAAGATGTACGAGTTAGCTTGTCAAGAGATTAGCAAGAGAGGTAAGAATGTATTTGCCTTATACTCTGCATTCACTAACTATGCATCCTATGCAGATGAGAGAAATGGTTTTAACATACGTAATACAGGTTTTGATACTAAGGCAGAGACTATGTGGAGACGAGAACAAGAGGTAGCTAAGTGGGTATCCTCACCTCAGTTCAAACAATTATTGGTGGCATAATGAAACTTGAAGACTTACTCAACGAGTACTATTTATCCTTTGAATACAATAACTTACGTCAAGAAACTAAAGTACAGTATAAGTATTTTTTAGGTATAGTTTCCTCTACAAGTGTGGTTGATGGCAAAGAGTTAGGCAGTTATAAACTGTCTAGCTTGACCACCAAACTTGCAAAATTGTCTTACAACAAATGGTGTGAGAGAGGTGTATCATTTGCTAATCATCTCATGTCTGTTGTCAGAGTCTTGCTTAATTACGGAATCAACATGGAGCATTGTAACATGAACCCATTCAGTAACATCAAAAAACGTGTGACCAAGAGCCGAAAAGTTGTTTGGACAAAGGAAGACGTTATCAGGTTTCTTGATACCTGTTACTCTGACTTTAACACACGAAGCATTGGTCTCATTGCACAGATGGCATATGAATGGTGTCAAAGAATTGGCGATATGAGATTGCTTGAGTGGTCTAACCTTGATTTAGATGCTAAACGTATGCAGATTGAACAGTCAAAACGAAGAGCACAAGTATTTTTACCTATATCAGATGAGTTACACGAGATGTTAGTACAACAACATGATGATTATGGGTTTCAAAAGTATGTAGTACCTCGCCCAAGAGCCTACAGGGGGTCTTACAAGCCTTATTCACTAACTAAGCTACCAATACTAGCTAGAAAGATAATGGACTCTGTAGGGCTTTCTAAGGAGCTTAGACTAAGTGACTTACGTAGAACAGGTACAGTTGAAATGGTGGATGCAGGTGTATCTATGGGTAATATTATGTCAGTTACAGGACATGCTAACCCACAATCTGTTAAACCATACATGAAAAATACATTCACAAGTGCTAACTTAGCATTGCAAGCAAGAAAAAATTTGACACATGAAAAAAGCTATGGTACAAGCATGTTAAGTGCCGACAAGGAAGGATGTATATAATAACATGTTAAGTGTATATCAATATGTAAAAGACTTAGACATAAGTAATGGAGAAACAAAGAGAGTAAATTGTCCTATATGTAAATCATATAAGACTTTTACAGTCACAAGTAACATGGGCACTGTTGTGTGGAACTGTTACAAAGCATCGTGTAGTGTGAAAGGCAACTCTCGTGTTCACATGACTGTTGACGAGATACGTAACTTCAACAAGGTGTCCCAAGTTGGGACATCATTTGAATTGCCTGAGTGTGTTGTGTCTCATTCATACAGAAAGGAAGTTATGAACTTCTGTGAACTGTGGGATTTAAATGTGGACAAACTTGATTTATTATACGATGTCAAAGAAAGTAGAGTTGTCTTTCCCATAAAAGAAAACAATAAGATTGTTGATGCTACAGGCAGGTCTGTGTATAACAAGTTACCTAAATGGAAACGATATGGTAACTCGGACTTGCCATATTCATTTGGTTGTGGTAGTATCGCAGTTGTTGTAGAGGATTGTGTTAGTGCAGGAGTCGTTGGAAGTGATGTATTAGTTGGGGTAGCTGTGTTAGGTACGTCATTGTCGGATTCTCATAAACTGTTTCTTTCACAATTCTCTACTGCAATAATAGCACTTGACCCTGACGCACTACCCAAGTCTTTTGCATTTGCTAAAGAGTTACGTTCACATGTCAAGAATATTAAGATACTTAAATTGAAAGATGATTTGAAGTATAGAGACGAAGAAGACATAACTAATTTAAAACTACTAACCCCAAAGGAGACACAGATATGGAATTAGCATTAATACGAAGCTTGATGGATAAATCATTTTATGATTCCCATCGTGGAGCAAAGTGTCCTGACAGATTATTCAGTAAGGATGCAAGAAAGGTGAAGCAGTCTGTTGACAAAGCCATGAGTAGGTATGAGAGAACTGTTACACCTGATGAGATAGAAGCATTGTTTATGTCAAGCAATCCTACACTCACTACAGCACAGAAACAGGCTTACTCACATTTGTTTAGGCAGATAAAGAATGAGCAACCTATGGGAGAGGATGTAGCACAAGAGGTGCTATCCAAACTGTTTCAGCAGGTTGTGGGCGAGGATATTGCCAACATAGGATTTGATTACGTCAATGGTTCTCACTCAAGCCTAGAACCTATACGTAACATACTTGAAGTATACGGAGATGATTTTACACCTAACCTTAACGTGGAGTGGGATGACATGGAAATAGATACATTATTAGCTAAGAATGATTTGGAAGCACGTTGGTCGTTTAACTTACCAACTTTAACAAGACAAGTTGAAGGCATCAATGCAGGACATTTAATTGAAGTAGGAGCAAGACCTAACACAGGTAAGACTTCTTTTCATGCAAGTTTGTTAGCAGGTCCTGATGGCTTGGCACGACAAGGTGCGAGTTGCATTATTCTCTGTAACGAAGAAGGTAGTCACAGAGTTGGTGCTAGATATCTGACTGCATCAACAGGTATGACTATGAGAGAAGTTAAGCAGAACCCAAGTAGAGCACGTGACTTGTATGCACCTGTCAAAGATAACATCAAGATAAAAGATGCAACAGGTCGTGACATGTCGTGGGTAGAGAGTGTGTGTAAGACATATAAACCTGACATTGTTGTGCTTGACATGGGAGATAAGTTTGCACGTACAGGTGGTTTTGCAAGGACAGATGAAGCACTCAAAGCTAATGCAATACATGCTCGTATGATTGCAAAGGAACACAAGTGTGCAGTCTTTTATATGTCTCAGCTATCTGCAGATGCAGAAGGTAAGGTGTTGCTCAACCAAAGCATGATGGAAGGTAGTCGTACAGGTAAGGCAGCCGAAGCTGACTTAATGATATTGATTGCCAAGAATCCACCAAGACAAGATGAGACAGAAGAGGATTTACAAAGGCATTTAAATGTGGTAAAAAATAAACTTACAGGATGGCATGGTGTTGTTCATTGTAATTTAAATTATAGAGTAGGAAGATATGAAGCATGACACAATTTAATTTATTCAAAGAACTACCACAAAAAGAAAACCCTATCGTTGATGGTGTTGTCTGTATCAAGTGCGAGATACGGCAACCTATAACACACTTCTCTGTAATGAAAGCAGGTGAAATAAAAAGAACCTGTAGGTCTTGCAGGAAAGGTCATAAGGAAGTCTTGAATAAACTAAGAAAAGAAAATGCTTACCCTGATAAAGATTATTCATGTGCTATATGTGACAGGACATTAGATGAGTTAGGTAAACATGGTCAAACTAGATTACAGAATTGGGTGTTAGACCATTGCCACGATACAAACAGTTTTAGAGGTTGGGTGTGCCATAAATGCAATACAGGTTTAGGTGGATTCTCTGATGACTTGACTATCATTGAAAGAGCAGTTATATACTTAAAGAAACATAAGGAAAGATTAAATGAAATTAACACTTGATGTAGAAAATACAACAACAAAGCGAGATGGGAAGTTACATCTTGACCCATTTGAGCCAAACAATAAACTAGTTATGGTTGGTTGTCTTACAGATAAAGGAGAGGAATACTTGTTTAGAGACAACTTTGATGGAGTACAAGAGTTGCTTGACCAAGCTACTATACTCATAGGTCACAACATAGCATACGACTTGATGTGGATATGGGAATGTGGATTCAAATATGATGGTCCTGTCTTTGACACAATGCTTGGTGAATACATCTTGCAACGAGGTATCAAAGAACCTTTGCACTTAAAAGATTGTGCATTGAGATATGAATTAGATACACAGAAAGAAGATACACTTAAAGATTATTTTGCAAAAGGTTATAATACAGATGAGATACCTGCAGAAGAGTTATCCTTTTATTTGTCTGCAGACTTACATGCAACTCAGCAGTTAGCTGATGCTATATATAAAAAGTTAAATACTGAAGAGTATAGCAGTCTGATGAAATCAGTCATACTAACTAACAAGGTTTGTGTTACCCTAGCCAAGATATACAAGAATGGTTTTAAGGTAGATAAAAAAGCATTAGACGAAGTTAGAGTTGAGTTTGAGCAAGAGAAGCATGAGGTAGAGACTAGACTTAAAAAACAAGTTCAGCATTTAATGGGAGATACACCTATTAATTTAAACAGTCCTGAGCAGATGTCTTGGGTTATCTATAGTAGAAAGCCTAAAGATAAAACTATGTGGGCTAACAACTTTCATCCCTATATGGACATATCAGAGTATAAAGAAAAGGTTGGTGATTATTCTGATATTGTATATAAGACTAAAGCAGTAAAGTGTGACGAGTGTCGTGGGGATGGTTACATAAGAAAGGTAAAGAAAGATGGAAGTTTATACTCTAAGCCAAACAGGTGTAATACTTGTAATACTTTTGGCTACTTATTCAATCCTACGAAATCTATAGCAGGTTTAAAGTTTTCAGCACCAAATGCTAAATGGGTTAGTGCTAATGGATTTACAATTAACAAAACATACTTAGAGATATTAGCTAACGTAGCAAAGAAGAATGATATGCAAGATGCAGTAAACTTTCTAACTGACCTGCAAAGATTATCTGCTCTAGATACATACCTGTCTTCATTTGTTGAAGGTATAAATGCTTACGTAAAAGATGATGGTATGTTGCATGTGCGATTGTTACAACACAGAACAGCTACAGGCAGGTTCAGTGGTGCTGACCCTAACATGCAGAACATGCCTAGAGGTGGTACATTTCCTGTAAAGAAAGTATTTGTATCTCGTTGGGAAGGTGGCAAGATACTTGAAGCTGACTTTGCACAGCTAGAGTTTAGAACAGCAGCTTATTTATCACAAGACAAAGTAGCAATAAAGGAGATTAAAGATGGTTTTGATGTACATGCATACACTGCTTCTGTCATTACGGAATCAGGTCAGAAGACTTCTAGGCAAGAAGCCAAAGCTCATACCTTTGCACCTCTCTATGGAGCAACAGGATTTGGGAGAACGTCTGCTGAAGCAAAATATTATGAACAGTTCACACAAAAATACAAAGGGGTTGCGTCATGGCATTCCAAATTGGCTAAGGAAGCTCTGAATACAGGTATGATAACAACACCATCAGGTAGGCAATTTTCTTTTCCTGATGTACAGAGAAGAAGGAATGGAACTGTATCTCATTTCACACAGATAAAGAACTATCCTGTGCAGTCATTTGCTACTGCTGATATTGTTCCAATCATACTTGTACATATTCAAAAAGAGCTTGACAGGTATAAATCATGTGTGGTAAATACAGTACATGATTCTATAGTAATAGATATTCATCCTAGTGAGGAAGAAAATGTTTTGAATATTATACGTGACACAAATAAGTCATTGAATAATATAATTAATTTAGAGTTTGGTATAGACTTTGATGTGCCTCTTTTACTTGAGGCAAAGATTGGTACTAATTGGCTTGACACCAAAGATGTATCGTGATATAACTATGGTTCTTTTGAAAGGAGAAAATTATAAATGACAGATTTAGTTACAATTAATACAGACAGTTATGCTACTATGGCAAAGGCAATGGGCTTACCTACTAGCACTGTTGAGAAAAAGGCTAACACTTTAAATAGATTTAGAATATGGCACAATCCTACAATGGGTATAGGAGAAGCTAATGGAAAATCTGTTAAGATGGAAGTTGTTGAGGGTGGTATGTACAGACTAGAAATACCGGGAGACCCTAGTACATTTTATTTTTCTGAGAAGGTTCAATTCAGACCATTCTTACAGAGATTTATGTATAAAAAGTTTAAGCAGAACCGCAATGCAAAAGATGGAGAGAAGCAAGGTGGTTATGTTAAAACAATAATGTCTGATACATTAAACATTGACCTCAAAGATGATGATGGCACTTTTAACTGTGGTAAACCAACAGGATATGTTAAAGACTTTCAAGCATTACCTGAAGCTACAAAAAAGTTAATAAAAGAGATTAAAAGAAACAGAGTTGTGTTTGGTCTCGTAAAGATGATAGACCCTGTAAAAGGTATTGATGGTAAAGAGATTACTGATTTACCTGAATATCCTGTGATATGGGAGATAGAAAACAGAGATGCATATAAAGCCATTGGAGATGTGTTTTCTAGATTTGCTAAATCAGAAACCTTACCACTTCAGCATATTATCAAGTTGGATGGTACTAAGGAAAACAAACTAAACAATGGTGGTAGCTTCTATACTCCAATGGTTCAACTAGATACAACCAATAAAATTGAGATATCAGATAGTGACCATAAAGCATTTGGAGATTTCTTAGATTGGGTAAAGAACTACAACGATGGTATCATAAGTAAGTGGGATACTAAAGTTTCAGAGAGACAAGATGAAGTGTCAGAAGAAGACATGGAAACTATAGAGAACTTTATTGATGTAGAGATAGATACTGATGCTAAGTAATAACGCTTTCAAAGCACATGGTATTAACTATCTTTCACCAAGTAGTATAAATACATATATAAGTGACCCATCTATGTGGGTCGCTAGATATTTATTCAAAGTTAAATCACCAAGTGGTCCAGGTGCAGTAAGAGGTATTGCAACGGAGCATGTACTAGCTAACAAATATAATGAAGGTATGTTTGATTACAAAATGCTTGACTTAAAATTTATTAGTTTATGTACAGAATCAATGGTTGATTTAGGAGACAAAAAGGCAGAAAAAGAAAGGAGTACTCTAGAGAAGTTTGGTGAAGTTATAGATAAAAACTTTAACTATGAAGACCTAGAAGATTATCAAGAACGAGTTGAGGTACAACTAGATGATTTGCCTGTACCTATTATGGGTTATATAGACTTTAGATTCAAAGATAAGATAGTAGATTTAAAAACATCTACAAGGATGCCGACACAGCCAACTGAAGCACAAAAAAGACAGATGGCTCTGTACTCTATGGCATATCCTAAGAGCAGTGTGGATTTATTTTTTGCTACACCTAAAGAGCATAAAGTATTCACACTTAAAAATTTGACTTCTTATAAAAAACAACTTGAAAAGGTTGCTTATGGTATACAGAAGTTTTTGTCTATCAGTGATGATAAACATGAGTTAGCTTCTTTTATTTATCCTAACCTTGACTCTTGGATGTGGAATGGCAAGATGAAAGAAGAAGCTAAAAAAATATGGAGTGTAAAATAATGTCTGATAAAAAATTAGATGAGCTAAAAGCTGATATTGAAAACATGGAGAAAGAGTTAGCTGAAGCAAAAAAAACCTATCGTGAAATGCGTACCGCAGGTTTACGTGATGCTATAGAAGCTAGAAAAGCTGCTGATGAAGCAGTTAAAGAAGAGCTAAAGAGCTTAGGATATACTAATGCATATTCGTATAGTAATCCATTTATATCTTGGCGAAACTTTTAATTGTCTCCTCATAAATTAAGAAGAGATGCTATAAAGCATGGGTATAGGAGTGGGTTAGAACATAAGTTATCTCTTTATCTTAAAGAGCATGAGTTTAAATTTTCTTATGAAGCTATTAGAATAGAGTGGGAAGATTTATTGTATCGCACCTATACCCCTGACTTTATATTAGACAATGGTATAATCATAGAAACTAAAGGTAGATTTTTAGCATCTGATAGGAGAAAACATTTAGCTATTCAGAAACAACATCCTAAACTAGACATTAGATTTGTGTTTACAAATAGTAGAGTTAAGTTATATAAAGGTAGTAAAACAACATATGCACAGTGGTGTATAAAACATAAGTTCAGATACTATGACAGAATCATACCTGAAGATTGGCTTAAAGAAAAGGGCAAAAACAAACACCCTGTTTTTATAAAGTTTGTTGGTAAAAAAATAAGGAGATAGATAATGAAAACATACGACAACAAAGGCAATCATTTTTTCATAGAAGTTATACCATCAATAGATGATAAAGGTTATTGGGATGGAAGATTTGAATTAGCTATACAAGTTAGAAAATCTAATATAGATGATGAAAGCTATTGGGAGTTGGAAAAGCTATGCCAAATGGCTTGTGCAAGTCTTTCTTTGATGCAACAAGATTCTAGGATAAGAGATACAATTGAAACATTTTTAAATACCCCTGAAAAAGACGATGTTAAAGTACCCTCTCCTGTTGACAACGTAACAGGTAATGTGATAAAAGTTAACTTTGATAAAGGATAATAAATGGAAAGGCATATGGATTACATGGTTAGAAGATTACAGGAAGCAGAACAAAAAAAAGAGGATATGGTTAATCATCCTGCACATTACAACAAAGCAGGTATTGAAACTATTGACGCTTTACAGGCAATGTTAACAGATGGTTTTGATTTTTACTTACAGGGAAATATAGCTAAGTATTTGTGGAGATATAGATACAAGAATGGTGTAGAAGACCTCAAAAAAGCACGATGGTATCTAAATAAACTTATAGAGGTCTGTGATGGTAAAAGTTAATATTATGTTATCATTAAGGGTTGACCCTGATGAATATCCTATGCCATCAGACGGAAGATTAGATACAGAACTAGAAGATTATATTACAGACTTAATCCATGAGATAGAAGGAGTAAAAGTAAACAATATAAGAATTACAATGGAGAACAAGAATTATGATTAACAATTATTTACCAACAGACTATCAAAACTTCATAGCACTCTCTCGCTATGCAAGATGGAAAGATGATGAACAAAGAAGAGAGAATTGGGGAGAAACTGTAGACAGATACTTTGATTACATGACTAATCACCTCAGTAAGAATTACTCTTATAATATAACGAAAGCACTAAAAGAAAAACTAACAGGGCAAATAATGAATCTAGGTGTCATGCCTAGTATGAGAGCTTTGATGACATCAGGACCTGCATTGGATAGATGTCACGTAGGTGGCTACAATTGTAGCTACATACCTGTAGATAGCCCACGTAGTTTTGATGAATGTATGTACATACTTATGTGTGGTACAGGTGTAGGTTTCTCTGTTGAACGTGAGAATGTTGACAAGCTACCCATTGTCAATGAGCACTTTGAGGACAGCACTACTATCATCAAAGTCGCAGACAGCAGACCTGGTTGGGCACGAGCACTACGAGAATTAATATCTTTGTTATATGTTGGACAAGTCCCAACTTGGGACACCTCAGAGGTCAGACCTGCAGGTGCTAGACTAAAGACATTTGGTGGTAGAGCATCAGGACCTGCACCCCTTGAAGAGTTATTCCGTTTTTGCATATCTAAGTTCAAAGGTGCTAAAGGTAGAAGACTGTATCCAATAGAATGTCACGATATCATGTGCAAGATTGGTGAAGTTGTAGTTGTAGGTGGTGTAAGACGTTCTGCTCTCATCTCTTTGTCTAACTTAGGCGATGACCAAATGAGACATGCCAAGTCAGGCTCATGGTGGGATAATGAAGGACAAAGAGCATTAGCTAACAACTCTGTAGCATTTAAAGGTAAGCCTGATATGGGAACATTTATGCGAGAGTGGACTGCTTTATATGAATCTAAGTCAGGTGAACGTGGTATCTTTAATCGTAAGGCAGC
>CENS01013071.1_pt1 | contig 10504 bp, 12 predicted proteins | sample 530201 | NCBI WGS metagenome assembly CENS01 (sample SAMEA2619747, study PRJEB7988) | marine metagenome | biome: marine biome (ENVO:00000447); feature: surface water layer (ENVO:00002042); material: "saline water (ENVO:00002010), including plankton (ENVO:xxxxxxxx)" | depth 5 m | reverse complement strand
TCAATAATCTCCCAGTGCTCAGGGTATAAGTCTTTCGTGTCTAAATGAGCATTGTTTGGACCAAACCAGGTTGATGGTGCTACAACCTTTTTACTTCTAGACAACCATGCACCCCACCAAGAGAAAGAAGAGTTGGCAATGATGTGATGAGTACACATAGTCATAAGGCACAAATCAATTGTATTATCTTTAGATTCAGACACCAAGAATCTATCACCAGAAAATAATTTTTGTTCCTTACACCACTCTGGATCATCAGAAAATACAATAACTTGACAATCTTCATCAAAATGACTCAAGGCTTTTTCATAATAATCAAGTCCAAGATTAAAATGATTAGCACTGTTTATTAGATAATCTGTTCGACGCACATGAAGTGAAATTATTTCATTAAAGTCTCTCATCATCTCACTACATGGTGCCAAGATGTGATCTTTAAAAACAAAATCTTCTCTGATACTTTCTTCAATATTTTTGAAATACTTCTCTGATTGAAAATATCCAAAAAGTGATACGTCGTTAGGACACATTCTATGAAGTTCTTCATCATAATGAAAAAACTTTTCCTGAACAACAGGAGCATATCCCCTATCTAAAAGTCTAATATGGTGTTTTGGAAGATTTGGCAAATCAAATATTTCAAATAACTGATGTTTACTCCATTCATCAGAAAAATTTGATGGGGGAATTCCAAATTCATATCCCCTATTTGATGCAATACCCCTCAAAGAAGCATATTGAAACATTTGATTACCAAGTCTACCCAATGTTCCCAAATCATTAAAGACTAGCATTTAATTTCTCCTCCTCTTTGTTTAATGTAACCAAGTGTATTATAGTATTTGATAAGATTTTCTTTATCTTGTGTTCTAATCCAATTCCATAGTCTGTCATTATCTTGAAACTTAGGATTGTGATAGTGAGAATTAAATGTTCTACCATGCTCAAAGTGATAGATGTCATCATTGACTCTACCAACATTAAAACCAAAAAGATTTAAACGATAATAAAACTCACAATCTTCTGCTCCCCAAGAGATAAAATTTTCATTCCAAAAACCAGCAGAAACTTCACAAGATTTAGTAATCATCTGCCCCCAACCAATAGAAGAAGGAATACGAACCTTACTATCATTAAGAACATTTAAATCAAAATCATCACCGTCATGAGAAGAAAGAAACTTATCTAATAATTGATCCCCATAAGTAACAGCCCACTGATAGATACCACATCCAAATGGGTATACTGCATCACACCCCTCATTGGTAATAGCGTTATACGCAAGTTGATGACTTTTCTTGGGTAGAACTACATCAACATCATGATTGTATACTATCGAAGTATCTGCTAATACACAAAGATCATTGAGAATTCTAGTTTTGTGGAAGAATTTTTCATCACTCTGTTCAAAATCATGCTTTAATTGATCAATATCGCCAACATATTTTTTAATATGAGGTAAAGCATATTCTATAAAGTTTGATGATTTGTCCACTTCTTTAATTAGAACTTTTGCTTCTGGAAAGTTCTTAAGCAAATATGTAACGGATGTAATTACATTACGAAGACGATCATTTGTCTCAATTCGACAAGGTAAGAGATAAGTTAAATCTTTCATTCTGGAGTCACTGGTGATGGATCATTATGAAGTTTGACCCATCTTTTAGGAATCATATCCTTCATATTATAATGTGCATAAGCAGGACCAAACCAAGGGTCAGGTGCTACAACTTTACCAGTATCATTTTGTAACCATGCACCCCACCAAGAAAGAGAAGAATTTGCAATGATTGCTCCACCACAAAGACTCATTAAACAAAGATCAACATAGGGAACAGAAGCACCATCACCAAAAACTTCATAGGAAGAATCTGAGAAGTGAAATCTATCTCCCTGAAGATATGGTTGCTTTTTACACCAATCAATAACGTCAGATACAACAACAACATTTTTATCTTCTGGAAAAAGTTTCAATGCTTCAGTATAATATTGTTCTTTACAAAGAGGATGGTACTCTTGTATCATTTGATAAGACCATCTTTCACCGCGTCTACCAACAAGATTTGGACTACCACGGCGTACATGTAGAAAAATAGTACCAGCACGTCCACCAATACTATCAATATACTCTTGACAGGGTTCTAGATACCCTTTCTGAAAGGTAAAGTCTTCACGAATAGATGATGCAATATTTTTGAAATATTCTTCCGTCTGATAATTTCCAGAGAAATTAATATCTCCCGCATTCCAATTAAAGATCTGCTCATTAAAATGCATATCCCGATAAGTATGTGTTGGAAAATTACTCTCCCTCGTATTGTCAGGGGTGCAATTTTTCATCTCAAAACAATCAAATAACCCATAGTTATCATATCTGGGCGCATCTTCTGCAGGAATTAACCAATTAGTTTTTATATTTTCAGCAACCCCACGAATAAAGGCATATTGAAACATTTGATTTCCAAGTCTACCTTCATTACCGAGGCCATTAAAAGAGATAGTCATAGATTTTGAAGGTCAATTTTATCATAGAAGTGAGTCCAATCGTATCCAATACCTTTCAGGAACTTCCAAGGATGAATATCAGGATTACCATCGTTATGTGTAATCAGCATCTCATACTGCTCTTTCTCAATATACTTGGGATTAATCCAGAAGTCTTCAATCATATCACACTTTCTTACAAGAGTATATCCCTGACTGGTCAAGAACTCTCGCTGTGGAATCATCTCAGTCTCTGGTGGATGACAGTATGCATCGTGTTCAATTGTAATTACTTTGAACTCATACCCAGTTTCAAATACTCTCTTCAAGATATTGAATCGTTCACCAGGAACTTCAAGGTCGATTGAAAGGAAATCAATCAAGGGTTCTGGGTTCAACTTTGCAAACTGCTTTTCATAGTTTACAGTGAATGCATCCAGGTTCTGGTATGTAGTGTTAGGTCGATACTGTTTCCATTCAGGAGTGTAGTATTCCAGGTCAACTGCATATCCTTTCCAACCATACTTCTCAAGGAGATATGTATTGTTATGCTCTACCGGATGACGGCACCCAATATCAACAAAGGTTCCTTTGTAATCTTTACCAAAAACGTAGAGTGCATGGACATCTTGCATACCTCCTGCACCAATATCATTTTCATAATCTACTGTCTCGTAGTTTAACATTTACTTACTCCAATTTTTAATAATCCAATTTTCAGAAATAATGTCTGATGTGTCCAAATGAGTCATTGCAGTTCCAAACCACTTTTTATAGTCTGGAGCAATAACTTTTCCTCTACCATTTTGTAACCATGCACCCCACCAAGAGAAAGAACTATTTGCTATTATAGCACCCGAACACAATGACATCAAGCATAAATCAACTTGGGGTAGAATAGTGTTAGACATAACACCAGTTCCGTCCATAGATTTATAAGAGTAAACTCCGTTACTTTCGTTGAATAAAAATCTATCATTGAAAAATAGTTCTTGCTTCTTACACCATCCTATATCGTCTGTAAATACGAAGCAAGGAGTATCCTCTGGAAATTCTTTCAGACATTCTTCATAATAACTAATTGGCAAAATCGGATGAAACTGTTCTCTACCAATAGCATCACCTCTTCTTATATGAAGAAAAATTGGACTGGAATCCAGAGACTCTATGTATTCCGAACAAGGAGATAAGTAATCATTTTTAAAAGAAAAATCTTGATGTATTTCATCTGCAATATTTTTGAAATACTTTTCGGATTGAAAAAATCCATCTAAAGATACGTTATCTGGACATTTTTCAAATAGTTCCTCCGAAAATTGATGCCCATCTTCCATCAAAATTCCACCACTAACAAATCCAATATTATTTTCTTTAACTCCAATCATATTGAAAGTTTCAAATAACCCGTAGTTTGCAGTGTGATTATAATCTTCTGGAGGAATCATCCAGTCAAAACCTCTATTAGAAGCAATTCCTCTCAATGAAGCATACTGAAACATCTGATTTCCCAGACGACCATTACTCCCCAATCTGTTACATCCTATCATAGTTCTATCCAATAAACTTCTTCTTCGGGATTGCCCCAGGTAATTCTACTATCACATTGATCTTTTACAATGTCATCAACAACATAAACACGATATCCACAATTTAAGAGTTCTACGCACAGACGATACTGCTGACTCTCAGTAATAATATCTGTTCCTTTTTTGTAAGCAACAGAATCAAATGCGAAGGGAACACCCGCACGATTTCTACGAATAAGACTTTCGAGTAAGAATTCATGGTGCTCTTGATTAAACTGATCTGTAGTGTAACCAAGATTATATTGAAGTCCTAATTGTTTTGCAGAATGAGCAAATGCTCTATTGTCTCTAGGAAGACATGGACCACCAAATCCAAAACCATACTTAAGGTATTTCTTTCCTACCCTACTGTCAGACCCAATTGCATCAAGCACATTATCAGTCTCATCTTCCATACCACTCTTGACCATTACTTGACCAACCATGTTGGCATAAGAAATCTTAGTGGTAAGAAAACAATTTACAGCCAACTTCACAAGTTCTGCTGCTTTGGTGCTCATTGAATATACTTTAGGTTCCGTGGTTTGAATCTTATTATAGATTTCTTTTAGGTCTTCAAGGTGTTTACCTCTTCCACCAATCAATACCATGTCGGCATTTTGAAGATCTTTAATGATTGATCCTTGTGCAATGAACTCTGGATTGTAATATACGGCCACACCATATTCATTAAGGTGGTTTTGGAAGTCTTCACAATCACCAGGATTTGTTGTACATCCAATAATAAGAGATTTACCAGAAACGTTAGGGCATTTTTTAACGTCTTTAATAACCTGTCTCACACAACTTACATCATAACTTCCATCTGGAAGAGATGGTGTAGCAACAAGAGTATAGATGATGTCACACTCTTCTATAACTTCAATATTGCCGACTTTAAAGGTAATATTCTTTGCTTCAGACAAAAGATTTTGTACCTCTGGTTCATTAGTATCAATAAAACCATTCTGAAGGTCTTTTATATAATCTTTCCTCAAATCAGAAGCAACAACTTCATATCCTGCCTTCTCTAAAAGAAGAGCAAAACAAATACCTAGTCTTCCAGTTCCCAACAATCCTATTTTCATTTTAGTTTTGCAGTAATAAGTAAATGCCATCCAAGATTTTTCTCTAAGACCTTAAACATTTCTGGTGGCATTTCAGCAAACCAAGGTTGCTTTAGGTACTCACCTTTCTTGTAAGGTTCTACTTGATATGGAAAAATATGATCTTGCTCAATAGAAAGAACTTCATATCCATCAAGTAATTCTATTACATCTTGCCTAGTATATGTATTAGCGATTGGACACCCGTATTGTGCTTCTGGTTGATCTAAACCAGATTCAATCATATAGTTTTTCCAAGAATCCTTAGCATACAGCATAATCTTGAGAGTGCTGTTCTCATTCATATACTTTTTAATCTCAGAAAGAATCTTTTCTGGATGAGGACTATGATGAATCACACCAAATGAATAAACTAAATCATATGTTTCAGCGGGAATAAAGGAAGAAAGTTCTTCTGCATTACCAAGATAGAACTGTCCTGGTTGATTATAAAGACTAAATCTCTGTTTAGCAATCTCAAGACTCTCTTCGGACAGTTCAACTCCAGTATAGTCTGCACCATTAAACGGAAAATTAATTCCAACTGTACCTAAACCACAACCAATTTCTAGAACTTTCTTACCATCCCATTGTGGAAATTTGGTAAAATGAAGAATATGATTTTCTACAAAAAATTTCTTCTTCGTGACTTCATTAAAATACTCTAATGTACCAACTTCTTTTGAGGAATGTCGAATATTACAAGGTCTGTCGTTCCAAAACTTTTTTACTTCTTCGATTGTTACTGTCATAGTTTAAATGTTGGTATAGGTTCCATCTTGTGTTTGTTTTTTTCGTTAAATTTCTTTAATATCTGCACTGCTGGACCATATCCGAACTCCATCGCAGTTTCTAAATCCGCATAAGAGGCACCCAACTGGTCTTCATCTGTTCTTCCGTCATCCCACAGTCCATCAGTTGGTTTTGCATCAACAATTCTTGAGTCAATTTCAAGGAATTTGCCAAGTTCCCATACTTCAGTTTTATAAAGATCTGCGATGGGAGCAATATCTACTCCACCATCACCATACTTAGTGTAGAAACCTACACCATAATCTTCAACCTTATTACCAGTGCCAACGACGATACCACCAACAGATCCCGCAACTTGATACAAAGTAACCATGCGAAGACGTGATCTTGAATTTGCAAGTGAAAGTTTATCTTCTCCATGAGAATTCATAGTTTTCTTAAACGTATCAAATGTTTCTGTTAGATCAAACTCCAATCCAATAACATTCGTATATTTTTTTTCTAACCAAGAAACATGAGATTTTGATAAAGAAAATTGATCAGCATTTTGATGTATTGGCATGTTTACGGCGTAAACAAGTCTATTAGTTTCTGCAGCTAAAGTAGAAGTTACTGCAGAATCTATCCCACCAGAAACACCAATAACAAAACAATTCAGATCATTCTCAGAGAGATAATCATCAATCCACATCACAATACGATCTTTAAGTTCTGAATAATTTTTAATTCTATTCATTATTACTCCTTTATAAAAAGTGCATCGCCCCAATTGGTGGCATGTTGATAAATTTCAACTTGAACAAACCCCTTTGATTCTAATAGGGATTTTAACACATCATATTCAGAGTTGTCAATATAATCTGGATTATTCCAAGTTGCCTCAGTAGAAACATATCTTACAGATTCTAATAATTTATTTGCTCCTTGCAAGACCATCATTTCTGCACCTTGAACATCCATGTTTAAATATTCAAAATCAGAATATTGAAGATCATTTTCTAGAAGAAGAATATCCAAAGTTATTGTTTCAACTTGAATGGTTCCTTTATACCAGGATGAAAATCTACCACTTGTTTTTAGTAAAGACGAACATCCCTTATTACCCTTCATGTATTGAGCATCGGGTCCATAGTAAAGATGAAAGTCAACAATTTTGTGATCAACGTTGCTTGCCGCATATTGAAAAGCACAGGACTCAAGTGATGCATTTGAATTTTCAAGATTAACTCTCATCTCTTCAAATACATCTGGATTTGCTTCTACCCAGATAACTTTTTTTGCTCCGAGATCTTCGTATTCTCCAACCTCCTCTCCCCTATGAGCTCCAACGTGAATAACACCATTGACTTTAATGCTATTTTTTTGAAAGTAATTAAATCGACTACTCATTTCCAGTAAGTTTTGTATAGATAATCTTCTGCTACTGGCAGATTGTTTGCACGTTCAAAGTTATCCTTGATCGCATCCATTTTAGAATAATAAAGATCTTCAGTCAATGTAGAAACATCAAAGTTATCATCTAGGAATATAATTCCATCTTCGTTAAAATACTCTGTGACTCCTCTGCATCCATAAAATACAGGAATGGTTCCTGTGGCGAAACAGTCTGTAAGTTTCTCCGTAAAGTATGTATCATAGACGGCATTCTCTACGGCCACAGAGAACATATAGTCTTTCATACCCTCTTCTTTACGGGGAAGATCGCGGAAACCACGACCATAAAGATCTACTTGGTTTCTAAACTTGTTCACAAATTCCAGTCTTTTACGATGACCAGGAACCATAGACTTATTTGAGGAGATCATGGAAACTAGTTTAGTCTTCTCATAAATCTTACGTTCTTCAATCCATGGTGCAGCGTTACTTAGTGAATAGAAAAACTTTGAATACTTTTCGCATAGTTCTTTGTCGCAACTAAAAATGCCGTCCACTCTGGAAGCAACAAAGTCATAATTAGAAAGAATCCAGTCATAAACACCTTGAATAATTTGTTTAGATTCAAGTAACCAGATGTACTTAGGAGTTGATGAAACATCCTGAAGTACATCCAGTGACTTTTGATTCACATACAGACTTACTGAACCAGAACCATCATACACCCACTCAGTACATGTAGACGTATTTTTATCTGAAGTGGATGGTAACAAAGAATCATTGCAGATCAAGTTAATTTTAAATTTATTCATTTCTTAGATCTAGATACGTAATAATCTTTTAAATTTTTAACCGAAATATATTCATATAATTCAGTATTATTTCTTTTAAAAGTTTCCCTGTCTTCAGAGTATTTTTTTGAAAGAGTATGTGTGTTTTGTATATGCTTATCTTTATCGGATTGATTATATTTTTTCGAAACGGACTTCAAATATTTTTCTTTATCCCCAAGATCAGAGATCATAGCATTTACATCTTCTCTACTATAATTCATTCCTAAGAACTCAGACAACTCATGAATCAGGTCCTCTCCATTATCAATATAATCCTCATAAAGAATAGCAAATTTATTACCATATTTCCTTTTACCAACTTCAAAATCGGGAAACCATTTTTCGGCAAAAGTATTGTAGTTATGAATTCCACCATGCATATCAACATGTCCCATAGAATAAAAAACTTCTAAAGGATCTCTAATCTGAACAATATGTTTTCTATTTTTATCAACTCTAGTAAAAAACTCATCATTGCCAATTGAAAATTTGGCATGTTGTGGATTATTAGGTCCCCAAAAACACTCATGAGTTCCATAAAATATTGGTTTTAAATTCTTTTGTTCTTCACTGAGATAACAAGTTACAGGTTGCCAATCACCATAAACATCAAATCTAGGTCTACCAGTCAATATTTCAAATAAAGTTACAAAATAATTTGTAGCTGATCTAGGAACTGATATGTGAAAGAAGAATTCTTCATCATCAAGACACTTCAAAAACTCAGTTTTAGTGCTCCATTCATTTTTAGACATAATTCTTCCTCATTTCATCGTACACTTTTTTGATACCCTTATCAATTGTGGTTTTAGGAACCCACCAATCAAGAATAAAGGTGTCTGCGGTGTTTCTCTTGTCCATCTGAACACTGTCTTTAGCAAGTCCAGGTTTAATATCTACATCATACATACCGTCCATGAAAAAACATCCCTTAATCACGGCGGCAACCTCTTTGATTGTCTCTGTTCTGAATGACGTGATGTGAAGGGGATCTTCTGGTTTGAAGTCAGTGTAAGACTCCATGACAGTCTCCAATGCCTCACAGCAATCCTCAGCATAGAGGAACTGACGTTCCTCTGTACCATCAGTCATCATCTCAAACTGCTTCTCTTCAAATCCCTTACGGATGAAGTCAGTGATGACATGTGCTTTTTCCATGTCATGCTCGATGCCATAGACATTCCAGAACTTAACAGTCAGTCCCTTGAGTGCAGTGGTGTGCAGTTCTCCTACACGTTTCATCACACCGTAAGGAGAGTAAGACATGTTACTCATCTGAGATGATGCAAACACAAATCTCTTACTATATTTGTCCAGCAAACGAAAAGTGTTTGCCATCATGCGAGTGTTGTTATTGATGAACTCAAACGTATGTTGATACTTCTTTAGGTAACGTGAACCACCAACATCAAAAGCAAGGAAGAATACAAAGTCAGCACTCTCAATTGCTTTCTCTACAATAGTGTTAGGTGTTACTCTGAGGTCAAACTCAGGACCATTCACGATATCAATATCCGTGATTTCATGACCCTTATTACTGAGGTATTCAGAAAGGTATGCACCAATCTGACCTACAGATCCTAGAATTGTTATTTTCATCTTAATACTTTAATTGTGTGCGAGTTTCCAAAGTTTACTATTCCAGTTCCGCTGAGGTGAGCAAAGTCAGTCACATCAATTTTTTCATCATCAATTTCATTCCACATTTCTTGGATAAGAGGCCACTCTGGTCCAATGTCGTCGTGAATAAGAATTCCTTTCCAACCTTTTTCACGCAACCAATCCATCATAATACGTTCTTGCTTTCCGTCATGTGGACCAACATCAATTACAATAATAGAAACATTATCCCAGTTAATGTTATCGTCTTCCATGAAATTTGCAATAATCCAAGATACATTTTCTTTCCTTATAGAACTTGCACCTTGTTCCACAATATCATAACTCCTAACATTGTTCTTGGGATTATAAGACAGTGCCAGAGCAGAACCACCAGTTCTAGTTCCAATATCTAAAATTGTCGTTTGATTAAACAAAGTAGATAAGTAAGCATAAAGTCGATATTCGCTTATACCAGAAACCTGCCAATCATTAGGATTGAGTGACAGGGATTTAAGATGATCAATATCTAATGACTTTACTTCGTCACGAACGATGTCAATTTTCATTTTTGCTTGTTAGTAATTTGTTCAGAGATCCATTCGTAAGTTTTACAAATACCTTCCTCAAGAGTTTGAGAATAATCCCATCCAAGTTTTTCGCGGATAAGATCATTATTAGAATTACGTCCACGAACACCAAGAGGTCCATCAATATGGATCTTCTGAACTTCTTTATTAGCAACCTTAGCAGCAGTGTCTACCAGTTCGTTGATGGTAACCATCTCTTC
>CENS01119796.1_pt1 | contig 10521 bp, 15 predicted proteins | sample 530201 | NCBI WGS metagenome assembly CENS01 (sample SAMEA2619747, study PRJEB7988) | marine metagenome | biome: marine biome (ENVO:00000447); feature: surface water layer (ENVO:00002042); material: "saline water (ENVO:00002010), including plankton (ENVO:xxxxxxxx)" | depth 5 m | reverse complement strand
TCAACTTTGGCATGGGTTGATAGTATTAATGTAGGTGGTGTATCTCTGGGTAGATTAAGGCAGGGGCTTAATAATGTTATAGATGGATTAAAAGGTGCAGGGGCATCAATGCTTAATTTTGTTAAGTCTGTTAAGGCAGGTAATATTGCTATTGGCGGTACTGTGCAAAAATTGAAACTATTAACTAAGGCTATTGTAGGTACAGGAGTAGGTGTTCTTGTTCTTGCTCTTGGGCAGTTAGTAGTATATCTGACAAGCACACAAAGAGGGATTGATAAAGTAGATAGAGCATTAGCAGGGTTAAAAGCAGGATTTGATGTTATTATTGATAGGATAGCAAATGCAGGTGGGGCGTTTAAGGCTTTATTTTCTGGAGATATTGTTAACGCTATGGTAGAGTTTCAAAAAGTATTTAAAGGCATAGGAGAGGAAATAAAGACAGAAACTCAGTTAGCAGTAGAGTTAGAGAGGAGGAGGCAGAATCTAATTGTAGCCACAAGAGAATGGAGCAAGACAGAAGCCAATCTAAGGGCTGAATTTGAGGAGCAAAGATTTATTGCTGAGGATACTACCAAAACATTTGAAGAAAGGCGTAGTGCAGGTCTAAGAGCCTTAGAAATACAAAAACAGATTGAGGAGGAAAGCACCAAGTTAGCACAAGAGAGGCTTGACATAATTACAGAGCAGAATAACTTAGGTGAAAGCTTAAATGCCGACCTTGAGGCACAGGCAGAAGCTGAGATAGAGTTGTCCAGAATTAGACAAGAGGCATCAGCGAGAAGTAAAGAGGTAAGAAACCAACTTAATGCTTTAACTAAAGAGGAGTTAGCGCAGGTTAAAGCCCTAAATGATGCCTACCTTACATTGAGCAATTCTTTAGAAAAAACTTTTACGGATGCTCGTATTAATCTATTGACAGGAACAGATAAAGTATTTGCTGAGTATGAAAAGGCATTAGGTTTAATAGATGAATTTGACAAAGCATCAAGAGAGCAATTAAAAGCACTTGGTCAAGGATTACCAGAGGGTTATGAGGAGGGAGTAGAAGCCTTAAAGCAAGGCGCATTTAATGATTATAAGAAAGCCATTGATGACCTGCGGAAAGATAGTCAAGTAACTGCCAACGTGCAGTTAGGGAGTGATAAAAAAGCCCAAGAGGATTTTAAGGAAAATACCAAGACTGTACTAAAGACTTTTGAGGAGCAGGAGGATTTTTTAGTCAATATAGCGGTTAAGTTAGGATTAAATAGAGAGGAGTTGCAAACTGCATTTGATGTGGTTAAGGGAACTGCCCAACAATCATTAGGAGAATTATTAAATATTATCCAAGCGAATATGGATAATGCTCTGTCTGTCATAGACGAGAGAATAAAGGCATCGCAAGAAAGGATTAACGACCTTAACAAAGACCTTGAGGAGCAAAGAAAGTTAAAAGAGCAGGGATATGCCAATGATGTCACCTTACTTGAAAAGCAACTAAAGGAGGAAACGGATATACAACGCAAAGCGCAAGATGAAAGAATAGCATTGCAAAAGAAACAAGCCAACCAACAGTTAGCCATTGACGCTGCTTTACAGGCATCTCAGATAGGGTTATCAATCGCCAAGTTAATCTCACAGGAAGCATCTAAGGGGCTTATAGGTATTGTTACCGCATCAGCAGGTATAGCCCTTATTTTATCTTTAGTGGCTAAAGCAAAGCAACAGGCAGTTCAGACTGACATACCTAAGTTTAGAGAGGGAACTGAATATTTGCAAGGCAATAGTCATGAACAAGGCGGTGTATTAATTGAAGCAGAGGGAGGAGAGAGAATCCTAAGTAAGAAGTTGAATAGCAAATTAAAGATGAGTAATGAGGATTTAGTTGACTATGCTTTAGTAGGGCAGAATATGAGCAAGAAAATAGCATCAATGGCTATGGCAGGGCAAAACGATGTTGAGGCATTAGAAAAGGCTAATATTAGCCTACAGTTAGATGGTGTTAAGTCAGCCATTGATACCGCAATGGAAAAGAACGCTGATAGGGTTATAGGTTATTGGAAGTCCAGACCTGTGATTATACCTACCTCAAATGGAACATTGGCAGAGAGTTATGATGGGGCAACTAAAGTGAGAAAGAAGTATCGAAGTTTGTAGTTTTTCATAATACGGTTTATTGAGAATGCCCAAGAATTAATTTTTTTGGGTATTTTTTTTATTTAGTAGTAAAAAATTAAAAAACTTTTTTTATATTTGGGTATCGATAACAAACAAAAACATTGAATCATGAGAATTAACGACACAAACGATTTTAGCAAAAGAACGCAAAGTAAAGTCGCATCGATTTTAATATCACATGGTATAGCGTTTAAGCCGGAGAACTTAGGTGATGGTAGAACATTTTACATAAACGATTCAACTATTAAGACAAGAGTGGGAATAAAAAAAGCAGGTTTTATTCTTGACTTATCAAACCAAAATGATAAAGGATTAACTTTTAAAGCATACTAATGAACGAGAAAGTAATAATACTAAATAACTAAAACTATAATTATGAAAAAATTAAGCATTGAATTAAACTGCGAAGATTGGGGGCAGATTGACACCCTAAAATATTACTATCAGTATGAAGTCAAAGGCTTTGGAGTAGATGGTTGCGTGTATGGCGAAGTCCAATGGCACACTACAAAAATGGGTGGGGGCTTTAGGCATGAACTAACTTTGGCAAGAGGAGAATGGACAAAGAACCAAAAGAAGTACATTTTTGATAAAGTCCATAAAGACTTATATGCCAGACAGGACTACAAGGCTAAAACAAATATTGATTTACTAAATGCAAGACCATGACAAAATTAGAAGAAGTATTAATCATTAGAGACCAATTGACTATTGATGAGGCACAAGAGATTATTGATGAGATGAAAGAAAGGGTATTAGAGGGGGAAAATCCAGATGACTTATTGTATGAAATTGGTCTTGAGCCAGATTATGTATTTGATTTACTTGATTAACTAACGGCAGGGGCAACCTTGCCAAAACTTTAAAACTATGTTCAAAATTGAGGAAATAAAAGTAAGTTACAACCCTAATTACTATGATAACCTTGTAATTAAAAATAGCGAACTTGTGCATACTATATTTAGCGATAATTGGGATGATGAAATAGGGTTTGCTGAGAGTTTTTACATATTACTTCTTAGCAGAAGTAATCAAGTTATTGGGATTAAAAAAGTAGGACAAGGAAGTATTAGCGGTTGTGTAATCCCAATAAGGGAAATTCTGGCAATAGCTTTGAAGTGTAATGCAGTAGGCATTATCACTTGCCATAATCATCCATCTGGAAACCTAAAACCATCAGAAGCGGATAAGAAAGTATGGAAAAGATTAAACGAGGCTTGTATTATTATGGGATTAGAAAATCTGGATAATTTAATTATTACCCCAAACAAAGAGTATTACAGTCAAGTAGATGACAGATTATTATTATAAAACTTTAAAACTATGATTTCAAACATTATTATTGAACAACTTGGAGGAGCAAGATTCAAAGCAATGACAGGCTCTTACAATTTCATTGACACAGGCAAAGGGCTTAGAATTACCCTTAGGCGCAATTTAAGCGGTGCTAAGTGGCTTTTAATTAACCTTAATAGCCTTGACACCTATGACCTAAAGTTCATTAAATTACGCAAAGGAGAGGCTATAACGGTGGCAGAGTATAAAGACGTATATTGGGATATGCTTCCTAAGATATATGAATCAGTAACAGGACAATATTTAACATTATGAGAATTAAATTAGACACCGCCTTATTCTTTATGGGGCTTTGCTTTATCGCAGGATTTATAACCGCATTCTTCGTGCATATAGACTTGACCTGTGGATAAGATAGTAGAAAGCCTATTGGCAAAATACAAACAAAGAAGTGAGGCAGGTATTAAGAAATACGGCACAACTCTGGAGCGTGATGACTTAACTCCAGAGCAATGGATTACACACTTACAGGAGGAGTTGATGGATGCCTCACTATACATTGAAAGATTGTTAATTGAATTAAAAAAATTGCAGGGTAATGATAAATAACCCAGAACCATTTTTTATATTTGGGTATCAATAACTAAAACTATAAAATATGTACACACTACACACAATCAACCACATGACAGGAGAAGAGCAGATTAGAGAGTTTAATAATTGCACAGAAGCCTGTAAGCAATGGGAAAAAGAAAGACATCAAATTAAAGAGTATTACGGAAGTCTTGGCAATTATCATGCAAATAGGAAAATTACACATGTTGGAGACAACCTAACCTTGCACAGTAATTACCAAGACATGTATCTTGAGAAATGTGAAGAATAAATGATTCATGCTTTTGTTAGTGTAGCCTCCTGTTAATCGCAGGGGGCTTTTTTCATTTACAAAATATAAATGGTAAACAATACTTTGAATATTATCTTTGTGCTAACAAATTGATATTATGACTATTGACGAGTTTATCAAAGTAAATGCAGATGCCCTTAAAGATAAAAGGGCTTGTGTTATTGAGCATAGGGGGTATAGAAAGCAAGGAGGTTTTGGGGAGCAGGTTATGGCTGAACAAAGATTTGATTCTGATGGAGACCCTCTTAAAAGAGTATTTATCAAAAAAATGGTTAGGGGCAAATATGTTATACCTTATGAATATGCTGAGGCAGGATGGGTAGAATATAAACCTGCACCCATCAAGACAATCAGAAAGAAAATAGCAGAAAGCGAATAACATGGCATTATATATACCAATCAACAGAAAGACTAAGTTAGAGTACGCACCCATTGAGGCTAATGATATAAAAGATGCAGAATTAAAATGGAACACTCAATCTATTGGTCATGTTGGCAAGTATGATTTTAAGTTAGTGCCAGAAAAAGTGGTTAAGCCAAAAACCGAAAAAAAGGCAAAAGACGAAAATATAGATGAATGGAATTAGAAAACATTATTACGGAGTTCGCCAAACTCGCTAACTTGGCAGAAAATGAGGTCAATGACCTGTATGTAGTAGAAACTAATGATGAGGGAGAGGAGGTTAAAAAGATTGCAGACATAGGTCAAGCAATCGACACTATAAAAGGTGGTATTGCCAATAAGTTTGCCGACATCCAGAAAAACCACTATGGCAGGGGTTTGAAAGAGGGGGCAAGTAAATTTGAGCAACACATTAAACAACACTTTGATAGTGAGAAGCAGGGGACAGAGTTATTAGAGGATTACCTCACTCATCTGGAGAGTAAGACCCAATCAGCAAAAAAGGAGTTAAAAGCGGAGGATATAAAAAGCAATCCTGCCTTTAAAGACATTCTCAATGCTGAGGTACAGGCACTTAAAGAAGAATCTGAAAGGGTTAAGGCTGAACTTGAAACTGAAAGGAGCAAATATTATACAGAAAAACTTACCGAAAGGGCAAGGTCTGAGGCGGTTAAGACTTTAAATAAAATCAGATGGGTTGTAAGCGATGACCCAACACAGGCTGAGAAGCAAATAAACGCTATTTATAGTCTTATTGACTATTCTAAGTTAAAATTAGACAATGGTCATTTAGTTTTAGTTGATGCCAATGGGGAGCAGGTCAAAGACGAGTACCATAACCCTGTAAGTTTTGAAAGTTACATTGAAAGTATTAATCCATTCGGAACACATAAGGTTAGCCAACAAAAATCGCCAACAGTTACTACCGCTCAGTCGCAGACTAAGTTGCGTATTAGGTCGCAAGAGGAATATAATGACTATATTAGGCGTTACCCTAAAGACCGATACAACGCAATGAAAGCGTACCGAGAGCATATTGAAAAGGCATAGTTTTAAAGTTTTTGATGATAGTACCTGCCATAATCCTCAATAGGGGTTATGGCTTTTTTATTTTACAATTAAATTAAACAAAAATGGCAGCAGGAGATTTTACGGCTTCGGCTTCACTTAGGATACAAGAGAAGTTATTTGAGGCATTTCAAGACCCAACACCTGCAACCTCTGAGTTTAGCACACCTGTTAAGACTGCTGAGGTTATGTTGAGCAAGAACACCGCAAGAGTTAATGAGGTGCTTGTTAACGGCAGATGTGAGGGTTACAAGATTATGTGGTTAAAGTCTGGGGTTGATTCTATTGACTACTCTGGGGATGGTTCGGCTTTATCGCTTAACTGTGATGTAGCGGATGGACAGGAGTTAGAGAGTGATGACAAGACCTATGATGATAACCTTAGAATTGTTAGTACAGTAAGAGTTGATGATGACTTATGTGCTAATGATTATCAGTTTACTGAGTTGTCGGCACAGGCATTGCAAAAGGCGATGAATGACATTAGAAAGAGTCTATGTGTTAATTTGGTAAACTTTACAGATGCTAATGCACAGGCTAACTTAGATAGCGCAGTTGCTGATGTGGATTTAGGTAATGGAGCATGGGCGGTTAATGCTGACACCATCACTATTGAAGTGCCTAAGGGAGATTTTAGAACACCAGATACATTGGCAGAGATTGATGCTATTGTTCAAAATAATAACATCTACGGCAACTACTTTTTATTGAATGGTAGAACCAACTTTTACAATTCTAAATTCAATTCTGACTACAAGGGATTAAATGACCAAGAGAGAAGCATACCTGCTACTTTTGGGGATTTTGAAATGTATCATGACGTGAGGTATTTAGACCAGACATTAGGTGGTGCTAATACATTTGCCATCAATCCTAATGCTTATGTTATCTGGAATAGAACCTACTCACAATTAGAGGCTACAATGGTTGATACTGCCAAGCAGATTTGGGAGTTTTACGTTGAAGACCCAATGTTGATGATTATGGAGAATGGTGTCATGAGACCTGTAAGATACGAGGTAGCATACCAAAAGGTTTGTACAGGCAGAGATACCAATACCAGACACACCAACAAGCACAATTGGGAAGTTAAGTATTTAGGAGGAAGAGCAACTGCACCTCAAGGTGTAGCAGGAGATACAGGAGTTGTTAAATTCAAGGCAGTTAGTGCCATATAAAAACATATAAAATGAAAATTTTAGCAATTATCGGAGGTCTTGCACTTGCTATCATGTTCTTAGCGAACACCAATAGTTTTGATGCAGACCCAAGCGCAAGTATTTACCAATATACTTTTACCTCTGACACTATTACAGATACAGAGGCTGATACATTGGTATTGCCTGTTCTTTTATATTCTAAGTGGGATTATAATTGGACAGTTACAACTACTCAAGAGAGTGGCACTACTGACATTACGGCTAAGTTATATGAAAGCCATTTGTCAAGTGGAGATAGTTGGTTTCAATTAACTGATACTTTAGCCCTTAGTGGTGCTACTGATATTGATAGATTGACAGGAAGCCCTGTTGCAGGAATTAGACAAAGACTAATCTTGACAGGAGCAGGAACACAATCAACAACCTATACCGTTAAAGCGATTTATAAAAAATACTAATGGCAGATTGTCTTGACACAATAGTTGGATTAACTGATAATGATTGCGATTGCTTTACAACAAGTAGACCTGCAACCTATGACACCTCTGTAAGTGGTTATTATTTAACTGATGCAGACGAGGGGTTTAATATGTTAGAGGCGGTGGCTCAAGGAATACCCTGTGGCGATGCTACTATATGGGATGCTCTGGAGTCAAGCAGGTCAAAAGCAATAATCAGACTTAGGACTGATTTTATTGGTAAGTTAAGAGAGGTTAGAAGACCAAGACTTAACAATTTCAACTCTGTTATAGGCAAGATAACGGCTAATCAGACACTTAATACGGCTTTTCCGTATGCAGGTGTTAAGTTAATTTTTGAGGAAGTTAAAGGGGGTAATTTCATTATTGATGAGTTGTTTATAGGATTAGACACCACAAAAGCAGTTACCCTTAATATTACAAGTAATGACCCTAATTGGGTTACACAAACTGTTAGCGGAACAAGCGAGGGGGGTAAGTTTAAAGTGCTTACCCCATCTTCGCCTATTGAATTACCTATGTATGCGGACTTGGTGTTGAATAACACAGGGGATGAGAGATTGGAGTATTACATCTGGTATGAGATACCTGCTGATAGTCAGCCATTGAATAATAGGTTTGTATGTTGTGGTTCACGCCCTGCATGGAAACAACACTTAGATATATCTGGGTTTACTTCCAATACCATTACCCCTCCAATAGAAAGTGGTGGCGGTGGTAGTGCCTCTGGTATTGCTATTAGGGGTTATTTCCAATGCGATGATATGGATTACTTTTGCTCCTTAGACAAGGATGCAGGAATAAGTTATAGGAATATTGTTGCCAGAGCAATACAGGCTAAAGGCTCAGCATACTTGCTTAACTATGTTTTGAATAAGCAAGATGTTAGCCAATATACCTTAATGAATAGAGAGGAAATGCACGACAAGAGGGCATATTTAGAGGGGAGATATAATGAGTATATTCAATGGTTAGTTGACAACTACCCAAGCAAGGCTAATGATTGCTTTGTTTGTCTGAAAAAGATTGAGAAAAAAGGTTTACTAATTTAATTTAAAAGACATGGCAATTAATAATTTCGTTACCTGTCCTAATGATTGTTCTACTGCCCTTACATTAGGGGCGTTAGATGATTTGCAGGACTGCACAACGTATGAGCAGAAATATAGCCAGATATATAGTATTGTCTTGCAACCAGATGGCGAGAACGCCCCATTTGATTGGAGTAGTGCGCCAACGGTAACAACTGTATCAAGCGAAATAGACAACTCAACTACTGATGGCACTAAGTCTAAATGGATTGTTGGAGAGGGAGGAATCGCAGCACCAGATAAAGTGGTTGATGAATACCCTGCAAGAAAGACAAGAACATCCTTTAGGACTTACACTTTGACTTTTAACGTCAAAAATTTATCTGATGACCAATATGCTTTTTTAAGACAGTTACAATGTGGGTCAACTGATTTTAAGTTATGGTATGATACCGTAGGTGGTCATATTTTTGGAGGAAGTACAGGCATTGATATAAGTGGAGTTGACTGTGATTTTATTTATGGAGAGGGCAGGGATGACAAAGCCTTTGCTACTATTACTATTACTTGGGAAGCAGACGGAGACCCGGACAGAGGGGTAAGCCCATTTGCATAAAAATAAGTTATGAGCATAACTATTAATCAAGTTAAGCAAATTAGTACAGGTGCAAGAATAGAGGGGATTGGTAGCGTTGCCAGTCCCCTTAATGTGCCAGATAACGCTATTGACCTTAATGCTTTAGCCACAGGAACTGCAGGTAAAGTCATTGGTTATGATGGTAGTGGCAACCCTGCTGAGTTAGACATGACTGCATATAGTGTATATAGCGCAGGGAATGATGGCTATGTTGTTGCCAATGGCTCTGGGGTTACTTTTACAAAGTCAAGCGGAGAGTTGATATTTGCTATTCCAGATGGTATTGATATTATAGGGGGTTGGGTGTTTATGACTTCTGGAGAAGCCGATGGAAGCAATAACGCATACCTAAAGTTAAATTACTCTGGCACAAGGATATTTAATCAAGATGTAGCAAGAGCAAGGATGCCAACTATATGGGTTTCTAATGGCAATACAAGCCCATCAAGGTCAAGCCCTAATTATAAGTCTAACACCATTCAAATTGGCTTAACTGCCGTTGGGAGCAACAATATAGAAATGCTATTAAGTGGCATTGGTACTTTGTTCCCTAATTTATTTATTTCATTTCAAGTCTAAAATAATGCGATTTAAGGCGTTTTTATTTTCAATAGGTATATTAGCCTCATTTCAAGTAAAAGCGCAAATGGTGCGCTTCGGAGGCAATATTACAGGCATATCTTATACCCAAGTAAGCGGAGATACTTTCCAAATTAGAGGTACTTTCAATGATTTAACAGGGGTGTCTGTTGGCACTCAGTTAGATAGTAATGATGTATTTTGGAATCCTCCATTAAATGCAGGAGATACTTGTAGGCGTACAAGGATAATCTCAGCAGATACCCTGTATTTAGGTTTTGTTGTGTTTACTGTAGATATGTTAGGGCAGGGTAATCCATCTACGCAGAACAGTAAGGTAATGAGGGAAACTCCTAATCAAAACTTAGACTACATACCTCAAGGTGGAGACGAGTCGTTAAGAGAGTGTATATCACAGTATTATTCTAATATCTTAGACAATGCCATAGGTCAAGGCGGTGGCTTGGCATCTGTATTAGTTGATAGCCTTACAATCTTAGGGGATGGATTGACAGATAGTCTAAGGGTTGATACTAACTTCTTTGTTACATATAGCGCATTTAGGGATAGTTTAGGGGATGGAATGTACCAAGAGGTATTTATTGCTGATGGAATAAGCAACACCTATCAGATGACCTTAGATACGGTTTTGCCCAACGATAGCCAAGACATATTAGTGGCATGGAATGGGCAGTTGTTAGACGATGCCTATATTGGTGCTTTAGATGCGCCTAATGGTACTTTGCAATTAACATTTATGCCAGATGCAGGGGATAGAATAGCAGTAATATGGTTTGATGGAGA
>CENS01073157.1_pt1 | contig 10521 bp, 25 predicted proteins | sample 530201 | NCBI WGS metagenome assembly CENS01 (sample SAMEA2619747, study PRJEB7988) | marine metagenome | biome: marine biome (ENVO:00000447); feature: surface water layer (ENVO:00002042); material: "saline water (ENVO:00002010), including plankton (ENVO:xxxxxxxx)" | depth 5 m | reverse complement strand
CGTATTAGTTTAATCTTTTGTATTTTATTTTTAACAAGTTGTTCTTCCATCAAGAAACTTGAGATTTTTTCTAAACCATTAGAAAAAGAACCATTAAATCTTGAAGAACCAATTTTGCCAAAACTTGAAACAATAGATTGGCTTATCATTACTTCTGACAATGCTGATGAAGTATTTGCCAAATTAGAAGAAAAAGGTATTGACCCAGTATTATTTGGATTGACAGATAACGATTACCAACTCATTGCTAAAAACTTTGCACAAATTAGGCATAATTTAAAATTAAAATCAGAGATCATAAAAGCATATAAAAATTATTATGAGGCAAAAAAAGAAGATGGAAAACAACAATAAAAAGAATTATAGAAAAAGAAAGCAGTCATTGTTATCTAAAACGCAATCTAAGAGGCTTGGAGGCTTAATTCAAGTTCTAGGCAATACAAAACCCATTGACGAGGTAGTTGACTCACTACAAGCCTTAAAAATGGTTGTAGAGGAAAAGGATTGTTTGATGGTTACAGAAAAAGGTTTAGATGAAACCAATAGATTATCTACATTAGCTGGATTATTACAAGATAGAAAAAAATAATCCCTACCAAAAGATAGGGATTATGAGGAGGTTAACGACTAAATATCGTCCTCACCATTATCATTCTTTTTGTTTTTTTTGTCAATTTCAAATTCAGAAACAAATACAACATTATCTTCTTCTTCAAATCCATCTGTAATAAATATTTCATTATTGTCAATGATGATTTCCCCAGACTTTATCATTTCTTTTATAACCTCTTTTACTCTTTCTTTAAATAATGAATCAAAATAACTCATACATTTCGCCCTTTTTAGCTATTGTAAAACAAAAAAAATACAAAATAAATAAAAAAAAGTATCTAATAAAATCAATGATTTACAAGGATACTTGACAAAAGTGTTTACTTTAGTAAACTAATTATGTATTATAATTAAAACAATATGAGAAAAAAATGAAACAAATTAAAGAAATAATATTAAATAAGACTATCGCAGTTGAAGAAAATCGTGAATTCAAAAGAGGTTTAAACAGACTTAATAAAAAGTTAAAAAAATTAAATCTACCTGAAACAGAAATAATTAATAAAGAATATGAATTAAAAGTGGAGGAAAATTCAAGAGAAGAGATTTGTGTTTTTCATTATAAAATTAAAACACAAACTCAAATTAATCCTGATTATGAATTATTAGGTGTTGTTGAAAAAGCTGATAAAGATATTTGGTTACAAAGAAGTTTTAAAGAAGATGTAGGCGATTTAACTCCAAACCATAAATTAACTTGTAGTCATTGTAATAAAAAAAGATTAAGAAAAAGATATTTTGTTTTTAAGAAAAATGATGAATTAGTTTACATTGGTTCTGATTGTCAAGATCATTACATAAGTTTTGATCCAAGCTTTTTCAATTTTTGGGATACTGATTCTAATAACATTGAAGTAGGTGGTTCAGGAAGTGATTTTACTTTTCCATTAAACAGATTTTTAGGTATCGTAAGAAAGATTGTTAAAGAAGATGGTGGGTATATCTCAGTAGCTAAATCAGTAAGAATGTATGAAAAAATGAATCCAGATGCTAGATACGAGGAATTAAATGAATATGGAGATAAATTTTCAACGAAAAAAAAGGTTGACGATTTTATTGCTTATAATTCTCTTAAAGAACTTTCTAAGTTTTCTAATAATGATAAAGAGATTAATGAAATTATTACTACTGTTAAAAATGATTTATCTGATGCTAAATCTGATTATGAAATTAATCTTAAAAATGCTCTTTCAACTGAATATGTTCTTGCTAAATCAAGAGGTATTGTAGCGAGTGTATTTGCTTATTTAGATAATAAAGAAAAGTCTAAAGAATGGGAAAAGTTGAAAGCTAAGAAAGAAAAAAATAAAGCTAAATTTAAACATATTGGTACTATTGGTCAAAAAGAAATTGTAGAAGTTAAATTGGTAGATGCTAAATGGATAGATAGTCAATGGGGTGGTACAACTTTATTTATTATGGCTACTAAGGATAATCAAGTTATTAAGTCATTTAGTAATTCTTCAGTATTTGATTATTTTCTTAATGATAAAAAAGAAATAATTAAAGATAAATTCATTAAATTCAATGCAGTTATAAAAAAGCATAGTGAATTTGATGGCACTAAAGAAACATTAATCAAGGTTTCTAGTAGGAAACCTATTTAGGAGAAAAAAAATGTCACAAGCACAAAAAGAAATGTACAAAGAACAAGAACTAAAACTAATTGAATCTATGCTTAATGAGATGGATGAGAATGCTAAACCTAGAGAAGTTATAGATCATATCTATAAAACTGTTGAACCTTGCTTTGTTTTTTATGTAGAAATAGAAGAAATGTTTTGGCAATATATAGAAAATAAACAATAAACTAAAGAACCTTCCTAAGAAAAAGAGGGGGTCTTAATTGACCCCTTTTTTTTTACTAGTTATGATGCATATTATTTGAATAATCCTTCGTAGATATTGCCTTTATACTTACCATAAGAATCAAAAACCCTTCCCTTCTTATCAATTGTTCCCTTAAATTTGCCGTAGGAATCATAATATTTACCACTTGGCTCTAATGTTCCATAATACTTACCATAATCATCATAAACTCTTCTTTTTGGCTTCTCAGGCTCAGTATTTATAAATTGGATACATTGGCTTTCAATTTTAAAATTATCAGAGGTAGTACTATACAGCGAAATATCTTTATCAAATATTTTACAGTTTTGATCTTGTCCTAAAAAATGAAAAATTTCATAATACCGAGGCTCTTCGTCTGGTGGCGATATTACAAAAAATAATATGAGTATGTATTCAATCATCTAAAGGGGTGTCCACTAATCCACGATACCAAAGCCCATCTTTCACCTTTTGTTATTGGCATAACTCTATGAGAAAGAAAAGATGGAAAAGCTAGGCTTTGACCTAATGGCATCTTATGTTCAAAAAGTTTATTTGAGAAAAAAGCAATATTACCTCCTTCATATTGGTTGTTCAAAGCTATTGATAGTGATATTTTTCTTGTAGAAGCTTCTTCTTCTCCTAAATCTGTGTGCCAATCATAACCCTCTGATGGAGATGTATATCTTAACAGTTGAGGTCTTTCCAATAGCCCCACTACATCATAATCTAAATATTGAAGAGCAGTATATGTGGAATTTATTATTATCTCATCTATCCACGTTGCTGATTCATCAATCACCCAAACATCAACATCACGTTTTTTGTCTAATGAATATTTATTATTCTTTTGTATCCTACCTTTTACGTTGAGATGGATCTCATTTTTATGCTCATCAATAATTCTTTGACAAGTCTTTTTTGAAAGATCACCACATTGTACAACTCCGTGCGAATTTTTATTTTGTTTAGGATTGATTGCTAGTGCCATTTTATCACAATCCCATAATGTATCTAAATTCGTTCTGTGCATATTCAAAATCTTTTATAAATCCTATCAATAAAAAGATAGCACACAAATAAACGATAATAAACAAATCAACAAATATAAATGCTTTCATAATTACTTTGAACCAATACTTTGTTTTATGCATAGTCTTTTGGGTTTATTTCCTTAAATACCATTCCATAATTATTTACTCCTTTTGGAATATGTAAATCTTTTTTCTTTACTAATTTATTTCTTTTAAACGAAGAATAATCACAATAATGATGCCACCTATTAAATCTCCATACAACTTCACAAACATCAGGATGCATTTCTTGAATCATTTGAGATTTTGCTTTAGTGCCATCTTTATAAATTGTATCTGTATTTCCACCTTTTAATCTTTGTGTTGTTGCTTTTTCACATAAAAAGGCATTAAACAAAATAGTACAATAACCATCTTTTAATACTCTTAAAGACAAATCTGTATCTTCATTAAATCTACCTCTCCATCTAAAAGGGATATTATTCTCAATTAATAAACAACTATATATTCTTGTATTTACTTGAAATGGTGGATATTTCTCTGTGGCTATACAAAATTTACAATAATTAAATCCACTAATTGCCACATTTTCATATCTATTAACAAAATCCTCTGCACATTTAAATATTGTACCTGTCATAACAATATTCTTTTGATTATCGTTAAACCTATAAAAATCATAAATATTATCATCAAGAATCCAATGTTTTGTATGTCCTTCATTAATAGAATGTTCCCAAGCATAATTCCTAGCTGGTCCAGAACCAGTTTGTGGGTTGTCATCTTGCCAAAATGTATCAAATTCTTCTTTATAGTTTATAGGCAATATAAGTAATTTTTTAGGATCAATAACATTTGCATAATTATCGTATTCTTGTTCTTCAATAATCATACGATATGGCACTTTCATTCTTTCAAGAGATTTACTCGTTAATCTTGATTCCCATCTCCCTTTTGAAATTATATATATTGGATATTTAGGATTCATCAAAATATCTCTTACTAAAATGATTGGCAAATTTTAGTTTAGGATACCAAATACTAGTAGTAGCTTCATTTATGTGTTCTTGCCCTATAAGTTTAGCAAAAGCCTCTACATCCTCTTTATTTCTAAATCTAACTATAAGCTTTTGATGTTCTTTAATATCATTATGCTCATATTCAGGCATACCCTCCCATTCTTCTCTCCAATCTTCTGGAATGTCAAATAGTGTTTCTTGTGTTGCTTTTTTGCTCATTTATTTTCCTTTTGTTTTAGTTTTAATTTTGGTAAATCTTCATTCCAATAATGCTTAGAGGACATACACAAATAACCAGCATAAATATCCTCATCAACTTTATTTTTTTTTAACCAAGTGTTGACAATGTTATTAGCATAAGCACAACCCGGCAATCTACCAATGTGATATTGTGTATGGGTGAAATCATCATTTAGTAAAAAAATTACTAAAAAGAATGCTTTCATCATTTTTCACAAACCTGTTTAAATAAAATATATTTTTTTCCTTGTGGATCGGTTAATTCAAATAGTCTTTCACCATCTTTTTCTATTGTTTTACCTACATACTTAAATTCACAATGAGTATTTTCTCTTTCTGCTTTGTCTTTAGCAAAAAAATAATCATCATTGAAAAATTTAATAATATTCCAAGTCGCTGATATACTCGTAATTAATTCAACTACCATTAACTTACCTCTCCTTTTTCTCTCAATAAATGACACAAAAAAGCTACTTGTTTTGGAACTTCTCTATACCCTGTTTCCATTTGACTAATATACGATTTATTAGTATAGCCCAACATCTTTGCAAATTTAGTTTGATTTAGTCCATAACTTTTTCGTAGCTGATAAAACTGCTTGCCAGAAAATTTATGATAACTACTATAATCATTTTTTTTTTCCATATATATCTCCATAAATTAAATCAACAACATTTCTAAATGAATCTTGATCGTAGTGATTAATCATAATTTTTTTTATGTCATCTCTAAATTTTTGTGCTTTTGTCATAACCCATAACCATTAATCTAGTTTCAAAATAATTTATCATAGATTTATAATCATAAACCTTTATCCCATCTTTATAAACGAAAGTTATGGGAACACAGATAAAATCATCTTTATCCATAGATTACCTTTCTTTTTAAATTTACTATGATAATATTATTAAAAAAATTTATACAAGTAAACATTTTATTTAAATAATTAAAACTTTTTGAGGAAATATGGTTGATCTTAAACAATTAGATAGAAGAATATGTGCAATAATGAAAACTACAAATATATTATCTTGGCAAAATTTGTATCAACAGTTAGAAGAATATCACGACTATGGTGTTAGATGGTATGTCAAGGAAAAATATGAAGATTATAAAGATATGAAAAAAAAAAGACACAGATACTCTGACCCAAATTGGCAACTAAAACCAACCTGTGATTAATTTTTCAAACAATAACTTTCATATTCATTTAACAATCTATTCCAAGCAATCCTATTTGTTTCATCCCTAAGTTCTGTCCTTGACTTTATACCTAATATGGCTCTTAGACCATTCGCAATTGACTCAGGGTCTTTTGGGTTGATCTCCTCTAGCTTTCTTACATTCTTTAAAAACAAACCAAAGTTCTCATCTTTACACATAATTCCACATCTTTGAATTGCAGAAATTGCCTCTTCGTTTTGTTCTACAATCTCATCATTTAAACGAGCCACAGCAACCCATTTTTCTATATTAGGTGTTGGCATACCAAACATTGTAACAAACTCTTCAGCTTGTTCTAAGGGTATCTCTACAATAATTTGAGCCACGTTTCGTGTTTTTACTATTTTGAAATCAGAATATGTTCCTCTTGTAATTCTATTTGTCTTGTTCATAAGCTGGACTCCTTAACCAGTATCTTTGTGCTATATGTTTTAAATGGCTTTCCCATCCAAAGTACTTATACGCAAATTTGTATTCACTACCCATTCTATGCAATTCATTATGATGGTATAAACATAATGGCACTAAGTTTTTATCATTTGATTTCATACCCATACCCCGCATCCCATCAAAAGGCTTCAACAAATGATGGGCTTGTATTATTCCATTGCACTTATGATTAGAGCAGCAACAATCAAGAGTATGTATATAATCAAGATGCTTTTTATTTTGATACCTCTTTTTCATTATTAGTTTCACATTCACCAATAGTTTCTATTAGTTTAGTTGTATCAATTCCCAAATCTTTTATCAAGAAACTTGCATATGTCATAAGTTTTAACAAATCTCTCACTTGACCTTTTCTTGTAGGATATTTGTGTTTGTATCTAAGTAAATACTTAAGAATGTTTGCTTCCTCATCATTTAGATTAAAGGCTTTAACAATATCTCTTTTCTCAAGTGGCAAGATCCGTTCACCTTGCACACCATTATTCTCTACAAAAATTTTAAAAGCACCCTTATACCAAGATGGATCGGTTTTTTGTAATTCTTCTATATCTAATTTACTAGAATGGTATTTCATCATCTAACTCCTTATCAGAAATATTTTTGTCTATCTTTTCTTTAGTTTCATTAAAATCATCATTTTTCATTGATTCTTCTTTATCAAATTGAACTGCTACCGATAGGTAATTTGTGCCTTTTTCACTTTGTCTTTTCCAACCAGCAACTTTGAATCTAAATGTGTTAAAATCAAAATGACCATAAACATCAGGTTGTTTTTCTTCTGTTTTCTTAGTGTTAATATTCATCCACCCAACTTGTAAGTAAAGTGGATAAATATCTTTGCCTTCTTTATTTTTACTTTGTGCCACTAAAAATTTTTGTTCATCACCATTAACATTTATTTTGCCACCTTTAAATATTTTTTGATCAAGTGCATTAAATAATGCACCTTTATTTAATTGTTTATCTTGCATATTTTACTCCTTATAATAGTTTGTGTTGTTTATCTGGCTCCCATTTAAAATCTATAAGTCTATATGTTTTATTAGGATTCCATTTATCTTTGAAAGTTCTACCTTGCATATCCATATTTATAGATAGCAAATCATTTTCAGATATATCCATAAATTCATCATTATGAATAATCCTTAATCCACCAGCAAAGATTCCTTTTTGAACTTCAAATTCATTTATAGCTACAGTTGTGCCTCTCCATATTGTTTTTACTTTAGTTTTGTGCATTTAAAATCTCCATTGCTTTTTCTATTGTTTCTAATGTAACTTTGTGAACATTATTTGTTTTTTCTTTTGGCAATCGTTTAAGTGTTGAACATACTCTTTCCATTTCTTTTCTATTCCCTTTTAATGTAGGTAGATTTTTTAAATCACCATCAGGTTCAAGAGCAGTTTTTTTTGTCATATAATAAATTAGATTAGCTATTTTTTTTGACCAATCTGCCATAGAACTAAATGTTTCTTTTACTCCACCCTTAGAATCAAAATATCTGTATGGCTTGAAATCATATTCATAATCTATTTTAATATCTTCTTTATCTATATTATGAGCATCAACTTCTTCATCCTCACCTATTTCCATCATAAATCCTTTTTGTAGAATATATTTGTAGGCATAAGATATAGCTTTACCATATCCTTTATCTTGATTATCTATTCCTAAAGCTGGAAATTTGCCAATCGTTACTTTATCAGTAGGATTATCTATATCAATAATTTCAGCACTCATTACTACTTTATGAGAACTTCCCTGATTAATACTTTCTTCTATGATTGGATTGATCCATAGTCTTTGGTCTATTATTTGTTTTCTAATCGCTTTAGTAACCATATTATGATTTACACTTTTATATGGCATACCTTTATTTTGTTCTTTATAAATTTTTTCTACATTTTCTGTTACTGAATGTAGTTTTTGAAAAAGATTTTTCTCATTGCTCATTTCACACTCCATAGTTGTTTAGCATTGTTTATAGTTTCTTGATCCCATTCCCAAGAATCAAGATTAGGATAAAAGATATTAGATAATTCTCTTGCATCATCACTAATGCTAAGAAGTTTATCAATACCTTTACAAATAGCAGTTACTTCTGAAATTGTATCTTCTACATTATCAATTTTGATAGATTTAGTTTTTTTTGGTGATACAAAATCCACCCAAGCCTCTTTGCCAGTTGCTTTTGAGTAAATTGCCAATTGTCTTTTTATAGAATGAGGAACATTACTAGGAATAGATTTAGTTGTCTTTAAATCTCTTATATGATTGTTAAATTCAAAGTCAACATAACCAAGTAATGGCACACTTACATCTTTTAATTCTAAACTAATTTTTGTTTGTGTACCAATAAACTCGTCCTCAATCATATTGTATGTTGGTAATATTTGATCCAAATACCCTTGTAAGCTATTTTTTTCTTTTTCATATTTTTCATCTTTTGGAATTTGTGAACCAAAATGAGATGAATTAAAATGATTGACAACATTGTTTAGAGTATCTTTATACTCAGTGCCAAATGCTAGTCTTCTAGCTAACCCAAACTCAATAGATTGCCCTCTAATTGTTGCAGAGTTTCCATCAAATGAATCAATATCTACTAATTTCATTATGAATTTTGCCTTATCACGAACAAATAAATTGATTGTACTAGGCGAATAATATTCTGGTTTTTTTATCTTCATTGTTACCTCGCAGGGATTTTTCTAGTATCATTTTATTTATTTTGAACATAATGTAAAGAAAAAAGTTTGTATGTATAAACTAATTATTTTAATTATTTTACTTTTTCCCATAAATTCAAACACTTGGAGTTATAAGTGGAGTGGTAAAGGAAAGCTATATGATGAACGAAATCAGTATTTTGTAACGTGTAGATTAACCCAAGAAAAAATAGTTGACCCATTTTTTGGAGAAGATTCTGTTAAATGTTTTTACACTTGCACAGATAAAGAAAAAATGGTTATTACAACCCATAGTGATCACATCTGTGAAAAGCAAATAAGTTCTCCAAGAGGAGATAAAAGAGATTGGAGAAATAGATGAAGTATAAAAATAAAATTACAGAAGTAGATGGCATAAAGTTTCATTCAAAAAAAGAAGCCGATAGATATTTAGAATTAAGAATTTTAGAAAAAGCCAAAAAAATCAAAGACCTTGAATTGCAACCTAAAATACCTCTATTAGTAAATGGAAAAAAAATTGGAAACTACATTGGTGACTTTAAATATTTTGATATAGATAAATTAGAATTTATTTTAGAAGATGTAAAATCCCCAATTACAAAAACTTCTACATATAAACTAAAAAAAAAGATACTTGAAACATATAATCCACCCATTGAGATTATTGAAATTTTCTAGTATAGTGTAATAGCCAAAGGGCAAAAAACAACTCCTAAAAAGGATACAATAAAAAGGTGAAGAATGGATCCAGTTACTGCACTAGGAGTTGCTACAACTGCGTTTAATACACTAAAAAAAGGATTTCAAATTGGTAAGGATGCCCAATCAATGATGGGTGATGTAGGCAAATGGATGAATGCCATAGAGATTATAAAAAATCCACCAAAGAAGAAAATAAAAAAAGTAGGTAATGTAGAGCAAGAAGCACTTGATGAGTTTGCTACAAAAAAGAAAGCCGAAGCTATGGAGGGCGAACTGAAGAATTTTATGATTGCCACCTATGGAATGAAGGCTTGGGATGATATTTTAAGAATACAAGGGCAAATAAGAAAAAGAAGAAAATTGGAACTACAATATCAACAAAAACAAAGAGAAGATATGATCAATGCTATAATTGTTGGTGTTGGGGTTTTAGTTGGTGGAGGATGTTTAGTATTTGGTCTTACGTTTTATGTATGATTATAAAAATAAAAGATTATCAGAAAAACAAATTTCCAAAACACAGGGTTGGCGAATATCGTTGCCCAGTGGTAATATGGAATCAAAAAGGAAGGAGATTATTTTATGAACGAAATCAATAAAAAAACATATCAAAAAAATAGACGTTATATGGCTTGGTTTGCATTAGGAATGATGTTGATTACAACTATTGCGGTTATTATTGCACCTGATAGATTAAAAAGTGCTGAATCTATTTTAAT
>CENS01013879.1_pt1 | contig 10525 bp, 24 predicted proteins | sample 530201 | NCBI WGS metagenome assembly CENS01 (sample SAMEA2619747, study PRJEB7988) | marine metagenome | biome: marine biome (ENVO:00000447); feature: surface water layer (ENVO:00002042); material: "saline water (ENVO:00002010), including plankton (ENVO:xxxxxxxx)" | depth 5 m | reverse complement strand
AAAACAGATTTTAAGTCTGCAGCGTCTACCTATTCCGCCAAGGGAGCTAATTTCCAATTTTCTAAAAGTTCAGAAGAAGATGCATACTTGTAAGAGCCACCTACTCCGAATTCGAAAAGAAACCTCGAATCACCGTCAAAATGGTTAAACTCGGGAGTGTTATCCAAAGCACGGTCTCCGCCATTGCAAAAAACAATATAAGAAGAACTGAATATTTTCGAGACTTTATAAATGAGATCAATCGCCGTGTCATCATCATCCTCAAAACCTACAGCTAAATCCACAAACTGATTTGTTTGAACCATTTGAAGTCTATCGCCAAACTCCATGAAGGGTTTACCCTTCTTTCTTTTCAACCAGTCATCAGAGTTTACACCAGCTACCAGAAGTTCACCATGCCTTTTTGCCTCTTGGAACATGAAAACATGTCCCGGATGCAGTGGATCGAAACCACCGGAGACAACAGCAATCTTTTTATGATGAAATTCTTTCATAATCATCTTCAACTCTAATGATGTCATCTTCTTCTAGATAAACGCCTTCTTGAATTTCAACTACAACCAAATGTTCTGAAGAAGAAATGTTTTCTAAACGGTGAACTGACCCGAGGGGGACAGTTACTGAATCACCAGCACTAATATTTTGCTCAACATTATCTAAAGTAACTATCCCCCTCCCCGCTACGCAGTACCAGTGCTCTTTCCTATGCTCATGATACTGCAGTGAGAGTCTGCAAAGGGGCTTAACGACTAGTCTTTTAACTGCATACGTGTCCGATTTGTGGAGCAGTTCCCAGCCACCCCAAGGCCGACTCTGGATCAAATATCTTCACCTCGTAATTTAAGTTCTTGGTCAATAGATAACATATTATTTTTAAGTGTGTCAACATATAAAGCAGAAAAACCTACAGGACGTTTGTTTTTAAATTCTTCATTCATCAAATTGTATTTGCAGTCTTCTTTCATCCTTCTTAACTGAGTAATACTTAATTTTTTGAAATCCATGTTTTTCTCCTATGCTGGCCATCCTGAAACTGTGAACTTTCTTCCGTCTGTAAGTGTGTAAATTCCCCTTTCTTTGTCATGTTTCTTAATAATATCATTTCCCTGCAAGGAAATGGTGTCATCTGGCTCAATAACACGTACAGTGTCATTAAAACTGTTATACATTCGGCTTGTGTACTGATTTTTTTCTGGATTCCAATTTGATTGATTGAAATCTTTGTTCTTTTTTGGATTTTCTGTGGATTTTTTGGTTTCTGATGAAACGGAAGCAACTTTATTGAAGCCAGTAGATTTTTTTGCCTCTTTTTTCGGCTTTTCTACTGTCTCCACTTCATTTTTCTCTTCGCCTTCTTCAAGAATTGCATTTTCACCCAGAAGACCGACAATCTTCTTTTTCCAGTAGGAAACACCCGGTTTCGAAGAGTACGTTTTCTTCTTCTTAACACCGGATTCTTCCCAGATAATGTAGTATTTCATCAGACACCTACTGTATTTCTAACAATTTCACCTTTTTCACGGTGAACCGTGATAGCTTTTAGTGTTTTTCGAGTCGTATAGGCTGAACCAGTAGCATAAGCATCTCTGCTTGCTAAAGTTCTGTGAGATTCCCAAAAAATTCCACCAATATCTTTGGCTGAATCGGAGTGAATATGCCCTGTATCCAAGTATCTCCAGTACGTAGTACCCCATTTTGTTGAAAAATCGTCTGCAACCTGCATAGCAAGCCTTTCAGGCTTAACTTTATCGCCATGATGTGCTGCTAAAAGGTTTCTTCCGAAATTCATGCACCACATTTTGGCTGGATTCCAGATAACTTCCACTCTTGGATCGTCTGCATACCTCATCATCAAGGCAACTGTCAGGAATTGATTAGCATCAGGGTCGTGATTGCCCGAAATTCCAACATATTGAACATTTTCATGTTTATTTTTTAAAGTTTCGATGGCAGCAACAACAGATTGTATCGTTTCATAAATGACTTTACTGAATCTGCCGTCAGCATCAAGGATATGTCCACTTTGTGGGGTCATATTTTTGTAGTCATTTGAGTGAAACATATCACCCAAATTCAATACTACACAATATTTGCTGTCTGGTGTGCTCTGAACAAGGTTTGAAAGGGCATAATTGAGTCTAGACTTAGCAATATCAAGATCATAATCCTCCCCAGCTTCCTTTGCCCATGCTCTCATGCCAAAATGGAGATCGGTCAGGATGTACCGAGTCAGAAGATCTCCATCTGTGCCTTCAGGTTTGGCAGTCGGTAAAGAAGTAGGACAATCCTTAAGAGCCTCTTTGAAGGTATCGATAACGTTATCAACACCACCTTCTTCCCTTGGATTGACAAAGTACAGACTCGCAGCATCAGTCTTGAGCCATCCCGAATGTACTTTGCCAATATCTGCAATGCCAGTATCATACATTGCATCTTTAATGCCCTGATCGGTCTGTTGATACTTAAGGGCTTTCTGATAGTGCTCTCTTGCAGTTGATTTATTTATATTTAAAGCATCTGCAACTTTAGCAAAAGATTCCAGTTCTTGATATTTTTCAAAAACTTCTCTTTGTTTTGGAGTCATTTCTTGTCCACTAGAATATGATAAACTTCAGTATCTGACAAGCTCCGTAAACCAACACAACAAAAATGAGGAAACCATAGATTTGACGGATCATATCCATAGTATTTATCCTTTCACAGACATTTACGTCTCTTTCAACTAAGTGATACTACATCCTTCCGAAAAAAACAAGGTCTAACACATTTACTATGAAGTAAGCAGAAACGACCCACACAACAAACACAATAATGTTGTTAAACACATTCATTCTAGTCTCCTTTCCCAGAATTTTTGAACAGCATAAAGATAGTTTCTACTATCTTCTCTAAATGCTATCGAAGTAAGTCCTAACTCTTCTAGAATATCTTCTAAGACCATTAATTCAAAATCTGATAACTCGTCTTTGATCTTCATTCCCTGATCTCCTTCTCCTTAATACCATAACAAATGGTATACGAAGAAGATCAGGGAAAGTCAACTATGCTCTCCATAAAAGTACGAGGACTGAAAGAGCAATAATCAAAACGCAGATCATGCCAAAAGCAAACATTGTTTTGTCTTCCTTTGTTTTCTTATAACATATTTTCATTAGCGTTCCTCGTAGCAGCATGAGTTTTTTTATTATTGAATAGTGTAAGAAGGCTGTGTCTCGACCTTCTGCTTCATCTCTTCCAGATAAGCCAGAAGTGCTTCGCCGGGGCGGTTGAAAATAGGTTCGTCGTCCATCTCTTTCATAGAACCCTCAGGCACGGTGTTCTTTAGGTTTGTGGTGAAACGGATAACGTCGATCAGCATATCCAGTTCAAGGGGACGAACCTTCAGGTTTACTTCTTTGGTTTTCATAGAGGCGTACCTCCGTTCTCTCGAATTGCATCAAACAACTTATCAACTCTTTGTTCGTTGATCTCATCAACGATTGCATTTTCTTCTTTAGTAAATTTGTACAGGTCTTGAAGTTCATCATCATCATAATCGTATAACGAAGTGACTTCCTCCAACAACTCCTTGTCAGCTAATCCATCCATGCCCATTGCCATCATCTCTTGAGCATAGAGCATAAGCTCACCCAAGTCCATATGTTCTACTACCGTTTCTACATATTTTTCAATCAACTCTTCACGGCGAGTTCGAGTCATCTTTTCCATTGTTAAGCTCCTTCAATCATGTTGTCCGGTGAATCAACAGCATCAGATTCTTTGTTAAACCGTCTAACAGTGGTAGAAAGGTCTGGTGCTGTCCAGCGTACATAATACCTAAGCACTTTTCTTCTCCATTTGTTCAGCTTGCCACAAAAGTTTTTCAGCGGTTGCGAGGTCAATCTGTTTCATTTTGTAAGCATCATTCTTAGGTCCGTACCATTGATCAACTTCTCTACGTAACTTTTCGATTTGATACTTAGCTTGAGCTAAAGTCACAATATTTTCTTCATGAATAAACGACATCAGCTTCTTCCTCAATTTCTTTCAAAGCCTTTAGACGTGCCTGAAGCATGGCATAACCAAGAGTTGATTTGCTTTTCTCTGGTGTATTTTTGATGGCTGTTTCTACACGCTGAATTTCTTCAGCGTTGAAGTCGAGCATTTTTTGATTTACTTTCATTTGATCTAACTTTCTGTCTAGCAACATATTCACCACAAAAGTAGTCGAGTGTAGTTGAAGCGGGTGCTGGGTATCTCTGACATTGAAGGCCAAAGATCACATGCTTTGTGCACCACATACATGACAAACAGTTCACATCCATTTCTCCAAGATTTTAAAGTCTGCATCCCGTGTACTATGGGCTTTGCCTATGACCTGTCCGTGCTTACCACGGCTACGTTTCATTTTGAACAGATATATTTTAGAAACATCTTCATAGAAAGTTGGCCGAAGTCGGTTCCAGTAGTAGTTCATCGTTTCCTTAACCGTTTTGTACATAGGGGTTAGGTAATACTTACTTTGATGATCTGACTTCATATGAATTTGGGCATAGTACATTGTATTTTTCCATCCAGTTGTTCAGTGTTTGATATGACGGAAGACCCAAAAGCTTTGCAGCTTTTGTCTTGTTGCCATCAGCCTTATCTAAAGCGGCGTGAATGTAAATTCTGGCAAGTACAGCCATTTCTTCTTTGATACAAAAACCATCATCAAATGATGTATCAAGATTAATTGATTTCATCATGCTGCACGAAGAAGGCTAGGTGATACTTTCCACGTCACAAAGTCAGTCTTTACATGGATTGTCTTACGGTTGATCTTCTGGATAGAACCCCGAACAATATCACCATCTTTACGAGTGAACTCTACAGCCTGACCTACGACAAAGTTATCAATGGCCTCTTCTTGAAGAGCACTACGCCGTCGATTGATTTGTGTAATGATTGCATTGAGAGTTTCGTTGTCAGCACTTTTGATGTAGTCGTAAACATCTTTGTTAAGCATAATCATGATAATCTCCATTCAACATATGGTATAGTACCATAAGGAACTTAAGTTGTCAATCAATTTTTAAGAGGGAAAAAATGGGGTGCCGAAGCACCCCAAGTTTCGGGGGGAGCCTTAGGAGGCATTTGCAAACTCGGTCGCCAGCTTGAGAGCATTGGACTTAACAGCGTTGTTAGGTCCGTACCAAGCAGACTGCAGTCGAGCATCTGCAGAACGGCCAAGTTCATGGTCGGTAAGGAAGGTAACGGCATTGAAAGCTTGCCACCACGTTCCCTCACCTAGCTCGGCACCGGGCTGCTCATCCATGACGTTGACAGCTTTCCTTGCAGTGTAGGAAAGACTAGCAATAACTGAATCCGCTGCCTTCATAGCCTTAGCCTGATTTGATACAGGAAAGACTTGGTTGAAGTAGTTGATCAGATCGTCAGGCTTGAACCGCTTTGATACAAGGTGCTCTGCTGCTTCTTGATAAGTATCAAGTCTCATGTCAGCAATCCCAAGCAGGTTCTTGACGTGTTCAGGGTCAAAAGCAGTCCGATGAGTAACCCTAACAGAAGACTTGCCGTTTGACAAGGCTGCGGTCAGAGTATTGTTGCAGACGACCCGGATAGGGCTGAACTTTACGTCTGCAGACTTACCAAACTCATGTGGATTAGAAAACAGAAGATATGAATCTACTACATCTTCACCTTTTTGGGTCTTAAGAACAAAAGACTTTTTGACCTTAGCAAGACCCCAAACAATCTGACCATTCTTGAGAGAGCCAGCGGTATTCATTTCCATGTCACCGTTAGTACACATCTCAGAGAATAGCTCGAAAGCTTCTGAGTTTTGGATAGGATTCCATTTGTCACCGACAATAGACAATAGTTGATTATCGGTTTCCCGTACCAATGCTGCTTTGTTGTCGATAACTTGACGGTTGTTACCTTTACCGTACCACAAGGGCTGTTTGACAACATCCCAATTAAGACCTGCTGCTTCCAGCATTTCTTGTGGAGAGGAATCAGGCGATACCTGAGTCCCTAGACCATGCCAAGGCACTTCACCAGCGTATGCCATCTGTGCTTTGCCGTCGATGATTTCGATTTCGTGAGCCATTTTCATATTTCCTTCATGATGTAGATTGGCTATTCAATAGACAAACAATATCACAACATGTTTGTCTTAGTCAAGATGTTTTAGTTAGATTTAGAGCAAATGCCATTTTCAATGGCATGCTGCGCCATTCGTTGATAAGAACCCTGAAGATGCCAAACAACTCCAGTATCAATAAGATATTGAAGAGAAGTCACGTGATCATCTTCAGTAGCTTCATCATAGGAACCTTCAAGAATCATGGTTGCTAAGACTGCATCCATCTTCTGTCCAAAGGATATTGGATATTCACTTTCATTCATATTCATTTCCTTCACAGTCAATTATATTCTTTCGATTCCAAAAGTCAAGAGTCATCTTCACTCAAAACTTCATTCAGTGGTTTCATGTCTGTCCAGTCTGAATCAGATGAGACCATCCACTTATTATCTTTATTCAGGATGTAAACCCATTCACACCAAGAATTTTTTATGTCTTCCAGAAAAACTTCCATGTTATCCACAAGTGCGGCATCATTGTCTGGATCTTGTCCCTTCATTTGGTTGTAGTATTCAACATCAGTAATATCTTCTTTTAGTACAGACATGTCGCCGCCTTCAAGAAGCTTATTGACTGACTTTCGGTCAGTGTAATTTTTACTTAGAATTTTGCCGTTGTGGGAAGGATAGCCATTCCAATGGCAGTAAACGTATTTTACTGAGTTGTCTTCGTTTTCAATTCCGATAAAAGAACGAGTACCCATTTTCTTTACTCCACCAAGTAATCCATTGCACGCAGAAACATTGCAATATGATATGATTGAATGAATGCTTTCATTCGACGGTCTTTGTCGAACAAGTCTTCATGTTCTCTAGTAATTTCGAGTGAATCCAGTTTTTTCTCGATGTATGGCAACACAACCCGGTAAGACCTTTCTCCGATATGGTCACCGTCTTTCATGCATTGAAAGTCCCACAAGGCCATTGCAAGGCGTCTGTCTTCCATGTCGTCAAAGGGTTCTTCTGGAAAGTCAGCCTTTACAATCCTTACAACGTCTTGCACTACACTTAAGGGGATCAGTGCTTGTGTGTGTTTTTGTTCACGGTGCTCATCTGTCATTTTATGAAGCATAACAACTTGTGCATCGATTTGATCATCAGTCATATATTCATAATTCATTTTCAGCCCCAATCTTTTCGGTCACCAGTCATTTCGTTGAAGTCATAACCTGCATAGTATTCAGATATTTCATTGTCTGACATATCTGACATTTCTACTTTTTCGTAAATCTTTTCAGCGTCACGATTGACCTTGTAATAATGTGGTTTTGGTGAACGGCTATAGTAAGAGTCAGCTTTGCCCCGATCCCAAGGACTGCCGTGTTCTCTGTTTTTATCATGCTGCATGAATTACTTCCCCCATAGTAAACGGGATTGATCCAGTGATAATTTCTGCATGGGCTGCAGATACGTGATTTGCATCATTCCAACGTTTAGGATACTTGTCCGCAATAAGTTGGCACCATTCATTCCACAGTGTTTCACAATTACCGCAGTCAATACATGTTTCAAGATAGAGTGTTGCTTTTTTCCTTGCAGTAAGATATTTGACTTTGCCCATTTTGAAAGTCTGAGCATCTAGACCAAAGCGGCGTAGATTGTGAACATCCAGACAACCGACTTCACCGATACAGAGTTGCAGAACAAACCCGGCTTTTACCAGTCCGATACCCGGCACCTCTGCAACCGAAAGAAGCTTATCTTCCAAATCCATATTTGGGTCAAAGATTGCATCATAAAGCATCTGCTTGTTTTCGATTACGTACTCCATCGACTTGGCCTTGTGACCCCAAAGGTGTTTTGATTCTAAACCATATTCTTCAGCGTCTTTGACGATTGCACCAACAGTGTGGAATTGTTGCTGGATAGTGGCAACAACAAACAGAAACACTCTGACAGTGTGGTCAGGTGACTCAGCGGCAAACTTGCCGATATGGGGTTGATGCTTGTTAAACATTTTGCACCTCAGTCATTTCTTTGATGTAAAGGTTTTTGCGTGGCTTAGTCAGTGTTAAGGCATATTGCTTGCCCTCAGTCCAATGCGGACAGATTTTGTAAGCAAGCATTGCATCTGCCTTAGTCTTTGCAGTGAAGTCTGAAAGAGTTGCATCTTTCTTGTAAGCAAAGGCAATCTCAAACTGTGGATTGCCCCAACGTGAATTGTTAAGACGTTTTACATTGATAGCGTAGGCGGCTACGTATCCTTCAGAACCTTTTTGTAAAGAGTACATCATTTCACCTCAGTGCATTGGAGTGAAGTCATCAACAGCTTTTTCAAGCTTGTTATAGAGTGCATAGACTTGAACGCTAAGACGGCGTTTCATGTATTTGGGCAAGTCCATGTTTAGAATCTGCTCATCAATATCATCCAGCAATTCGTCGATATGCTTGAGTCGTTCAGTGTTGTCGATTTGATCAGTCATTTCATCACCTCATTTGATAACTTATCTTACCAAACCATATTTCAATAGTCAACAACTTTTTCACGTTCACGGTCAAGTTGTTCTTTTTCAGTGTTTTTGATTTTGGCTTCAACAATCTGCCGAAAGACTTTCATATTATCTTCAGCACGGCGTAATTCACGAAGTGCGTCACCATATCGGTCAAGCTTCATACCGATTGCATATTCGTGTTTATCGCCCATATTCACGTCATTGAGTGCAACAAACATTCTGTTCATGCATTGTTGGAATTCGAGACTTACAGAGAAGTCATGCATCGGGTAACCGTATTCATTCAAATCAGTCATTTTTCTAAACCTTTATTCAAGTGTTGGTTTAGGTGATAACGAAAACATTTTGGAGTAGTAGCAAATTACATGGTATGTGAGAAGAGAATCAAACTTGATACAAAGTTTTCGCTATCGCCAAAAACAACACAATGGGGTCATGGTTGCGGGACAGTAGTGAGAAGCCCCGCAACAAACCGTTTCAAGCAAAGCTTGAAGATTTTTTTACGATCCTTAGGGATTCTGACTGCCCACCTTCACGTTCTTCAGCCCTCTGACAATTTACCCGGCCACGGCGGTTTGAGCATTCATTCATGGTTGCCAACCCACTACTAGAAGCCCGATTTTGTGCATCCCTAAGGAATCGATTTGCACACTACACAAAATCCATCACGTTGCAAAACACGCTTTTGTAAAACAGGTGTGCACCTGCCGCTAACTGTAGGAAGATACTAAACTAAACCATATTCGAAGTCAAGTCTTTTTTTCTTCCGCTTGCCTAGGCCGAAACGTTGCCGCTTTCCTAAGCTTGCCCTGATATTAAATCAAAGCATTTTTGAAGTCAATAGAAAATCTCAAACAATTTTGGAAAATCTGTTTGCTTGTCTTTCTCTTTATGGTGACTGCTTGCCACGCATAGGAACAAGAAAGAAAGCGCTTCCGTTTCCGTTGCTGTTCTCGCTTTTCATGGTCCTATAGTGCCACAAGAAAAGACATGTTGCAAGAACATTTTTGCCCCTGCATGTCTGCTATGCATTTTTGGAATGTCGAGGGTAAAACGTAAAATTTTATATTTCCGCATTTTTTGCCTAGGGAAGTTAAGATAATTTAAAAAGGGTTTTTTCTAAAATTTTAACCAGCCGAAAAAAATACGTAGGGAAGTTAAACTAAATCAAAAAGGTATTTCTCTAAAATTTATTTTTGTTTTTTGGGCGGAGTTTTTAATTAAGGTAAAAATCGAAATTTTTATTTGGGGTATAATTCTAGCATGCAAACCCCATGCCACGTTTTCTGATTTGCATCCCCCCCTTATGCATGACTGGTATGCAATACAGACATAGCTATACATGGTACAACTGTACCCTAAACATTGTCTAAAATTTTATGTATGGTACACGTGTACTATAAGACTTGTTTTAAATTTTATCTATCATACCCTATCCATACAATACTGAATATATTTGTCTAAAATTTTAGAGACTTGGGACTTGGGCAGGTTTGGTTTCTGACTCTAACACTGCGGAAAAAAATCCGAGTGCTGCCCCCATCGTCCGGGTCAATCAAATTTTAAATAGTGGGGAGCCGAAGCTCCCCGGCTAAAATTTTAGTGAAATGTATCCCAGTCTTCGTCTAAAATTTGATCCTGTTGCTTCCGAGTCATAACCCATGCCCGACCGATAGCATCCCGATATTCTTCGGATTTTAGATTTTCGCCAGCAAGTCTGGTAAATTTTGTATCAAATTCTTCCGATTTAAATTTCGGATTTGAGACAGTCTCAGCAAAAATTTCTTCTGCATATTGTCTCGAATTTGAGGGAATCGTGACGCTGCAAAAAGAATCGTCACTTTTGAGAATGCTAAACGTATAAGACATGATCAACTCCAATATGATCGGTTAACTTACTCTTGCATAGTAAATGAAACGAATTCATATGTCAACGAATAGCAGCT
>CENS01045425.1_pt1 | contig 10568 bp, 9 predicted proteins | sample 530201 | NCBI WGS metagenome assembly CENS01 (sample SAMEA2619747, study PRJEB7988) | marine metagenome | biome: marine biome (ENVO:00000447); feature: surface water layer (ENVO:00002042); material: "saline water (ENVO:00002010), including plankton (ENVO:xxxxxxxx)" | depth 5 m | reverse complement strand
CTGTCTAACACTGATAGGTTGCAAGCACCATGGTTTGCGCCTGCTGGATTTACCCGAGGTGGTCTAAGTGAAGGTGCTGCTGGTGTACCCGTATTGGACGTATCACGCAAACTAACATCTGATGATCGTGATACTCTATACGAAAATAATATTAACCCAATCGCTAAGTTCCCTGCTGAGGGTATTGTAATCTTCGGGCAGAAAACACTACAACAAACTGCTAGTGCTCTCGACCGGATCAATGTTCGCCGCTTGATGATTTACTTGAAGCGTGAAATTTCATTCATCGCCTCAAGACTTCTATTTGCGCCCAATGCACAAGCAACTTGGGATCGATTCTTGGGTCAAGCAAACCCACTACTGCGTGATGTAAAGTCTGAGTTCGGTATTGATGATTTCCGTCTAATCCTAGACGAATCTACTACAACACCAGACCTCATTGATCGTAACATCATTTATGCTAAGTTGTACGTGAAGCCAACCCGTTCAGTAGAGTTCTTCGCAATCGACTTTGTTATCACTAATAGTGGAGCATCTTTTGAAGATTAATCCGCTTTATAAACTATTTATTACGAGGAGCTAAGTAAGCAATGGCAAGTCTATTTTGGGGTCAAGCAAACGCCGAACCAAAACGTCAATTTCGGTTTGAGTTAAGTTTCACTTCTAGAAATGGTGATCAACCAGGGGATATTCCCGTCTGGACCGTAAAAACAGCTACTAAGCCAGTGGCTCAGATCTCAACCATCACTCACCAATATATTGACCACACCTTCAACTTCCCAGGGCGTGTAACCTGGCAGCCAATCACGGTAACCTTAGTTGATCCGGTTAATCCTGACTTGTCTTTTGCTTTCCTTGATGTCCTAGGTGCGGCTGGATACAAGTATCCTGATACTGCTGCTATTTCTAAAGTTAGTTTGAGCAAAGAAGCTTTTAAGAATACTATCGGATCTGTGGTCATCAAACAACTAGATGCTGATGGTAGAGAGATTGAACGTTGGGAACTTGTTAATCCAATTATCACAAACATTGATTTTGGTGGTACATTGTCTTATGATTCAGACGAAATGTCCGAAGTAACCGCCGAAATCACTTACGACTGGGCTGAGCTTACTCGAAGCGGAGTATCTAATAACGTACCCGCTTCTACTCGTAGTTGATAAAGTCTTTAACGTAAAGGTTAGAGTCAGTTATAATAAGAAAAGAAAGGTTATAATATGAGTAGAAATAACGGTCGATTAGGCCTAGACGACACCCCTACACAAGACGAGACCCCTGCTGCAACTACTGCTGCCGTAGGTCTTGGTGTGCCCTCGGCAGGAGAATCTCCTAGCTTTAGTTGGTCTGTGCCTACGGAATTTGTACAGTTACCAAGCGAGGGGCTGTTTTACCCCCCAGGTCACCCGCTACATAACCAGACTACTGTTGAAATACGATATATGACGGCAAAAGAAGAAGATATTCTAACTTCTCGATCTCTTTTAAAGGCTGGCGTGGCTCTTGATAGGATGCTACAGAATATTTTAATTGACAAGAGTCTTAACATAAACTCTCTTCTTATTGGAGACAAAAACGCTCTCTTGGTAGCTGCTCGGCGCACGGGGTACGGTCCTGAGTACACCACTTCAGTCACTTGTCCCAAGTGCGCAAGCTCTATAGAGCATTCTTTCGATATTTCTTCTCCCCCTATAAATGATTTTAAATCTAAAACCAGAGAACTGGGTGTTCAGTATAGCCCTACGGGAACCGTCTCTATTACTCTGCCTATGACTGATGTAGTAGTGGAATGCCGTTTGTTGAATGGCGAAGACGAAGCTCGTATTGTGAAAGAAACAGAGAGGAAAGTAAAGCGTAAAATTGAGTCTTCTACAACTACAGATGCCTTCCGTGCCTTTTTAGTCTCGATAAATGGAGACACTAATCCTTTTACCATAGAATCTTTCATCCAAGCCATGCCGGCTAGAGATGCTAGACATTTGCGAACCATATATAACGAGATATTGCCCAACATAGACCTCCAGCAATCTTTCGAGTGTACTGAGTGTGGTCATGAAGCTGAGATGGAGGTCCCGCTCGGCGTGGACTTTTTTTGGCCTAAGTGAAGACTACATTGAGGCTGTCTATGAGCAATTGTTCCATCTGAAATATTACGGAGGATGGAGCTTTTTTGAGGCGTATAACTTGCCGGTAAATATTCGGGTGTGGATGCTTCAGAGGCTAGTAACTCAAAAACAAGAAGAAAATGCCGCTCTGAATAGTAATTCTTCAGGTATGTCATCCCCATCTACATTTAAATACAGTGAGTGATAATTATACCTAACAACTATTTATTAGGCATACAAGTACGAGGTTTGCCTATATGAACATTGATTTTGAAAATGAAGTTCTTGATTTAACTGCCCTCCGTGAGGAGCAGCAACTCAATGAAAATATTCTAAATGTTTTTGCTGCTTGGATTCAATATCTCCTATCGAAGATGTTCAAGGGTCGCAGAATACCTGTTCGTGTTCGAGGGAATAGAATAGAGGTAGAAAGATTTACCGATACTCTAGTTAATGAAAAAAGGTATATGGACTACATTAAGAAGTATGGTCTAGATGACCCAATGACTTATAAGCAAAAGTCCAAGCTCGACGTTGCAATTAAAAAGTTTGAAAGAGAAGCTGGGATTAACTGGCCCATTCGTAACTGAGGTTCCTTAGATGGCGAATGAAGAAAGTATAAAGCGAGAAGAAGAAGCCTTACGAAGCCTGATGGACCTGAAGAAGGACTATGCACAGGTCTTGGAGAAGGAATCCAAGCAGGTCTTAGTTTACCTAAGGGCTAAAAAACAACTCGCCGCAGCCGAAAAGATAGGTGCTGAAAACGTTGCCCAACTCAGGGAAACGGTTCTTGAGTATAGAGGCGCTATGGATGAATCTGAGGAAGAAATTCTTGAGATGACCGAGGCGATTGAGAAACAGTCGGAGTCTATTAAAGCTCAAAGAGAGCAGTTGGCTAAAACTGAAAAAAGACTAGCAAGTTTCCGAGCCGGTCTTGATAAACTTACCAACTCTAACATATCCTCGATTACGAGTATGAAAGGGTTTTTCGATAACATCATCAATGTTACATTTGCCCTAGAATCCCAGAGTATTGGACTTGCTCGAACAACGGGTTATACTAAAGACTTTGCGGACAACCTGACTGGATTAACTAAGAGAAATGCAGTATTAGGCATTTCTTTAGAAGAGTCCGCAAAGATTATTTCTGGACTGAGTACGGGAATGGCTCGGTTTAATGCAGTGGGAGACGCTCAGCAAAGTGTCTTAGAAGATATTAGCGCCCGCTTTATGCGACTCGGCGTAGACTCCAAGGAGTTTGGGTCAGCCCTAGATACAATTAACTATGCCTTCGGTCTTACAGGTCAAGCAGCGGCTGAAGCCGGTAAAAGCCTAGAAGGATTAGCTTCAGAAATAGGCAGACCCCTCGATTCAGTGGTTCAGGATCTCAATGATATCGGTCCAACCCTTGGTCGTTTCGGTCAGCAGGGCATTCAGGTATTCCGCAAACTTGCTACCCAAGCCAGAGAACTCGGTCTGACAACTAAACAGGCTTTCGACGTCAGCGAACTTTTTGATACTTTTGAAGGCGCTGCGAATATTGCCGGACGATTAAATGCCCAGTTGGGACTCCAACTTAATTCTGTAGAGCTTATGAAAGCTAGTTCAGAAGATCGTCTAGACATATTACGCTCAGAATTCCAATTACAGGGAAAATCTTTTGAAAGTATGGGTCGCCGCCAACGTCAGATGATAGCCAGTATTTTAGGAAAGGACGAGGAAACGGCTGCCCGCTTATTGGGCGATAAGATGGATATTTCTCGATTCCAAAAAGAAAAGGCAGAAGAAAAAACAATCACTGACATGGTAACAATGCAGGAGCAGATGACCAACCTAATGCAGCAAATAGCCTTACCACTATCTGAACACCTTTTGACCATCGCCGAGTTCGTTAAAAAGAATTATGAGGTCATCTCGAAGTGGGTTCCTAGAATTGCAGTTGCGGTAATTGCTATGAAGGCTCTCAGTGGCGCAGGCAATCTCATCCAGAACCTTGGGGGCGGCGGCGGAAGAGCCGGCATCGGTCGCCTTCTGACGAGCGGCGGGGGATTACTTTCAAAAGGTGCTGGTGCTGCTGCTGGTATGGGCGGATTTCTCTCGAAAGGTCTAGGAAAAATGGCTGCAAAGAGAATCCCTATAATAGGTGGTCTTCTTGGTGCTGGTATGAACATAGCATCAGGCGAAGGCATCGGCAGATCTATATTCGGAGGACTTGGGGCTGCCGGAGGGACGCTTCTCGGCGCTCTCGGCGGGGGCGGCATTGCATCTATCCCCCTTGCTATGGCTGGCGGTTATGGCGGAGAAAAGCTGGGAACTGGACTTTATGATAAAATCTTCGGTGCGCCAACCGGACCTTCAACTACTAACGCAGAGATGAATACTACAATGCGCCAAAATAGACAGGCAGCCAGGGGCGGTACAACTATGCCTAACATAACGATGCCGGTAGAGTTAAAGGTAGATGGTAAGGTATGGGCAACATCCACAGTCAAGGTAATGAATGATCAATTGGCTTTAACAAAATCTAACTAGGTAATATATAGAGTATGGGCTTATCTAAATATAGAATGAATTTATTAATTGAGCATGTGCCTACGGGGTATACCGTGGAGTTCCCTGCTTTTCTAGAAATGTTCAGTGATGCATATACTCAACAGTGGAATGCAGAAGATGTCTATGGGCGAATGGACCCGATCGCAACTTTTGTCAATACACGTCGTGCTCTCTCGCTTGCCTGGAACGTTCCAGCAGAGTCATACAAGAGCGCACAGCAGAATTTACAAAAAGTAAATACTTTAATGGGTTTTATGTATCCTCTTTATGAAGACGAAGGTGTTGGTGGTGCAACAGCAATCAACCAAGCGCCTCTTTTAAGGATAAGCTTTGGGAATCTCATAAGAAACGCAAAAACAGGCGCTGGTTTGTTGGGTTATGTTCAGGGTTTTACATTCGACCCCGCATTAGAATTTGGAATGTTTTATAGCGAAGGTCGAACATCAGCCTATCCCCCCGTTCCGGGGACACCTAATGTAGAGTATTACCCCAAGACATTTAGATTAAATACTGAGTTCAACGTTTTACATGAGCACTCACCAGGGTTTCAGAGAGCAAGCTCAAATGGAAAGTCATTTAGCTATAGGTCGAAAGGGGTGGATAATTCCACTTACCCATACGGTTCAGGTTTAGCTCCTACTATAAACGAGATGACTAAAAGAGGCGAATCAAAGCCACAAGCCGTAGTCCCCCCGGTGCAGATACCTACACCTATACCCACGGTCGATGCATCGCAGCCCGCCGGCGGTCTTGTTCCTTTCGCCGAATTTGGTGATGCGGTCCCCTCCCAAGGCACGCCGATCCCAGCAGGTGAATCTGTTATTAAACCTAAGCCGAAATCGCCAGCCGAAGCAGATCCAGGGAGTCCTCAGAATAATGTGGGCGGCTCCGGTATCGCCGTGATGACTGATGGTCTGACATGAGTTATTCACGGTACAGTAGAAGAGAAATCTTCATAAATAAGAATAGAAATTATAAGAATGTTTTCTTTAAAGCAAGAGATGTGCAAGAGATACCGCAGTATGATTCTCCTCGTATCGGGTATCCAAGTCCGGGGGAGATAAATAGCCTTACAAATATTCCTCTAGCTTGGGGAGCAACTGATAAGTTATACAACCTTGCGTCAAAGTATTATGGATCCCCAGAATATTGGTGGGTCATTGCTTGGTACAACAAAAAGGCTTCAGAGGCTGAATTTACAGTAGGTGAAATATTCTTCGTACCTCTGCCGCTTGAGGATGTGTTAGGGTATGTCGGTTAATGGTAGTCAAAGGCAAAAAAAAGCACCGATACGAAGGTGTTGATTACGGATATAAAGAAGGCGAATCGTGGTGGCAACGCTGGAGGCGGGTAGGTCGAGAACAAGACGCTATTGATGACGAACGCCGCCAACGCAACGCAGCCAACAAGAAAGCACACCAAGAGGCTATCACCAGGTCTTATAAAGCAAAATTTACTGGTACAAATGCTCAAAAGCAAATTGCTTCTGCTGTTGTTCGGCAAAACAATAAAGAGGTTGATTGGAAAGCGGAATATGAAAAGGCTCTGGAAGGTCTTACACAGAATGAAAAACAAGCTGTAAAAGAAATAGAAAAAGCTTCTCGCCGAGAAGCAGAACTCGAAAAAAACTTAGCCCTAACGCAAGCACAAAAAAGGTATGTTGACGATATACAGGCATTTTTATATACGAATCTTGACCAGATAGCAAAAAACTTTGAGCAGTACGATAGCCAGACTCAAGAGCGCAAACAAATATATAAGCTTGCCGATACGGTGCCCGATGGCTCTTACATTAATTTGCTATCTAACCGAGGACCAATAACAGCAGATGGTGCTATGTACAGTCAATTTGTACACGCTACCCCTGCTCAGCTAGCATATTTGCAGCCAATGTTGCGGTTTTTTATGGTAGCACAAGATGGTTCCGAAGAAGAGATATACTTTAGTGACTATACCACTGGCGAATACGCTAAAAAAATAGCAAATTTGCGATCATCGGGAGATATTAATGATATATTATCCCCTCGAAACCAGCGTGGCTCAGATGCGGGCATTAGATCATTCACTTGGAATTACCACAATAAGCATGAGGGTGATTTTATCATTGAGGCTAACCTAGAATTATATTTTGGAACCCTGGCAGAGCTTGCTAATATAAATTATCTTCAATTTCTATTCCCTACAGGTAACGCAACTGAGCTTGCTTCTTCTTTAGAATCTCATTCAAACAGCGTTTCTCGGGGCGAGTCTCGCCGAAGAAGGATAACTCTCAGTGAGAAAATTGGAAGTATAGAAGAAAAAATAACAGCATATGAAGATATTCTTAAATCGCCTTTACCCGACATAGTAAAAATTCCCAAGATATTAAATGATAAAACCATGAAGGCTTCGAGAAAAAAAGAATTTAGACAGCTTAAGGTGATTGTAGGCTGGTCAGTCCCTAAAGGCGATCAAGGTCAGTTAAGAAAAAGTTTCCCTGACCCCGTATCTTATCAGTCTTTCATGAGCGGGTTGGAAGCGACGAATAAGGCAATATTTTTAAACCTTTCCGACTACAATGTGGAGTTTCAACAGGACGGTCCAACTACATTATCTCTCTCCTACCTAGGGTCAACGGATAACTATTTAGCAACCTCTGCTTCCGATGTTTTTGGCTCCAATAATGAGGATCCTACGGATAATGATTATATGTACAAGGAAACAGCCGTCTCTACAGGAGGTTTTTTATCTGATGGAAATAAAATAGTAGATTTGCGAAGGACCGAAAGCGAAGAGGCATCAAAACTGAGTGAGAGTGGTGCGTCTTTAAATCCCGACATTGGGCTCGAACCTTATATACAATCAATTGTCCGGCGCCAAGGTAAAAATGGGGCTAAAGCCAAGAAAAATGTATTAGGTGAACCATTGCTTGGTGTTACACTAGCAGGTCTCCGTGCAGCGCAAGACCTTCAGTCTCTTCGGCTTCAAAAAGCACAACTTCAACAGAAAGATGAGAATTCTTCTGAAGTGAACCTTATTCGCTTAAGGGGTCAGTTCCTTACTCTTCTCTATGAAAGGGCCACGGCTATTCGATTGCGGGATATATATTCAAAGTACTTGGACAATCTTATAACAACAGATTATATTCATCGTGCTCGCATACAAACTTCGGGAAGTCCAGCCACACCACCTAAGTTAATTGTCGATCCAGTAAAAATCTCGGAAGAGGAAAAGAGAGATGTTGTTCGAGAAAAGTCTCTGTTACCTTCTGGGTATGCTGGAGTGAACCCGGAGCCTACTGAGAATACTATAGTTTACTATATGAGGCTTGGCGATCTTCTTCATAGAGCAATACAAACCTCTGGGTTAAGGGACGATATTAGCTTGATCCTAGGAAATACCACGAAGGTCGATTCTTCTAACTCTATTTACGATATCCCTATTACTATAGATGTGTTTGGACAGTTTTTTTATAACAGGGTGGTCTCAAGGCAAATGCGATCTTATCCGTTTCGTTATTTCTTAAATGATATATTAAAGGTTGTCGCCCGCCTAGTGAACAATGACCCCAAAATTTATGACAGGATTGCATTTGACTATACAGTTGTTAGCGGAAGAGGTGATATAGTTCCTGATTTAGACTTTAAATTAGATACAGCCGATCTTTTAAGTATTGGACAATCCCAAGAACATCCTCTTACTGCTGCTGGTATAAAATTTCATCATTTCTACCCCGTATTCGAGACGAATACCTCGCATCGAGGTCGAACAGGCAACAAGGCAGCAGATGAACGGGATGGCATCTATCATTATGTGATTGGCTCTGATAAAGGTCTGGCTAAGAACTTTAATTTTTCAAGACAAGAGACTGAATATTTTCAAGAAATGTTGATAGAGTCTAACAATTTAGACGACAAAATTCAAGCTTTATTTCTACCTCAGAATGTAAACCTAACTATGTTTGGTAACACTTTACATAAAAATGGTGACCTTATTTATATTGATAGCCGCCCTTCTTTAGGTAGCTTCGCAGGACCCGTTTTAGGCATTGGTGGCTATTACAGGGTCATTCGCTCTACACACGAAATAAGCAACCGAGGCTACGAAACTAACTTAGAGTGTGTATTCGAGCTTCGAGTAAGTCCAGATAAAACTGGGAGATCTCGGTAATGGCACGACAAAATAGAATAAACCCCACACAGAACCCTTTGCAGTATTCTTATGGCTCTAATTCTCAAAGTTCTAAAAGAATATTCAATGAGCGTATAAAGTATAATCAATATATTTTTCCTAATCTCTTGACTGATAACTTTATAAGAACTTGGACAAATGATAGGTATTATGGAACTATAAACGAAAAAGGCAATGCTGTCCTCCCGGATCTTCGCCGTTTAAAAACGCTTTCATTCTTACAGCAGGGTGCGGAGTCACAATATAGCTTAGACTTTGTTGCTGATGCTTGGTATGATTTTGCGCATAGACTTAGGGAGCTTGCAGATAATAATATTATATACCGGGATAGCCCTTGGGCTAAGCCTTTTGTGACCAAGGCGTGGGTATCAATATCAGATCAATATGACTCTTATATGAGAGAAACTATTTACCCTTCCTTTTTTGATGACTATATGAGTTCTGAGAATAATAATGCAAAAGTAAAAAACATTGATAGTTTCTTGGGGTTGTTGGGAGATTTTACAAAAAACATACTTCTCAAAGCAGGTCCTCTTACTTTGACGGGGATGATAGAGAGTAATAGAGTCCCGGTCTACGCTTCGGGGCTAGTTTTAGAACTGTCTTCCGATGAGTACGACGATGACTTCAATAAGTCTTATAAATTTGGTGATAGTAACTTCTCGCTTGTTGCAGATTTGGCTGCACAGTATGGGTTTTCTATTGATAAGAACATCCCTTGGCGCCTTGTCGCTGACCTTCGTAATCCTGCAATGCTAGAGTATATGTTAGGGGTGCCGATCGAGGATTTTGGTGGAGGTCAGGATATTGAATACATATGCGAACCTTTTGTTGGAGACATTGAGATCCCACCCCGAGCTTATGGGTTTTCACAGATTCCAGGTCTTGAGGATGTCGTTCGTCATATTTCCTATTTTATTTATACAGATTCAGGCGGCGCAAGTCGAACAGAGCCCGGTTATCAAAGATATAAAGAGAAAACTGGAAATACTTGGGTACCTATATTTGATACAAGGTCACAGTTGGAAACTTTTAGAGCTTTGTTTAGTCAGGATTATACTGAGTCGTGGACTTCGGACATGGAAATTCTTGAGCAATACCTATTAGATTTTTACAATTACTATGTTAGTGAGCGTCCTACCGCAGTAAAACAAACTCTTTCCTCTATAAACTCTGGATGTCCTCCAGCAAATGACGTCATCCAGAGAAGACAGATATCTCTTGAAGAATTCCAATCTTTGTATTCTAATCGGTGGAAGTTGAAAACTTTCTACACGATTAGGTCCCTGGAGCGTAGATATGACATCCCCGCCAAAAGGAGGGGACATGAGTTTCAGCAGTCGTTAAACGTCTATAATTTACTAGCTCCCCAGGGTGCTATTGAAGCCTACCAGCTAGCGTTAAAGACCATTCAGGAAGAATACATTGGACCGGCTGATATTGAGCCATTAACATTAAACTTCGTTGGCGATATAATAGACTCCTAGTGAGGCAAATGTGTTATTTCAGACTCTTGACGACAAAACCGAATGCGTCGGCATTTATGCCGATAACGAGCTAATCTTCGACCCAGAGGGGTTTCCTCCTGAACTCACACAAACTTGGAAGTATGCTCCATACCTACGAGATTTGGATGTAGAGTATATTTCGTTGTACCTTGAGGGTGGCAAGATTGCTGATGCAATCCCAGAGTACTTAAAGGATGACTGGGAGGACGTATCCAACAAAGTTCTCGCATTCAAA
>CENS01015772.1_pt1 | contig 10595 bp, 13 predicted proteins | sample 530201 | NCBI WGS metagenome assembly CENS01 (sample SAMEA2619747, study PRJEB7988) | marine metagenome | biome: marine biome (ENVO:00000447); feature: surface water layer (ENVO:00002042); material: "saline water (ENVO:00002010), including plankton (ENVO:xxxxxxxx)" | depth 5 m | reverse complement strand
GAACCATCAGTTACTGTAATAGAACTATTTGCTAATGAACCATTAGCGATGTTTGTTAAAGTGTTATCTGGGCCATTAATTGTTTTGTTTGTTAGTGTCTTAGTGTTATCAGTTGAGATAATGTCACTACCACCCAATGTAGCAGAGGTTGCTTCTAAGTTAGCAACAAGTGTACCAGTTGTGATAGTTAAGTTACCTGTTGTAGCACCAGTAAATGTACCAGTACCAACGATGAACTTATTAGCACTCTCATCAAAACCGATAAACGCATTATTTTCATCACCACGTTCAATTACAATACCAGCATCGTTAGTAGGAGTACCAGTTGTTCCGTTAGCTAACTCTAGTATCGTATCACTAACAACAGTGTTTGTTGTAGAAACAGTAGTTGTTGTACCATTTACTGTTAAGTCTCCAGTGATTGTTAAGTCATTACCGATTGTTACATCATTTGGTAAACCTACTGTGATTGTTCCTGAACTTTCACCAACTTCTACTTCGTTTGCTGTACCAGAGAAAGTAATAGTTCCACCAAGAGAAGTTGCAGTTGATGTTGAACCATCAGTTACTGTAATAGAACTATTTGCTAATGAACTATTAGCAATATTTGTTAGAGTGTTATCTGGGCCATTAATTGTTTTGTTTGTTAGTGTTTGTGACCCAGTTAATGTAGCAACTGTATTATCAATTGCTACTGAAATTTGATTATCAGAAACAGTTGTATCAATACCAGTGCCACCATCAAAGGTAAGTGTTTCACCAGTATTAAATGCATCATTAGAACCAGAATCGGCAGCCAATGTGAATGATGATGTAACAGTAGCAAAAGATAAACTACCACTACCATCAGTTTTTAAGAACTGACCTGCTGTACCATCTGACTGTGGATGTGAAAGTCCATCAATAACCACACTACCAGCACCATTTGGAGTTATGGTAATATCACCATTAGTGTTTGTTGATGTTATTGCGTTACCATTTAAGGTAAGATTATCGACATTCCATACATCAATCTTACTGTTAGAATCTACAAGGACAGCTGCATCTGCAGTCAAAGTGCCTTGCGTGTGATCCATCATGTCTGTGTAATACTTACCACCAACCTTTAATGGAGTATTTGTGTTTGTTGTTGGATCGCCTATAAATAATCGACCACCATTACCACCAGCATCTGTGTCTGTTGCCGAAGTATCATAAATATATGCGAACTCACCTTGTTCCAGCGATGACGGCAGATTGGCAGTTGTCGTCCTTTTTACTTGAATAATTGTTGCCATCTACTCTTTCCTTAAGTTTAAAAAATACCACCAGTAATTCTAAGCTCACCAGTCTGTGTATCAAGTTCGTTTGTTGCAACAAATTTTCCATCCGTTGCGCTATATTGTATTAGTGCACCATCCGCTAAACTTGTAACGTCTACATCACTAAGACCTGCAAGAGTTGTTGCTGCTTCTCCAGTATCACCTTTTGGGCCAGGAACTGTAACTCTTGTTACAGCAGCAGTTTTACCCTGTGAAATAGAACCTCGAATATTTGTTCCACTATTTACTGTTGCAGTGATTGCCACTTTTAACTCCTAGATACACTTGGATTTACTGTAGCGATACCTTCTAAAACTCTGGTCTTATCGCCACTGCCATCTGTAATTAATAAGTCATAAACATAACGACCAAACTCTAAAGCAGTTGTTTGGACATCTGTAAGAGAAAGAGTTATTTGACCTGTAGTTCTATCTGCAGCAAAAGTGGATGTGAATGTTGTTGATGTTGTAGACTCATAAGTTTTTCTAATTTGTGCTAAAGCTGTATAATTAGTTAAGTCCAAAGCATCACCAGCAGAATCTGATACAGTTACTGTAGTTGTAAAATCTGCACCTTGATCGATAAAGATGTTAGAAATCGCAGCCATTTACCTAAATTCTCCAATATAGATGTAATTACACATCTATTTATAAAAGAATTGTATTTACTTAGGAAATAATGATGCGAACTAGACCGATAATGTCTATAATTATTAAGGCAATATAGTTTGCGAGCATTCCAAACGACCCACGAGTCCATGATGACCATGCGTACATTAGACACCCAGAGATCCAAACTATGTATAATTCTTTAAGTGGTGGATTAGGAACTGTAAGTGCCATAACTATAGAGCATCCGATACTCAACGCCCAAGCAAGAACTTCAATCATAAATCTGAATGGATGTGCTTTATAGTCTTTTAGTATCCATTCTAATGTGGTATAAATTTTCTGCATAATAAATAGTATTTTAGACAATCAGGTAATTATACTAGATTAAAATGAAAATGTCAAGCATACTTATTAGTATATGTTTCGTATAGGTTGATTAATATGTTTCATTATAGTATTATAATAAATAATGCTATATGTTTATTTGGTATAGGTAATGTATAGATTAAATTATACGAGACTGGTTGACAATACTGAGTAAATAGTAGTATAATTACGTTGTAAATTAACTTAGGAGTTAAAACATGAAGAAACTTTTAATCAATATTCGATATCTCCTAGCACCTACATTTATATTAGCAGCAATCGCTGGTGTAATGGCAGGTGGTCCATTTGTTTGGACTGGAGTTGCTCTACTAGGTCTTGGAATTGTTGTTGACACACTAGTGAAAACAAGAACGCCAGGAGCAGGTTTCGACGAAAACGGAGAAACGAATGGTGTGCCATGGTTTCAAAATGCAGTAATGTATACCATGTTACCAGTATTTGTTCTTCTACAAGCAACATTAGCATGGAGAATATGGCAATACACAGGTGGTGCTGTAGACGCATTAACAACTAGTCAGTTAATTGGTGCAACAATGTCTTCTGGCATCTTCTTAGGTATCGGCATTATCTATGGTCACGAACTCGCACATACTAAAGGATTTAGTTTTTCGATTGCCCGTTGGATGATGGCATTATCAGGTAAAGCACACTTCTGCTATGCTCATGTATACAATCATCACTTAGAGTTAGGACATGAAGATGATCCAGCAACTGCACCACGTGGTCGTAGTTTATGGGCACACTTCCCTAAATCTGGATTAGGACAATCTAAGTTCTTATTCTTGATGGAGAAAAAGCGTCTAGAAAGATTAGGTGTACCATTCCTATCATGGCAAAATCGTTGGATTCGTGGTTATCTAATGTCACTACCGACAGTAGGACTATTCTGGTTCGCAGGTGGTTGGATTGGTGTGGCATGTTTGGCAGGAATGTGGATGATCTCAAACTTTGAGTTAGAAACATTAAACTTCTTAGAGCATTACGGATTAATTCGTGAGAAAGGTCAACCAATAGACTACAGACATTCTTGGGATACTAACAGTGCTTTCACAAGTTGGTTCTTCATTGAGATTGGTCGTCAAGGCGATCACCATGACCGTGGAGAGACACACTTCTGGGAGTTAGATGAAGTGGGTTCACCAAATACTGGTCACGGATACTTTACTTTGTTCGCAATCGCATTATTCCCACCAATGTGGCGTAAATTCATTGAACCATATCTAGCAGACATTGATAAGAACGATGCTACAGAAGGTGAAGTGAAAATAGCAAGAGAGATGAATAAGATAGCAGGTTATCAAACTGTATAGAATATCACATTCACTCAACCAAAGGGAGACTATTCAGTCTCCCTTTTTTTTATTCTCCATATCTACTTACTAAATTCATCAGTCAAACCTAACATTGGTCGACCATCAAAATAAATTTCTTCATTATCATCATCTTTTTCTACCCAATGTAAAAAGACTTGAACATGATCTATTCCTCTAAATGGTTCTCTCCAATGTTCAACTTTAGTTCCCTTATATAAGCATAATTGTCCTGGCGTCAGTTGTACAGGAGTTCCTTTAGTGTTTCTTCTACCACTCGTTGGTCCAAAGAAAATTGGCCAACAATACTTTTCTCTTGCCTCTTCGTTTTCAATATTATTAGTGTTATAACCTAAACAAAGTGTACCACTTACAGCACATTCTTTTCTATCTGTGTGTCTTTCCATCTCAGAACCATGAGTGTATACTCTTGAGAAACTGTAAGTGGGAACAAGTTCCTTTCCCATATGTTCTTGAACAAGAGGTGTCGCTAATCCTAAGACTGTTTCTATGACAGGATCAGCATATTTGTTCCAAACTTTTTGATTTAGTATTCCACAATCATCAAAAGTACCATAATGTTCTGTTTCTTCATCATATAAATCTGGTTCTTTAGATTTAACAAAACCTGCTCTATCAGCAGACATCTTTAAATGATGATATAGAATTAGAGTAGTTTCACTTTCAAGAAAATTATCGAGTATCACCCAACCATTCTTATTGAAAAACTCATTCGACTGTTTTCTAATTGACATTTTTTATCTCCAAGGTTTTCCTAATGTCCACAACACTAGTGAATATCTAGTGCCTTTTGTTATTGGTGTTACTGTGTGTTGTAGAAAAGAAGGAAAAAATATTATAGAACCTTTACTTTTTATTTCTTCACACTCATATATATCTACTCCACTATCATGTGTTTTACCAGCATCAAACTTTAAACTGCCACCCTCGAAGTCTTCAGGATTTGACAAATTTAAAGTCATACTTATTTTTCTCACTTTACCAACCATACTTTCATCTTCAGTGTATTTGTGTGGTAATGGAGTTCCATCTTTCTTATGTTTGTCTATTGTTTCTTGATCAGCAAGAATATATTTTGCGTGATGGTCTGAACCACCATCATTATGCCACCCATACAAACTATCTTTATCATATCTTGTAAACTGAAAGTTCTCTGCCCAATCTATATCCCAGTTCCAACCTGCTTCACGATTTGCTTCTATAAGAAATGGCCAGATCATATCATACAACCATTGGTCATTAAACCAAGCAACCTTACTATCCCTAATATAAAAATCTCCTAATTTCTCTTTAGCTTCTTTGGGTGTTAAATCTTTCATACTTGGTAAAGTTGGATTGTTATGTTTTTCAGCACTACTACAAGTTGTTCCAAATGAACAAATACCATCTTCTTCTAATTGTTGTATCCCTTTGTTTCCCATATCAACAATCTTATCACACACTTCATGTGGTATTACGTTTTTAAACCAATAGTAATCATTAGTTAATCTCATAATGCAGTCTTTCCTTCTAAATTATTCATTTAAAATACCTGACATTTTATATGCTATTGAGTATCTCATTGTTTTTTTATTTAAGTGATACTCTGCTTTGTGTGGTATGTTAGCAGAAAATACAACCATACGATTTCTGACATATTCTACTTTTTCTATTTGATCATTTATTTTAAATAGTGTGCTGCCTAATAAAGAAGTATCCCACTCTTGAGTGTATAATAAAATTGTCGCATTACACCATCCATTACCACCATCACCTTCATCAGTATGCCAACGACCACCATTATGTTTACCATAGTTGTGACAGTTCGCATACACTCTGGTCACTTTAGGTGTTTCTTTGAATAGTTTATTACCACCAAATTCAGTTATAATGTTGGGCAGATAGTTAAACAGATAATGTTCATCATAGAGATTTTTAGTACCAAAGAAATTACTTTTATCCATTGTAGTAGATGTATGAGGATAGTACGGCAATTCACGAATGTAGTTGTCCACATAATTTAACATCTGAATGTCAAACACATTATCATATACTTTAACCATTTTTACTTTCCCAATTATAAAAGTGTGTAATACAATATCTACCTAAACCTCTTTCTTCAGTTTCTTTTTCAAACTTTACAGGCAACACTTGGTGTTTGAAGTAACATGGAAACAATAACATACGATTGTTCTTGATGCTTATTGTTTTATCATATTGTGTTAATCTTAGATCACCACCTGTAAAATGTTTAGGTTCACGAAACATCCATATCAAACAAGTAAATTGTAAACTATCAATGTGTGGTTTATAGAGATCGCCATCTTCATAATATGAAATAAATGTACTGTCTGTATTTGTACCAGTAAAACTTTCATAATGTATAGGCAAAGCATCTTTGACCATCTTATGAAATTCTGGTGATCTTTGTTTATACATGTTTCTCAGTATGTTAGAGTATCCCCTACCTTTTTGAGTGACATATATATCCCACAAGTGAAACCTAAATGCTTTACTTCTTGCTGTACCATCTGTGTCACGAGAAACAGGAGAGTTTTTATCTTCTGCTCTTGGTATTTTACTTTTAGGGCATGAGGAATAGAAATCTAGTTCTTTCCAAACAGACTCTTGTTCTTCTTTATTGTACCAGTTGTCAACAATCAAATAAGGAAAAACTTCACTATCACTTTTTGTCACTTCCCAATTATTCTCAACTTCAGTGCTATCTACATCATTTAATACTTTTATCATCCTAAATTTCCATCGCTCCTACCACCCATGGTAAACAATCTCTTGTGTGGATAAATTTTATTATTAATTTTAACTTTTACTTTCTCATCTCTAGTAAACCCTGCCTGTATAGACCAAGCATAATCTTTCGCTTTAATTCTATGAAAGGTATCTCGTTTCACATAGTTAAACCATTTCCTTTCCTTTACAACAATCTCACCATTCACATTTCTTTCTTCAATGTACTTACCCCAAAAGATAAACGATACAAAGTTTGTTTCGTGACTATGATAGATTACTCTAGCATCATTTCGTGTATTATTAAACATCTTATCATGGTCGATAGGATGTATTCTTGATACTAGGATAGTAAAGAATGGAGACCAGAATCCCCAGCGTGACAATGCCGTTACACCATTGTTGGCAACAACATGATTTGGACCAAAACCAATTTTAAGTTTCTTACATATCTTTGAGCAAAACTCTTTCATACTCACCATTCTCCCTTGCTTTAGGAAAGAAAATATAATCGTCAATTCTTTTTATAATTTCAGATGGTATTCTATTACCACTTTCATCGTAATTTGTTTCAACAATTTCTGTTTGTTCTAAGTTATTTATACTGTTTGCATATTCGCAACTTAACTCTAAGTGAGAAAATTTACCTTTCTTTTTCATCTTTGATCTTTTAACACAACCAAAGAATTTTAGTCTTATCAAATTACCTTCATTATCATACTCACACTTGAAGGCATTTTTTGTGTTAATCTTATCAACCGCATCACTACCATCATCTACACGAATTGAATTAGTAAATGGTTTTGCGATCTTGTCATTTTGTTTATCAACCCACTTATATATGTCTTCAGTAGTGCCTGTTACAAATAAGTTTTGCCCAATTCTTTCAAATTTGTCATTGTAATATTCTGCCATCCAAGCAATTTCTAAATTGTCATCTAGTTTAGTCTTACATAAGATTGGTGGGTTGTCATTCGTTTTATAGTAAACTTCAAACCACTTTTTAGCATTATCTAAGTCATAATAAAAACAAATAAAATCTTTATTATAGAATATATCATTTTGATCTTTAAGATTTTCATAATGTTTGTTCTTACTTAAATTTACATCATCGGATCCACAAACATTTGTAATGATAATATTGTCTTTTAGATGATAACCAAAACACTGATGTACAGGATCTGCCCAACTGTAAGTTTCATTAGGAAAAACTTTATATATCTCATTTTGTATTTTCTTTACATACTTTCTGTGCGATAGTATTCCTGGATTAAACCAGTATATCTTCCAAGTTGCTTCGTTGTCTTCGACAATCACTCTATGTAAATAAATCATATCTCTTGTTCGTCAATAAGTTTAAAAAATCTTTGATGTTTTACCACTCTACTGCCTTGTTTAAGTCTCACAGTAGTATTTGATCTCTTTCTGCCCATAAACAAAACAGTATAACAAGGTTTATCGCAGACAACTTTATGATGTAAATCGTGTGTTATATAATTGAACCACTTATGTTCTTTATAAAAAATATCATCGTCTTTTAATACTTCTTCTTTATAAGTTCCCCACAATATTATAGAAAAGAAGTTACCTTGATGAGAATGATACATCTGTTCAATCTCATATAACTCTTTTAATGGAAGTATCTTAGAAAAATAGATAGTAAAATAAGGACACCAAACTCCATATCTTCTTATACAAATTTGATTATCTTTATTAATAACATGACTTGCACCTATGCCTAAATTTTTAAATAGATTATCTATGAACAAAAGAAAATTAATAATGTTTTGTGGTGCTTCAGAAATCTTTGTAACTAATTTTCTCATAACTTTCACCCCTTGCTTTAGGAAATAAAATATATTGTTCATTATCTTTTGGTTTTGATGACTTCATAGGATTACCATTATCATCATATTCTGGTATTACTATTTCAGTTTCATCCAAATTATTTATACAGTCTGCATAGTCTGCTTTATACTCTGTTCTGTATTTACCTTTTTCTCGAATTGATACTCTATCAACATGAGCATAAAATTGTAATTTTTCTAAGTTTCCATCTTTGTCAAACATGAATTTAAACAAGTCATCTTTATGCACCTTTCTATCTACAGGTATGGGTTTAGATATATTTTTATTCAAACTATCAGCAAAATCATACACCGCTTGCACATTCTCGTATCCATTAATTAATATATTTTCAGAAAGTTTGTTAAAGTTCTCATCATAAAATTCAGACACTGTGCTGATGTTTACAGTAGATGGAACATCGACAATAGGTTCTGGATAATTTTCATATCCAAAGTTTTCCATATCTCTATATGCAACCTCAAATATTTTACTTTTGTTTTCCATATCATAGAGATATCGAATATACCCTTTACCAGTTAATATTGGGTGTTGTGCTTTGAGTGCGTGTTTTCTCTCTAACGACTTCATTTCTTCTTCGTGAGGAGAACACATATGAAAGATGATAGAGTTATCATCGTGGTTCATACCATAGATGTGATTAACAGGATAAGTATATGTCTCATTGGGAAACACATCACTTATTTGTTTATGGATCTTTCTAACAAATTTTACTTCAGATAGTTTTGTTGGATCAAACCACCATATTCTAGTTAAGACTTTACAGTCTTCAATCAATACTCTATGTAAAAACATATTTTAATCGTCTGCGTATCTATACCCATCCGTGTCGTATTTTGGTTGAACAATTCTTTCTGAACATTCAGAAATTAATGTTTCTGTGACACTCAAGTTAGTAATTGCGTCAGAATATTTTACAGAGAGTTCGTCATAAAACTTTCTTCTTATTTTAGCAGAGCGAACTTGTTGTTTTTGCACATGACCATATAAAGTAACACTCGTTAATTCATCATTAGAGTCAAAGGTAAATTTGAAGTAATCTTCATCTTCAATTAACTCATGTTCACGAACAATTACTCTACAACCATCTTCAAATAAAATATAATCCATATCATCATTTGCCATAAACTCACCTTCTTCAACTGCGAGAACACCATCATCCTCAAATAGAATTTTATCTGGTTCGTTTAGATTATCTGGTATAGGTAAGGCAATATCTGACTTTATACTTTTAGCCCAAGTATAAACATCATTTAATCTTCCTTGAACATACACATTTTGAATATTCTTATTAACAGAGTTTTCATCGTATTCTTCTGTTATCATCAATAACAATAAGTTTTTACCGAGTGGTTCTACTGGGTATGCAGATCCTAGTATATATGCAATCTCAAAATATTTAGTATTGTTTGTTAGATCAAAAGTCCAATATATCCTTTCTTTATCTAAAAGTAGATTGTGATAGATTGCTTCTGATAAATTTTTATCAACATCAGGAAATGCATCATGAGGAGATAAAGAACAATCAACTAAACTACTACCATTAAAAACTAATTTAAATGAGTCATTCACACTCAACACATATCCATCAGGCATTGTAGCAGATAATTCACTATTTAGAGATTGAACTAAATCATTTACATCAGAAAGAGAGCCTACTACATAAACATTCTTTTTATTCTGATCTACATAATCTGTATCAAACTCTCGTGTTATAGACCTTAAAGTAATATTTTCTGGAACTGTAAATGGTGTTACTGTTGTTGGATCAGTATATTCTATTTCTATGATTTGAGTTTTGTTGTTAAATTGTCTATAATTTCTATCTCTTGATAACGCAGAGTTAACAGAATCAGGAACAAAATCTAAAATGCTCTCTAATTCGCCATCTTCATTTGTGTTCAATATATGTGAGTTTATGGTAATTATATTAGAATCCGAAGCATCAACATATGCTGATTGAATGAACAACTCATAACCTGCTCGGTTAATGAATACATTATTCCAAACAGCAGAAATCCTAGATTTTAAATCTAATAGTTGTTCATCGTTCTGAAGAAAACTACGATATTCTATTTGTTTTATCTCATTGTTTTCTACAATTAATTTGTTTATATCCATTACGTTGTGGCGCCTTGAATTGTTCCACTATTTTGTAGAGTAAGTGTGTATCCATTATCTTCAATTGCTTTACCTGCTGCACCGCCAGGACTTCCACCTTGTCCCGCAGATCCAGCATTTCCTGGTGAACCACCATCACCACCATTAGGACTTTGTTGTCCAATAGTATCACCACCTGCTCCACCAGTAGCAGCACCACCATCTTGTCCTGGCTGACCACCACTATTAGGATCGCTACCACCTGCTCCACC
>CENS01014796.1_pt1 | contig 10625 bp, 9 predicted proteins | sample 530201 | NCBI WGS metagenome assembly CENS01 (sample SAMEA2619747, study PRJEB7988) | marine metagenome | biome: marine biome (ENVO:00000447); feature: surface water layer (ENVO:00002042); material: "saline water (ENVO:00002010), including plankton (ENVO:xxxxxxxx)" | depth 5 m | reverse complement strand
GCTTTCTTATCTATGGATATGGCAAATTTAAATATCCAACAACAAGCAAATGTATTACAAGCTCAACAAGAACAGCAAAGACTGTTATCTAATCAAGCTGCTACAAATGCTGCAAGACAGTTTAATGCTGCTAGTGAAAATCAAACACAACAATTTATGGCAAGTTTGAATACACAAGTTAATCAATTTAACGCTCAACAAACTAATGCAGCTCAACAGTTTAATATTCAACAAGCTAATGCAGCTGAAGCAAGAAGAGTTCAAAATCAATTAGAAGTCAATAAAGCTAATGCTGCTATTGTTAATCAAGTTAAACAATTTAATGAGCAAATAGATTTTAATAGAGAACAGTTTAATGTTCAAAATGCACAAGCAATTGAACAATCAAATATAGAATGGAGAAGAAAAGCTAACTTAGCAGACACTGCTGCTCAAAATGCTATAAATCAACAAAATACTAAAATGGCATTTGATTTATCTTCACAAGCTCAAGCATTTATTTGGCAAGAACTACGAGATCAAGCAGACTATGATTTCAGATGGGCTAACGATACAGCTACAAGAAAAGTACAAGCTATGGTAGCTGCGTCAAGTGCTGAAGGGGATGCTGCAAAAAACTGGCAAACTAATTTTAATAATGTTTCATCAACCATTGATAGAATATTTGGTATAGGAGATTAAGGTGGGAAAACTAAGAAAAATTGCTAAAAAAATTGGCAGAGGTATAAAAAAAGTTGTTAATAAAGTAGGAAGAGCTTTTGGAAAGCTGGGCATTGTTGGACAGCTTGGTATGATGTTTTTAATGCCTTATGCTATGTCAGGTTTAAGTTCTTTGTGGAGCAGTACAGTTGGTAAAGCCTTCGGGCAATTTGCAACGAAAGGACTAGCTCAGGGGACTACAACTTTTGCATCTAGATTAGTAGCTGAAGGAGGACTAAAAGGAGTTATTGGACAAGCTATGGGAGCTATCCATAGTGCTGGTTCTGCTATTGGTAGTGCTTATAGTTCGATTAGTACAGCAATATCTAATGGTTTTGATAGGGCTGGTAATTTTTTACAAGGTAAAGGATTTACATTAAGTGAAGGAAGAACTCCTGTATTTGGTAGCGGAGCTGAAGATATTATTAAAGAAAGTGCAGCAGAACAAACTGCTTTAAAAGAATATGTAAAACGAGAAGGAGTATCTTTAAATCAAGTAGGTAAAGAATTAGATACTGGAAAAATTTTAGGAATAGAAGATAAAGCAATCACAGACGTTATTACAGAAAATAAAAGTTTACTTGAAAGAGGAAAAGATTTTGTTTCACAATCTTATGATTCTATGGTAAAAGATTTAACTGATCCAAGCAAGTTTGGAAAAAAAGCAGCACAAACTGCCTTTGCACATTTACAAACAGCATTAGCTCCTCAAATGCCAGAGCAAACATTAAACATAGTTAGACCTTTAGATATTGGAACAATTGATGCATTTAATAGTCAAGGTATATTTAATCAAGCAGACTTTACAACTATGAATAATGCTTATCAATCAGTAGGAAGTGTTTGGGGAGCAACAAGTCAACTTGGACAATCTTATCTTATGGACCAAGCAAGTATGGGAAGTACAAATTATATTAATGATATGAGAAGACTTCAAGGATATGGAGGAAATAATTAATGAGAGAAGATTATAACCAAGCAGGAATAGATGCACTTGTTAACTCAGGTAGACCTATTCCGGGACAGTCTTTAACTAATAGTCCTGATCAATCGTATCCTTGGGAAAGACCTCCTGAATTTACTAACTTTAGAGAAGCTTTAAATTTTATTGCTAAAGAACTTTTAGTAGAAGATATTTATGTACCCTTAATTGTAGGAATTGGACAAGGAGTTCCTATTTCTGATGTAGCTTTACAAATACTACAAAGAGGCTTTCAAGAAGGTAAATGGAATCCAGATTTATTATTATTACTTTTAGAGCCTGTAATGTATTTACTAATGGCTTTATGTGAAAAAGCAGGAATTAATGACTATCGTTTAACAGGGGATGAAGAAGACGATCTTGAACCAGAAGACGAAAATGAAATAGCTGAAATGAGAGCAAAAAATTTAAAAAAATATGCAGTAAGTAAAGCTAATAAAGATAGAAAAGTTCCTGAAGGCGTTTTACCAAAAGAAATTGTAGAGGATATTGAAGAGCTTGAAATACCTGAAGGATTACTTAGCAGACCTCAACAAGCTCAACCAAGTTTATTAGGACAGCAGGAGTAAAATATGGCAAACGGTTTATATGAAGGTGATGGTGGTGTTTCTTTTGGTCAAGAACAATTTGAAGAAAAAAGAAAAAGAGAAGAAAAAGAACGCAAAAAACAAGCAAAAATACAAGAAAATTTATATCGTATTAATCTAGCAGCAGCGGGAGCTAATTGGTTAATTAATCAAGATGCAGAAAAAATTGAAAGAGAAGGAGCTGTCGCTAGATCACATTATTTAGCTAAAAATGAAACTGCTAAAGAATGGAATACTATGCATAAAGAATATGAAAAGCTTGGTTATACAAGACAGCAAATGCTTGAAGCTGAAACAAGAAATAATCTTCGAAATCATTTATTAAGTATTTACGGAGAAGAATTTAATGTTGATGGTTTTAGTGATGCTATTAATGAAATTTCTAAAAACTATTCTAAAGACCCTAATAATTTATCCACGTGGAATAAAACAGTAGATGCTCAACTGGCTATACCAAACTTAACTCATGAAGATATGATTGAACTTATTCGAGCAGAAGGAGAAGCTCCTAAAACTTTAGGTGCATGGTTTGGTAATAAAGTATTAAAAATTGCTAAATCACATGATAAAGAAACTTTAACAGAAGAAGATAGATTAGCTAAACAAAAATTACTAAGCGGTTTAATTGGAGATCAATTTAAAAACGCTACGTCTGCTCTTGAAGCTTATGGAAAACTTGGCAATCCTATAGAAGAACTTACTGAGTTTATGAAAAGCGAAGAAGGTAAAAAAATTACAGCTTACAAAAACGCTAATGTTAGTACATTTGAAAATGTTGTTGAAGACAAATATGGTGGAAAATCTAAAGTTACCTTTGCAACTACTATAGCTCAAGCCCCAGATGGCTCACCAGTTCAAATAGGTAATGCTATTCCGATGGGTTCTTATACGATTACAGGAGAACGTAAAGTTAGAAACCCTACAGAGTTAAAAACAGGACAAGATGATATCATTGCTTATATAAAAAGAGCAAATGATGTAGACTTAGAATCATTTTATAAAGATGAATTTAAAGATAATCCTGTTTCGTACACCAATAATATTTTAGATACCGCAGAAAATCTTATAAACACACAAGGGCTATCTAAACCTCAAGCAATAGCAGCAGCAACTGAATATGTATCAGGACAAGATTCTTTAATTATTGATACCAACATGAGTTTATTTGATTTAGATAATATGCAAGGAGCTGTAGATACTAATAAGTTACCTCAGTATATTGAAAGTATTAAACAAGTAAAGCCCGAATATGGTGTTGAACAAGAACTTAGAACAATGAGAGATCAATTTTTATTAGCTATTAAAGAGTCTGAGTTAGATGATCAGCAAAAAGAAGAAGAAGAGATAGCTCTTAATAGTATTATGAAAAATGCTGGTATTATTCCAGCCAAGGACTATAATAACCTCGTTATAAATGAAGGTAATGAATCTCCAGAAGTAAAAACATGGTTACAAGAAATAAATGAAATACCTTATATTGGTAAAGTATCAGACTTTTTAGTTGGGGATGAGCTTGATCTTTATGATGCATCTTGGTTAGTACCCGGTTATGGACTTTATAAAATTGGGGGTAAAGTTGCTAGTAAAACTTTAATTCCTAAACTAGCAGACAATATCATAAAATCAAAAACAGGACAAGCTTCTATAAACAAAATTCGTAAAAGAATGATGGAAGGTTTTAGTAATACTGCAGATAAAGATAATTTTGTAAAGGGTCTTACAGTTATAGAAAAAGCAATTTTTAGAGCTATGTCTAAATCAGAAAAAAGTGTTAGTACTCCTATGTTACAAATTTTTAGAAAAGAAATTGCAGAATTACCGGGTTTATATCTTAAAGCATATCTACCTAGTTTAAAACAAACGGTTGGCTGGGGTTTATTTGGTGGTTTATCTGCGTATGGATTTTATAGTAAAGCCACTTTACCTGAAAAAAAAGAAATTGAAGATTAACTATGACACTACTTTCTACCAAGGGAAATAAAAAATCTCGTTTAGGTCGTAATTATACATTAGATGATTTAGAAAGCAACGAAGATTTTCAAGAAATATCAGAAAGATTTTTAAGTTCTGTAGGAGAACAGTCTGACGATATATTTGAGTATTTAAGAGACTCTGATTTTAACTTATTTAATGGTATGCAACGTGCCATGGATAGTGAAAAATTTACTCAACAACAAAAAGATGACTATAAATATTTACGCTCTCGTTTTGACAGAGCAGATATGGGAAGCTTAAAACAATATCTTGAGCTTGTTAAAGACGCTGCTGTTGATATTTCTACCGACCCTACTGCGATTGCTGCTGCTTTATTAACTCCTGTTACTGGAGGAACTTCCTTTGGTGCAAGACAGGTAGTAGCTACTGGCGTAAATCAAGGTTTAAAAAATATAGCTAAAAGCAAAATTACTCCTGCTCAAACAGTTGGTATTGCTGCAGCAGAAGTTGGTGCATGGACAGGTCTAGATAATCATTTTAGACAAAACACAGAAATAAATACCAACATGAGAAAGCTTTATTCTAAGCCTGAATTAGTAGGTAGTACAGCTATTGGAGCCTTGACAGGTGGTATTTTTGGAGGACTTGCAAGAAAAAACGAGTTCTTCCAAGACAGATTAGAAAAACTTTATACTGATGACGGTTACAGAAAAGAAGCTGGTAGTGATTTATTATATAATTTAAGAAAAGCAAAAGATACTTTACTAGCTAAAACACTTGCAAGTCCTGCTTGGATTTTAAAAACTGATGCAGAGTTTTCACCCACTGCAAGATTACTAGGTCAAAAGTTTACTTCAGAATTTGATAAAAGTTTAGTAGCTAAAACCAAACGTAGAGTAGGTTATTCATATGCTGAAGATATTAACTTTAGAAGAGGTAATTATAAACTAGGGTTTGATGAAGCTGTTGCTCCAATTAGACAGGTTGGAGAAGTTTTGCCAGAAGATGAACAAGCTGTTATAACTTTAATGCGAGGCGGTGAAGTTGCTGGAGCAAGTCAAGCTGTAAGACAAGCTGCTGAAAATTTAAGAATATTTTTTGATCAAATTAAAAAGGATGCAGAAGAGGTTGGTTTAGACCCTAAATATATTGAAAATTATTTTCCTCGTTCTTGGAATAGAGAAGCAATTAAAAGTAATCCAGAATTATTTAAACAAAAGTTAGTTGATAACAATATTGTTGAAGCTGATAAAGTTGATGATGTTGTTGAAGGAATGCTTAATAAACAAAATGAACTTTATAGTTCTCATTCAAATCTTTTAACTCAAGCTCGTAAGTTTGAAAATTTAGATGATAATGAGTTTGCAGAGTTTCTTACAAATGATTTAGTCCCTGTTACTACAAATTATTTTATGAATGCTGCTAAGACTATTGAGCATAAAAAACATTTTTTAAATGCTGGTCGAGACGTTAGAGTAATAGGAAAAACTGAAGACGAAAATCTTATATTATTTAAACAAGATAATAAATCTCAGTTTGTTGAAAGATTTATTAATCCAATAGATGCTGAATTAAAAAAAGCACGAAACGGTAAAGGACTGTCTTCAAAACAAAAACAAAGAATTATTGATGTGTATGAATCTGTAACAGGTCAGGTTAATTACTTTGATAGTGGACTAATACAAGGTATCTATGATGGTACTAAACTTGCTAATGCTATGGCTTATTTACCACTAGCTACTATATCTTCATTATCAGAAGCATTTATTACACTTGGTAAAGCTCCGGTAAGTTCTGCTGTTAAAGGAGCACAAGAAGGAATTGAAAGAGGACACAAATTATTTACATCTGAAATTTCTCAAATCTTAAAAGAAAAACACAATCTGACAGATGATGAAGTTTTAAAAGAAATGAACAGTGTCTTTTTAGCAGTGGATGAAGCTATGTCTGATGTAACTAATCGTTTATCTGGTGAAGGTTTACAAAACGAATTTTTACAAAAACAAGCCAGAAGATTTTATAGATTTAATTTATTAATACCTTGGACAAAAACAGTTCAACTTGCTGCGTTTTCAACTGGTAAAGATTTAATTCAATCAAATTTAAAACAATTAGCAGACCCTACAGGTCTTAGTAAAAATAAAATAAAAAGACTTCAAGGTGAATTGTTTGATTTAAATGTAGATATTGATAAAGGTGTTGCATGGACTAAAAAATATGGGGATGAAATTACAGAACAAGCAAAGGCTGATGAGTTTTATCGTAATGATATTATTCGAGGTGCTGGAAGATTTACAAACGGAATTATTTTACAGACATCAAGAGAGTACGCAACTGTTCCAACTTTTATGACTAACCCAAAAGTAGATATCTTTACACAGTTTTTAAGATATCCTACAGTTTTTGGTAATACTGTATTACGAAACTTTGCTAGGGACACGATAACTGACACTACAGTTAATGCACCTAAATTGGCTGCGTTTGTTTTAATGTCTACTAATGTAGCAAAAGCTACAAACTACTGGAGAAGTTCTCCTGAAGAAAGAGAAAGAATTAAAGAAGATGGTAGAGATTGGAGAGATACTTTAAAAGCTTATCAGCGTGTTGGACTTTTAGGTCCATTAGAATATCCAGTTAGAATTACTGAAGGTATTTCTTATGGTCAAAATCCATTGGTAGCAACAACAGGTGTCGGAGGTCCAGTAATCAATGACATTATAGGATTAACTTTATACAACAGAGGATTCTTAGAAACAGCAGCTAGAAAACTTCCATTAACAGGAACTAAAAATATTTTTGATAGGGCTGTTGGCGATATTATGGAAGAGTATACAGGATTTAGAGAGCCTTATACTCCTTTACAAAAAGCTGCAAAAGAATTAGATAAAAAAATTCTAAAAGGATTTAGAGAAGGGGCTGATGTAGTAACTGCTCGAGAAACAGAAGAGCCTAGTTTACTCACAAAGAATAGATTATTAAAGTTTGCTGGTGGTCCTGTTTCTCAAATAGACCCATATACAATGCAAGAAATAGATTATAGAGATCAGTTTTCCGCAGGTGGAGTAGTTGGAGAAGAAACTATAAAAGGTCCTGACGTTCCGTTTACAAAAGAAAATGCAGCTGAACGAATTAACCCTTTAACTGGAGAGCCTTATCAAGAACAAATGGATAGGCTAGGATTTAATAAAGGTCAAATTGTAATGGTTTCTCCTGAAAATAAAGACATTGATAGTTTAAAAAAAACTATTGATTCTTTAATTGGTACTTATGAAAATAAAGATGAATATGTTTCTAAACTAAATAATGTTTTAAGTCCTTATTATAAAATAAGTTTTCCAAATGCATTAAATTTATTAAAAAGAGACTTAGTAGATTATGTGTATAAAGACGAACCTTCTATGTCTTTTGATTCTACTCTTGAAAAAAACATAGCACAGCAGGGTAAAGATAAATTAATAAACGTTATTAATTTTAAATTGCAAAACGAATTAAATTTAAAACAACCGGGGTGGAATCCTACTAAAACTGCTTCTGTTTTAAAAGCACCATTTGAAAAAATTACAGAGCTTGGAAGAGAAAGAAAAAATATTGGAGGTAAGATTGCTTCTAAATTAATGTCAAAAGTTTATGATAAATCACTGGCTCAAAAAACTCAAATAGCTACTACTGGTGGTACATACTCCAAAGCTGCAAAAATTATGGAAGACTACCAAAAATATAATTCACTTGATTATGGTTCTGGAATGCAAGTTAAACAAGCACAGAAGTCTTTGAATGCAGATACGTTTGAACCGTTTCCTCAACTAGATAAAGTTGAAAAGTATGGACTTCCTGATTTTGTAAAAGTAGAAGATATAAATAAAAAATATGATTTCATTACAAACTTTTCAGTTTTAAATGTTCTTCAAAAAGCTGATAGAGATAAAGCTGTAAAAAATATAGGAAGTTTATTAGACGATAATGGTATGGCTGTAATTACAGTTAGATCAAAAGATGATGTTTTAAAAGCAGCACCTAATGCTAAAAATAAAATTTCTGATTCAGAGCTTATTACAGCAAAAGGAACATATCAAAAAGGCTTTACCCGTAACGAGCTTAAAGAATATTTAAATGAAACACTGGGTTCTAATTACGAAATAATGGACTTGCCTAATAAATATAAAATGTCTGGTATAGGTGTTATTGTTAGAAAAATTAGAAAGCCTTATAATGAAGGAGGACCAGTTAAACCTGAATATATTGGAAAAGATGCATATGAATTAGCTATACAAAAATTTGCTGAATCAGATGTTGATGCACAATTATTACGGGAATTTGCATGGGTTGAATCAAAGTTTGCGACAGATAAAGAAACTTTTAGAAAAGATAATAGAAGTGCATACCAAATAACACCCATTCGTTTCAAAGATTTTACAGACTCTTTAAAGGATAATACTGAAGTAGGAGCTGGGTTAAGAAGATATGTTTCAAAAATGGAACAGAAGTATGGTACTAATTATAGAGACATTGAGTATGATGACTTAAACAATCCAGAAATAGCAACGTTAGTAACCAGAGCTTTATTAAAAAGAGTTCCGGAGCCTATTGGATTAACCCCTGAAAAACGAGCAGTACAGTGGAAGAGAGATTGGAACACAGAAAAAGGTGCTGGTACTGTAGAAAAATATTTAACAGATTTAAAATATTTAAAATAATGTTATTATATACAGAAAAACAATTAGACGTAGCATACAGAATAGACTGTAAAGCTCGTAGTCAATCTAATGAACCTTGGATTAAGCGTGAAGACTTTAGACCACTATATGAAGATTTGATTGAGTCGTATATGATTGCATATAAAGAAGATGACATTTTTCCTACAGACATACCTGAATATTTAATAGATTCAGTAAATGATTTACTGTCTTTAACTTTAACTACTGAAAATTAAATGGGTTTTCCTTTTGAAATAATTACAATGCTTGGTTCCACTTTACTAAGTGGATTGCTTAGTCTATGGTCTCAGCGTATGAAGGCTAAACAAGAAGAACAGAAAATGCTTATTGCTAGAACTGAAGTTCAAAATGCTGCTATTTCAGATGCTAGAACTTATGAGAACAAGGGATTTCAATGGACAAGAAGAATCATAGCATTGACAGCAATTTTTTCTATTGTATTACTTCCAAAGCTTGTACCTTTATTTTATCCTGAAGTTTTAGTAACCGTTGGCTATACCAATTGGAAACCCGGATTTTTATTTTTTACAGATGGAAAAGAAATATTTGAATGGATTTCATTTAATGGATTAGTTATTACCCAACTCGATACCAATTTAGTATCCGCTATTATAGGGATGTATTTTGGTGGTAGTTTGGTAAAGAAATGAAAGACTTTATAAGTGCCATAGAAACCATAGGCATACCGGCTGCTGCTGCAATTGGTCTAGGTTATTTAGTATGGACACTCTTTAAAAGTTTAATTTCGGACATACATAAAAAATTAGATACGCAACATGGAATGATCGTTTCCTTGATTGATAGGATAAGGCAAATGGATAATGATATGATACGTATCGACACATTAGTTCGTACTGCGTTAAAGCTACCACCAGACGTTGCTAGAATAGCTCGTTCTGATGGAAAGAAAGACACAAGACGAGACTAAAAGGAAGCTCTTAGGAAGGCTCTCAGAGGTTTCTAGGGGTATAATTAACTTGCTTAGAAAAGGAGTATATTATGACAAGCAAAAAATATATGCTGGACTTAAATCATCCAGCTTTCACAACTAACTTTGTAGGCTTTGACAGACTGTTCAGAGAACTGTTTGCTCAACAAACTCTACAAAAATCCACACCAAGTTATCCACCTTACAATCTTGTAAAGGATGGAGATACTTACACAATTGAAATGGCTATGGCAGGATTAACTGACAAAGACATTGATGTTGTTCTTGAAGATGGAACTTTGACTATCTCGTATGAGAAAAACGAAGGCGAGTCTAAAGATGTATTGCATCAAGGATTAGCGAACAGGTCGTTTAAAAGAAGTTTTAATCTTGCAGAAGATATTGAAGTACAAAAGGCAACTTTAAAAAATGGATTGCTTTCTATTGTTATGGAAAGAATTATCCCTGAAGAAAAGAAACCTAGAACTATTAAGATATCTAAGTAAACTATCGGGGTAGTGTAATGCTACCCCAACGCATTTATTTCTCTTTGTAAATATCCGTGTAAGTCTTTCATTTTATTTTTTCCTTTTTTTAATATAGCTTTTATTAAATCTCGTTCATCTAAAGGAAAAATTTCATCCACCATATCTTCTGGAAGCATACTAAATTCTGTAACAATTTTATTATCTCGTGTAAGAAGCACTTTAAAACTTACTAAGTTAGCTTCACTTTTATTAACCATTATCACTCTCCAAGTTTGCAAAGGTTATCTTATC
>CENS01030773.1_pt1 | contig 10641 bp, 9 predicted proteins | sample 530201 | NCBI WGS metagenome assembly CENS01 (sample SAMEA2619747, study PRJEB7988) | marine metagenome | biome: marine biome (ENVO:00000447); feature: surface water layer (ENVO:00002042); material: "saline water (ENVO:00002010), including plankton (ENVO:xxxxxxxx)" | depth 5 m | reverse complement strand
AGGAATTATTTGTTGCCGCTTTAAACCATGACTTAGGTAAAATAGGAACACTAGAACATGTTGCCGTTTTACCATCCAAAGATGAATGGAGAAAGAAAAATTTAGGTGAAATGTACACCTTTAATACTAATAATGAATATATGACTGTACCAGACAGAGGCTTATTCTTATTACAACAAGCAGGAATTCAATTAACTACTAATGAATTCATCACAATTAAAACACACGATGGTTTATACGATCAGGCAAATGAACCTTATTTAAAAGGATTCATGCCCGAAACTAAACCTCGTACTTCACTTCCCTTTATTATTCATCAAGCAGACCTTATGGCCGCTAGAATTGAATTTGAAAGAGAATGGTTAGATACTTTTGGTGATCAAAAAAAACCAATAACAAAATCAACAAAACAAGACCGAGTTAATTCTAACTTAGGTAAAATAGGTTCTGATAACGATAATTTAATGAATTTAGTTAAAAATCTCTAATGACAACAACCACTATAATAATATTAATTAATGTTGGAATTGTAATTTTTGGAACTATTTCCTATATAATTTGGAATTTACTAAAGAAAAATGAAAGACAAGAAGATATAATTACTACTCAAAATGAGTATATTCAAACTATATCTACTATAATGTCGGAGTCAAATAAAAAAATTAAAGAAATAGATTCAAAGCAAATCTTCCAATCTGATGATGAGATAGGATGGTTTTTTAAAGGTATAAAAGAGATTCAAGACTTAATCAACGAGTACAACATCAACCATAAATAAATGATTGCACCATTAGATGAATCTCTCCAGGGTAAAGTTCTATCTGTACCTCAAAAGGATGAAGGACCACAGTATACTAAAAAAGGGACTTTAAGAAAAAGAAGACCAAAAACTAAAAATCAATATTTCACTCAAGATACAGAAGATGCTATCATTGAATATGTTAATGAAACTGATCAAGACAAGCGTAATGCTATATATAATGCACGTATAAAATATGCTTTCTTTAAATTAACAGAAAATATTATACACACATTTAAATTTTACTATACTGAAGTAGATACCATACCTGAACTACAACACGAAGTAATTACTTTTTTACTTGAAAAATTACATTTATATAAACAGGGAAAAGGTAAAGCATTTTCTTACTTTGGTACTATAGCAAAAAGGTATTTAATACTTTATAATAATAACAATTATAAAAAATTAAAACAAAAAGCAGATGTAGATGCTATAGACCATGATAAATCTATTAATACAAACTTAGTAAATTCATTTCATGAAAACCCTAACACTGACCCTGCTAGTGAATTTATAGAATACATTATACAATATTTTGATAAACACTTATTTACATTATTTCCTAAACCAGAAGATGCAAAAACAGCGGATGCCGTTATTTCACTATTTAGAAGAAGAGAGCATATAGAACTATTTAATAAAAAGGCAATATATATCTATATACGTGAAATGACTGATCAATCAACTCCACAAATTACTAAAGTTTTAAAGAAAATGAAAAAAACTTATGTTAAATTACATGCCCAATTTGTAGAACATGGTCATGTATCTATGAGTTTATAATTCTTCTTTAAATCCATATTTATATCCAAAATATTATGGATTTTTCAAATGTAACTTTATTTGGAAAAAAGAAATTTTCCGATCTTTTAAAAGAAATACATACAAACCAAAAAGATAAAGAAGTTCAACTTCGTTCTTTAATAGAAGGCTTAAAACCATTAATTAACTCCCCAGGAGAGGCAACAATGATTGTACCTTTAATTAAAGAATATATGGAATTGGCTATAAAAAATGATGATGCCTTAATTAAAATGGCAGGTATTGTTCAACGTGCTATGAATAGCAAAATGGTAGATTCGGATGAATTATTATCAGATGAAGATAAAGAAATGTTATTTAGTTCCCTACAAGAATTAGATAATAAAATTGAAGTAAAACAAATTGAACCTACAAAAATAGAAGAAGCCACTAATGCCGGTTAATAGTCAAAATCCTACTGTAAGTAATTCTTTTATAGGTAACATAAATAATATAGGTAATAATTCACCTACTAATATTATGTTCCCTGCAAGAGTATTAGATATTAATCTAACTCCCTCTGTAAAACCTAATTCAATATTCCAAAGAAGTAGGGGATGGTTTGGTATAGGTTCTATAACATTTGAACCAATAGGGGGCTCTACTATTATAACTAAAAATCCTCAAGGTAATATAGCTTTACCCTTAGATTCAAATTATAAAAAAACCCCTTTAGTTAATGAGATAGTAATGATAATTGCTACCCCAGGAGAAGATGCTTATTATGAAGATGATTTAAATATTCAAAATTATTTTTATATGTCCACTGTTAATGTGTGGAATAGTATAAATTCAAATCCATACCCTTCTCCATCAAATACTCCTAAAACTCTAGAAAATTCATACCAACAAGTATCGGATGGTTTTCCTAATCAAAACCCTCAAAATAATAATATAAAATTAGGTAATATTTTTAAAGAAAATAGTGATATAAGAAACTTATACCCCCAGGAGGGAGATGTTATTATAGAAGGAAGATTTGGAAACTCTATAAGATTTACTTCAACTAATAGACAATCAGAAGATTTTAAAGATATACAAAGCCCATGGAGTAGGGAAGGACAAAATGGATCACCTCTTACTATTATAAGAAATGGACAACAACCAGCTGGTGCTTTTGATCAATTTTTACCTTTATATGAGGACATAGATAGGGATGATTCTTCAATTTATATGACTACAAATCAAAACATAGGTATTACCTTAGCTAGTAATAATTTAGATTCATTTGGAATTGATATAACACCACAAGTTAAGACATCTGCTAGAATAGAAAGAACCCCTAAAGGAGAAAGAGGAAAATCTAATAACGATTCAGACTTTATCAATGTACAATTCGATTCAGTAAATATAGAACCTAAAAGTGGTGGAGATGTAAAAAATACATCCTCTAACCAGTTGGATGATTTAAGAGGTATTACTGCTACTTCAACTGAGTTTGAAAGAGAAGAATTTGAAACAGAAGAAGAATTAACTAGAGGTGAAGAAATTGAACAACAAAGAAGAGGTAGAGTTAGCGCCGCACCACCAGTATTTAATAGAGGTGAAAGAGATGTATAAAAAATTATGATTGAATTAATATTTGAATTATTAAATAATTTTATTGATTGGTATCAACAATTTATGGGGATACCCGAGGGAATATCTTATGCTATTTTTGGGGCAAAGAAAAAGAAAAGAAGAGCTAAAAGAAAGATTGATGCTGCTCTTAAAACTATTGATGAGTTAAATACTGAAGGGATAGGACAAGACGAATTAGGAGATCCTTCAAATTTAGGAGAAGCAGCTTTTAGCCCCGTTGATGGAGGTGACCCTGCATCAGTTAATGATATCCCCTTTAAACCAGATTTCCCCTATGTTGGAAGACAGATTATTATAGATTCTGGAAGAGTTCATTTAAATGCAAAAGATGATTTTCTAGTATTAATGTCTCAAAAATCTATATCTTTATCATCTCAAGGAAGTGTAAATGTAGATGCGAATGCTTCTTTTATAGTTAATGCTAATAGAATAAGATTAGGTATGGATGCTACTGAACCATTGGTTCTCGGAAATAAATTAGCCTTATTATTAAATAAATTAGGAAAAACATTAATACAAACAAAAAAAGTATTAAATAAACCTGAAGATGGACAAGGTACAGTTCTACCCGAAATAAAAGAATTGGTATTATTAATTGCAACTGCAGCTGAATTATTAGTTAAGGAAAGTTTACTTATAACTTCAAATAAAAATTTTACTGAATAATGGAAGTTATAGAAAAAGGTATAAGAAGTGTACAAAATAGTACTCCAAAATTTAGAGAAAAATTTTTGGAAATATTATTAGATATACTTTATGGTAAAAAAACTACGGAAGATTTTGATGCAAAAATCCTAGCTGATCCTAAAGAAAGGCAAAAACTAGTACAACAAACTAATTTTTTAAAGGATCCTTCTGTAACATCTTTAGCAACATCTTTAGTTACATTAAATTCTTTTGATTTATGTAATCCATTTTCATTTTTAATAACACAAGCCTTACCCGATGGAAATCCACTTAAAGAGAGTTTTTTAAAATTAGATGGTTTAGCCCGAACTTGGCAATCTATATCATCAGGTAATTTTTTGGGAGGTGGGGGAACTGTATCATTTAAAACCACCCTACCTATAGATAATGCTATAACATTTACTGGCAACCAGAAGATTTCATTTCCAGTTGCTATTACTGATCGTAATATAGGAAGTATTGATCTAAATGATAATGTAACTATATTTCAAGAAGATGATGAAGAATTTAAAAACTATTCATTAATAGGAGAAGTAATAGGAGCATCTTTTCCTAATCTTAGAACTAAACCATTTGGAACTAAAACAGGAATATCTGGAGAAATATTAACAGCTAATCCTAATTCTCCACAACAAAAAGTAATAGAAATTTCTGTGGTAAGAGCTTCAGTAAGTAGACCACCATTTTTAAAGGATAATGATGGGAATGAAATTTTAGATGATAGAGGTAATCCTACACCTAAGGAATTTAGAAGTTTAAGACTTGAAGTACAAAAAGATCCTAATCCCACACAAGAAGTTTTATCCGAGGGTTTAATTGAAATTTCCAAAGCAATAGATGAGGTTGGTTTAGAAGATATAATTGAAACTATAGAAGGGCTACCGCCATATTTCCCTAATATGGATGACTTAAAAAGAACTACTCAAAAATTAATTAAGTTTCAAAGAATAATGGGACCTATATTAGCTAACGCTTCAAATACAGCTTTAGTTGGAGGTGCAATATTACAAAATAGATTAACATTTGCTGAAGCTAGAGAAGCTAGTGAAATAGTAAGGGAATTTGATCAAGCAATAAGACCATTTTTTAAGGGAGGTGATAGAGTAGTACAGGGATACTTTGATACTGTTCAGGATTTAAATAGTTTTTTTAGAGATGTAATTCCTTATGATTTTCTAGCTAAATTTGTTAAATTTGTAGTAAAACTTGCTAAAATTGTAAATTCAATTGTAATTTTCTTATTATCTATACTTAAACTAATTAACACCATAATTAAGGCTATTACAGGAGTTTTAAAAATAGTTAATGTTGTACTTAAAGTTATACAAAAATTAATATTACTACTACCAGCTTTAATTCTTACAGTAGGTATTATAGAGACCTTTACTAGATTCTTAGCGGATGCTATAGCCGGTATTGATAGAGCAATTAAATTCCTAGAAAATATAAGTAATTATCTTGATCAAGTTGTATTATATTTAACTTTAATTCAACAAGGTTTAGAAGTTATAATTAGAGAAGGAACTTTACTAGCAGCTAAGCTTGAAAGTTGCGATGCAGTTAAAGATACAGGATTAGGACTACAAATGACAGCCGCTGTAGAAGAATTAAGAGGAACCTTAAAGGCATTAACAATAGTTACACCAGATGGAGATGGTTTTTATAATGATGATCCAACCCTTCCCGGAAGAGGATTTAAACCAGAGGATACATTTGGTAGTCAAACATATATTTCTACGACGGATGGTGATTTAGTATTTATATCAGATACGGTTATAGGTTTTGATTCACAAGGAAATTTAATATTTTATGCTGAATTGGAATCATTATCAACGGGAGTACAATTTAATAATACATTAGGTCAAGGATTTAGGAATTTCCTAAATGAAAACTTTAGATTTTATACTTTTGATAAATTTAGAAACCAACAACCTTTATTATTAGAGGGGGATAGATTAGCACATGAAGCCAAAACTGGAAGAATAAGAGAAGTGGATCCTGAAGATATATTTGGTAACTTTAGTGAAATATTTTTAGGTTATACTTTAAAGATCCAAGAAGAAAAACCAGTAGATGAAAATTCTCAAGTAGCCATAAGAAGAAGAGGAGTGGCTCTAGATAATAATGAATTTTTAGTTGCATCTACTAAATTAACATTTGCAACTGATCTAAATACTATAGTACAGGAATTGAAATTCATATTAAAGAAAAAAGTAGAAGAAGGACTTATAGGAGTAGGAACATTAGATAGTACACCTAACCAAATTAGTGATGATGATGCCATTACTGTAGCTGAATCCATAGGAGCCAATCCATTAGGCATTAATAATCTTAAAGCTGAAAATAACAATAAATTAGCATCTGATTTACCTGTAAAAAATAATAAAGAAGAACTACAAACTAGGACTGGAAATAAACCTTTTACATCTAAAGTTTCTCCACCCTCAAGTAATTTAGTTAACAATGGTGGTTCTAATAGAGAAAAAATTGATGTAAGCCCACTAGTTCAAAATGCACTTTCTGAATTTATAGATGATAATCCCGGCCTTAAAAAAGTAAGCCAAACAGTAGCCAGAATTGATAGATTAGATAAATTACAATTATCACAACTACAAAGAATTCCTAATGGTAATAATTTAACTACTGAGGAAAAAATACAAAAATCAAAAGAAAATATATTATCTAATATGGATCCAAACCCTGATAAAATAGAAGAAGTTAGTATAAAAACACAAAACTGGTATGAAGGAATAAAAGGTAAAGCGGAGACGGACTTTGAACAACTATCATTAGTATCAGGTGGAGATGAATCAGACTTTGATAAGTACTTTGATAAAATTGTAAAAGAGGAACTTAAAAATTGGACTAGATTACTACTTAATTCTGGATATACGGAAACTGAGGTAGAATTTGGTGCTAATATAGATGAAGTAAGAGATAATTATAGGTTTGAAATAGAAGAAGATGGTAACATAATAGTTAAAAAAAGAACAGGATTTAACTCTTAACAAAAATAATATTTATTGGTATGAAATTAGATGTTTTTAGAAAAATTATTAGAGAAGAAGTAAGAGGAGTAATTAAAGAAGAATTATCTTTAATTATGCAAACACCTATTACTGAAACGAAAGTTATTCAGAAACCGGTTGTAGAAAAAAAATCAACAAAAACCCCGTTATCTGAATTAATTAAAGAACAACCAAAACCTCAAGAAATGGGTAAACCTTTATTTGAGGGGGTTGGAGCTTTAGCAGATGTTTTAAATCAAACCCATGCTGAAGGTGGTTGGAAAAACCTTAATGGTGGAATGTCATCACAAGATGCCGTTGGATTCCAAGGAGGAATGCCTGGTACACCTACTAAAGTAGTAGATTCTGTAGATGCAATGGTAGCTAACCAAAAAACCTCAGATATAAACCAGGTATCAATTGATGCTGTACCAGATTTTTCAGGGATAATGGGTAATTTAAAAGAAAAAGGTAAAATATAATGTCATATATAGTTAGAAATGTAGATGTATTGGATTTAAAACCTAGTACTGGGATTGGAATAAATATCCCTTTTGATGGTGCTACAGGTTTAAATACTACTTTTACTTCTAGAGATGCTATAAAGGCTAATTTAATTAACTTCCTATTAACAGGAAAAAAAGAGAGAGTTATGAACCCCGCTTTTGGTTCTGGGTTAAGAGAACTAATGTTTAACCCGTTGACGGATGATTTAGTTGACGATATAGAAGAAATAGTTATTAATGGTATTAATACTTATTTTCAACAAGTAGTAATCAATAATTTACAAGTAAATTTGCTACAGGAAAGCAATGCAGTAAATATAATTCTTGATTATTCTATATTAAATACAAATATTGGAGATCAACTTGAAATTAATATAAATAATGCCGGAGTCTAAAGAAATACAATATTTAAATAAAGATTTTGATTCGTTCAAAGAAAAACTAATTGATTTTAGTAAAACCTATTATCCTAATACCTACAATGATTTTGATGAAAATTCACCTGGGTTAATGTTAATAGAAATGGCCTCATATGTAGGTGATGTTCTTTCTTTTTATATAGACAATCAAGTTCAAGAAAATTTTGTACAATATGCTAAACAAAGAAAAAATTTATTAAATTTAGCATATAGTAGTGGATATGAACCTCAAGTTACTAATGCATCAACTGTAGATGTGGAAGTTTTCCAATTAGTACCTTCTACTTTATCAGGGGGGACATCCACACCTGATTTTAATTATTCAATGATATTAAGTGAAGGTACACAATTACAATCATCAAATAATACAGGACAATTTTTTTATATAGAAGATAAAATAGATTTTTCAGTATCAGGAAGTGGAGATCCTACTGATATATCTGTATATTCTTTAGATTCAGACAATAATCCTAATTTTTATTTATTAAAAAAAATTACTAAGGCAGTATCAGGACAAGTTAGAAATTCAACTTTTACTTTTGGATCCCCAGAAAAATTTCCTACTGTAGAAATTTCCGATACTAATATAGAAGAAATAATATCTGTTACAGATTCAGATGGTAACCCATTTACGGAAGTACCTTTCTTAGCCCAAGAAACAGTTTTTGAAGCTCAAAGAAATATTGCTCAAAATGATCCTAATCTTTCACAATATAATGATACTACTCCTTTTTTATTAAAAATTAAAAAGGCTCCTAGAAGATTTGTAAAAAGATTTAAAAGTAATAATACACTCCAATTACAATTTGGTTCCGGAATTTCATCTGGAGCAGATGAAGTTATTGTTCCAAATCCCGATAATATAGGGTTAGGTTTACCCTATGGTATAGATAAATTAACAACTGCTTTTGATGCTTCAAACTTCCTATACACAAAAACTTATGGTATAGCCCCATCTAATACTACTGTAACAGTACAGTATTTAGTAGGAGGGGGAGCTGATTCAAACATAACTGCTAATACACTTAGTTTAATAGCTAGTAATAATATTACATTTTTTGGAGCAACTTTAGATGCAACTTTAAAATCTACAGTACAAGATTCTTTAGCATTTAATAATCCTTCACCCGCAAAAGGAGGGGGAGATGGAGATACTAATCAAGATTTAAGAGAAAATATATTATCACAATATTCTACTCAATTAAGAACAGTTACTAAAGAGGATTATATTATAAGATCCTTATCATTACCTTCAAAGTTTGGAGTAATTTCTAAAGCTTATGTAACTAAAGAAAATGATATTTTAGCAGTAAAACTTCCTGTATATGATGAAAAAAATGATAATGCTTTAAGTTTGCATATACTTTCAAAAGATAGTCAAGGAAACTTAACAACCGCTAACCCAGCTATAAAACAAAATTTAAAAACTTACATATCAGAATATAGATTAGTAACTGATGGTATTAATATAAGAGATGCCTTTATAATTAATATAGGTGTAAACTTTGAAATTATATTATTACCTAACTACAATGGAACTGTAGTTTTAAACAACGTAATTACTCAATTAACAGATTACTTTAATACTGATAATTATCAAATTAACCAACCTATACTTTTAAATAACGTTAAAAATTTAATTGATGGTGTAGATGGTGTTCAAACTGTAAAAAAATTAGAACTTGTTAACAAAACAGGTGTAGAAAATGGATATTCAGCATATGCTTATGATATAAAAGGGGCTACAATAAATGATATATTATATCCTTCATTAGATCCCTCCATATTTGAATTAAAATTTCCAAATACTGATATACAAGGAAGAATAGTAACAAATTAAAAAATGGCAGTATATAAATTATTTTCAGAAAAAGATACTACTATCTTATCACAATACCCAGCTCAAAATACTGGTAGGGATGAAATATTAGATATTTCCAACTATAATGGTATTAATATAAACTCTTCGGCAGCTGGAGATTTACCTGCTGTAGCTCGTTCCTTAGTACAATTTAAACAAAGTACTATTGATGATATAGTTGATAATACAATAGGTTCTTCTAACTATCAAGCTAATTTAAAACTATATTTGGCAAATGCTGAAAATGCTCCTTTAGAATATGAAATATATGCTTATCCTATTTCAGGGACTTGGGATATGGGAACTGGAAGAACTAGTGATGTACCAAAAACAGAAGATGGTTGTAGTTGGGGGTTTAGAGGAACATCAGGTTCAAATGCTTGGACAGCCAGTGCTTTTACTAATTTTGTAACTGCATCATATGGTTCGGCAATAGGTGGAGGAAATTGGTATACAGGTTCAACTACTGTAAACCCTGAGGCATCACAATCATTTACTTACACTAGTGATAAAGATATTTCTTTAAATGTAACAAATGCAGTAAAACTATGGACTGCGGCTAGCTTTTCCAATGATGGATTTATTTTAAAATTAGGTGATGAAAATGAATTTGTAGATGAATATGTTGAAAAACAATATTTCTCTATGGACACTCATACAATATACCCACCAGAATTAGAATTTAAATGGAACGATGCTTCATATAATACCCCTTTAACACCAGTAACTTCTAGTGATTTTGTAATTGGGTTTACTAACTTAAAACAAGAATTTGAAGATAGTGGAATATATAAATTTAGAGTTAAGGTAAGAGATAAATTTCCTACTAGGGCTTTCCAATCAAGTTCAGTCTATTTAAATGCAAAGGTATTAACTTCTTCTTCATATTGGGGATTAAAGGATATTAAAACAGATCAAATGGTAATAGATTTTGATACTTCATATACAAAAATAAGTGCTGATAGTGGTAGTAACT
>CENS01002746.1_pt1 | contig 10683 bp, 11 predicted proteins | sample 530201 | NCBI WGS metagenome assembly CENS01 (sample SAMEA2619747, study PRJEB7988) | marine metagenome | biome: marine biome (ENVO:00000447); feature: surface water layer (ENVO:00002042); material: "saline water (ENVO:00002010), including plankton (ENVO:xxxxxxxx)" | depth 5 m | reverse complement strand
ATCAACATCATTAGGGTCTATTTCAGTTACTAAAGCTTTTTTAATTAATCTTACTAATAAAACTTCTGATTCTGGTGATAAAGTTTCTACTCCCGGTTCAGGTGTTAGCTCTTCAGTTGGTTCTGGAGCTGTTGGTACATCTGCAGGTGGCAACTCTTCATCTTGTTCGAGTATTGTGTTTAATGTTTTAAGGAATTTTTTCATTAAATTTCTATTTCTTTTATTTTTGTAGCAATTTTTTTCATAACATCGCCATAAGCTTTATTAATTTCTTTTTGAGGATCTTTTCCGAAAAGACCTCTTTTTTTAGGGTCTGTTGCTAATTTTTGTGCAATTTCTACTGCTTTTTCTTGCTCAGGTGTTAGAAAATTTTCTTGATCTTCAATTTCAGCTCCTTTTCTCATACCTTGAATTTGATTATATATTTTTTCAAGATCTTTGAATTCTTGACTACCATCATTTACTAACTCACCTTGTTCAATGGGTGTTTTGTGATATTTTTCTACTGCAGCATCTTCTTTTTTATTCTGTAATCTCATCGCATCAGCATATTGACTAGTATTACGAAAAGCATTTTTCTTTTGTCGAAGTGCGTCTTTTTCAGGTCCTTCCTCTGCTTTTATAAGATCTCTAAATAGCTGTCTGCGTTCTTTTTCTTGTTCTAGATATTCATCATAATTATGTTTTTTCTTGAACTCTTCTGTTTCAGCCAATCTTGGACGATGTTTCATAACATCTTTATTAACGAAATTACCTAGTTTATTTAAAAACTTGCTTAAAAGAACTTCTGGATTAGATATATCGTGAGCTGCCGGTGTTATACCATATTTGTTACCTGCATATAACCTTGAATAACTTGCAGAATCTAGTACATCTTTTATTGTTTTACCTGTAAGACTTCTTAAAAAATCTCCAAATGATCGGCCACTTTGCATTCGTGCCATTAATTCATTATCTTCTTCTTGCACTGAAATATTTTCTTTCAGTATATTACTAGCTAATTGAGTAAATCGATCCATATTATTATTTATCGTATTAAAAGCAGTTTTGTAGAAAGACGATTAAAGTAATCTTTATTTAAAAACGTTAATTCATAACGTTTTGTAAATTTCTTAACTTCAGAAAATGTATACCTACTAATATCTACTTTGTTTATTTTACTTATCATCGAATTTACGGTAGTTTGCGCTTTCCCGTCATTTTTTTCTAATAAATGACTAAGATATTCAATAGAATATTTACTTATATAAATTTTTACAGGTAATAATTTTTCAATTCTACGTAAAATATTAGATAATAATGTTAATATTTCAGTTTCTGAATAGTATTTGTTAATAGTACTTTCTTCTAGTTGTGTGTTATTAAAGTAAATTATCGATTTACCTTTGTTTTCTAAGACTTTTTCACAAATATTATGTATCAAATAGTGAAAAAAGAACTTTTTAACTTGTAAATTGTTTATACTTCTATCTAAAAGGTTATAATTATACAGATTATCGATAATTTGTATTTGAATACCCTTTACGAACAGTTCATTTAAGTCAATTATTTTTAAATCATAGTTATCTATGTTTAAATCAGGCATCATTATCTTTATTATAGTACTGTTCCAGTAGTTTTTGCGGTGGTTTACCTATTCTACAGTTAATAATACCATTATAATAGTCTTCTTTCAATAAAACATCGTTATCAAATTGATATTTTGCTTCAAAATATGATAATTCAAATTTATTTTCACAAAATCTAATAATTTTAAATACAAATTTTTCTTTACCTAATGAAGCTATATCTATATTAAGCTTATCGCTAGAGCCTGTGTAATATTTCCAATCACTTTCAACAAAATCAATACGTTTACGCTTTTTGCCCTTTAAAGGTAACCTTTTAATACGTTTGACCATTTGTTTTTTACCAATATACTTTTTACCGTTTAAAGTATTAACGATTTCGTAAATAAAACCAAAAGCATCTTCTGGAACTGCTTGGTATACTTTCCAATGTCCTGTGTCCATCTAGATATTTACTTTTTATTTTTCCTTTTTCTACGTTTTCTCTTTATAGCACCATTTCTAGTTTGAATTGCTCCTAAAGCTTTTGGTATTCTATAATCTCCCGGTGCATATGCATCAGTACTTGGTGTACCTGTAACTGTTGTACCATAGCCTGCTGCAGCAGTTGGTCCTAAAACACCACCACCAACCGTATTTTCATCTTCTTCTTTTTTCTTTTTCTTTTTTTCTAAAGTTTTTTTAAAAGCTTTCTCAAACAAAGTTGTTTTCTTCATAATAGTATTTATAATTAAAATGTGGATATATTAGACCAATATATAGATGAAATAGAAAAAGATTTACAAATAAACGAGTTCAATCTTAAAGATTCATCGATGAGAACACCTGCTAGAAAGCATTACTGGGTGTCAAAGCTAATAAGACATAAGAAAAATTTAATAAATTTAGAAAAGGAACGTAATAGGATAAAAAAAGAAATAACAATGAAGATTGTTGAAGAAAGTCCTGTTAAAGTAGCATTACCTGTAGCTGAAAAAGCTAGTGTAAACCATGATAAGGTAAAGGAAATACAGCAAAAGGTTGATGAAGAAAAACTTATTGTAGAATTTTTAGAAAAGACAGAGAAGGTTTTTAGTGCTGTTGGTTTTGATATTAAAAACATTATTGATATTATGAAAATGGAACAACTATAATGGAATTTAAGTTAGCTAAAGAAAAAATAAGACTAGTTTCGGGTAATTTAGATAGCATTAGAGAGTTTTTTAGTGTTAAAGATGAAACTGCACGTTTTAGAATGAGAGGACGTTCTAGATGGGCTGCACCAAGTCGATTATACTGTATTACACCTACTGGTTTATTTGAACCTGGTTTATTTTTTGATATTTTAAGTTATGTCAAACGTGAATACCCTAATGAGGTTGTTGATATGGATCAAGATATATTACCTATCGTAAAACCTACATATAAAGATGTAAGAGCTTATGATAACTTAAAATATGAACTAAGAGATTATCAATTAAAGTCAGTTAAAGAAGCATTAAAGTTTGGAAGGGGTATAATTAAACTAGGTACCGGTGGTGGTAAGACTTTAACCATTGCATCACTATTGATGAGTTTATATTCTAATAATCCAAAGATAAAAATTCTAATATTAGTACCTGACTTAGGTCTTGTTAATCAAACATATAAAGATTTTGAAGATTATAATGTATTGTTTAAATTTACAAGGTGGACAGGTAAAATAAAACCAGATTTGACTGCTAATTGTATTATAGCAAATAGAGGTATATTGCAAAGTAAATTTGATGAAAATGATTGGATAAAATACGTTGATGTTTTAGTGGTAGATGAATGTCATACTATAAAAAAATCAAATAAAGTGAGTAAAATGGTTACTCAGATTAATACTTACAATAAATTTGGTTTAACAGGTACATTACCAGATGAAAAACCGGAGGAATGGAATATTTTAGGTAAATTAGGTAAAGTTATTTATGATAAAGATAGTTATGAACTTAGATTGGAAAGTTACCTAACTAATGTAGATGTAAAAATTATTCAGTTAGGTTATAAAGATAAACCTTTATTCGTTTCTGGTAATAATAATTTTAAAGCTGAATTAGATTTTATATATAATAATGAATTTAGAAACAATGTTATACAAAATATATGTAAAAAATTTAATAATAATTCTTTAATACTTGTTAACCATTTAGCTCACGGCGATGCTTTACAAACAACCTTATCTAAAATACATGATAAAAAAGTCTATTTTGTAAAAGGTGAGGTCGATGTTGAAGAGAGAGATAAGATTAAAAAGATAATGGAAACTAATAACGACGTTATTTGCATTGCAATGAGTTCAATTTTTAGTACTGGTATTAATATTAAGAATATACATATGATTATGTTTGCTTCTGGTGGTAAAAGTTTTATTAGAACTATTCAATCAATTGGTAGAGGTTTAAGACTCCATAAAAGTAAAAATAAACTTATTATTATTGATCTTGTCGATAAATTAAAATATGGTATGAGACATTCTGATAAAAGAAAAGAAATTTATAATAGTGAAAAAATTAATTATACTATTGCTGAGATAGTTGAAAAATAGATAGTTTATAATATAATTAGTGTATGGCTAATACTAAAAAATCTACAGGTAAACGTAGAGGACCTAAACCAAAAAAAACTGAATTTTATGTTGATCCAAGAGAACTAAGAGCAGAATTAGAGTTATATTATAAAACAGAAAGTTGTACAAGACAATTAGGTGATATGATTCATAAAATAGCTCATGGTTTAAGTTATTCATCTAATTTTATTAATTATACATATAGAGATGAAATGGTTGGCGATGCTTTAGTAAAAATGTATACTGCTGTTACTAATAAAAAATTTAATATTGAATCAGAACATAACCCATTCAGTTATTTTACAACTATTGCTTTTCACGCGTTCATTAATAGGATTAAAAAGGAAAAAAAACATACTGAAACACTCAATGAATATAAAGAAAAGGTATACGAAGAAGAAATGTTAGGTTCAAGTGATGGTATGGTATATGTTAAGCCTATGAGCGATGGCTCAGATGATGATGAATAAAGTTGCAATATTTTCAGATATACATTTAGGTGTACATCAAAATAATGATTTTTGGTTAGGTATATCGAGTAAATGGGCTGATTGGTATATTCAAGAACTTAAAGAAAAGAATATTACCGATATTATTTTTTGTGGTGATTTCTTTCATTATAGGGATGAGATTAGTGTTAAAACTTTAAATTATGCTAAAGACTTTTTAGATAAATTTAAAGATTTTAAGATTACTATGATAACTGGTAATCATGATGCTTGGTATAAAGAAACGAGTGAAATTAATAGTTTAAGTATTTTAAAAGGTAGAAAGAATTTAAACGTATATGATAAGTTAACTACTGTTGATTATAAAGGTAAAACAATTACTTTTGTACCATGGGGAGGAAAAATAAAAGATATTCCTGAAAGTGATGTTGTTTTTGGTCATTTTGAATTAGAAAATTTTAAAATGAATGCTCATAAAATATGTGATCATGGAGATGACCCGGGGGTATTAGTTAAAAAATCTAACTTAATTTTTACTGGGCATTTTCATACAAGAGATGAAAAGCATTTTAAAGAAGATAATAGTACAATAGTTTATGTTGGTAATCCGTTTGAAATGGATTTTGGTGATACACTACAAAGAAAAGGTTATTATATTTTAGATGTTGATGATTTAACTTATGAATTTTTTGAAAATAATATTACACCGAAACATATAAAAATAATTTTATCTAAACTGATAAATGTAGAAGATGTTGAAAAAACGTTTAAAACCGTTTTACCAGGTAATATTATAAAAATTATAATTGATAAAAATATAAGCAGTGATCATTTAGATGCATTGGTATCAAAATTAATGGGATATAAACCGGTAGAATTAAGAATTGATTATGATGTAAACTATAATAAACTTAAAATTGAAAGTGAGCAAGAATATGATTTATCAGGCGTTGATATTAAACAAGCAATAGAAGAATTTGTTAATATGTTAGATATTGAAAATAAAAAAGATGTAGCAAATTATACACATTCTTTATATGAAAGGGTAAGATAATGGAATTATGGGATAAAATAGATAATAAAATGTTAAAAGCATTAAAGAACCCAGCATATGGGTATGAGCAATATATAGATATACCTGAATTTACTTTTTTAGGTGTGCAAGAACAACCAGATTTTGGACATATTAAAATTTGGTTTTACGGTGATAAAAAAACTATAGAATTAAAAAGTTTAAAAAAATACTTATATCAATATAGATCTACAATTATAAGTTATGAAAGATGTATTGATGTATTATTTAAAGACTTATTAGAAGTCTATAAACCGGTGAGAATAAGAATTGAGATAAATTTTAGACCAAGAGGTGGTATAAGTAGTACGTTAAAAGCTGATAGTGATTGGAAACATTTTGGTGGTACGGATGAGCTTTGGAAATACCACAATAATTAAATATGAAGTATGTAAGTTTTAAAGAATTAAAAATAAAGAATTTTTTATCTATAGGTGAAGAACCTGTGCATGTAGATTTTAATAAAGGTTTACATATTGTAACTGGTATTAATAGAGATAAAGAAGATAGAAGAAATGGTGTTGGTAAGAGTACTATTGCTGATGCTCTATATTTTGCTATATTCGGTCAAACGTTAAGAGATCTTAAAAAGAACTTTATTGCAAACAACCTAACTGCTGGTACATGTGAAGTACAATTATCATTTACCGTAGATGACCCTAAACATGGAGCTAATGAATTTGATATTATTCGTACATTAAATCCGAGTAAAGTGTATGTTTATAAAAATGGTAATGATAAAACGAGAGATAGTATTGTTAATACAAATGAATATATTAATACTGTTCTTTCCTCTACACCGGAAATATTTCAAAACTGCGTTATAATGACTCTTAATAATCATATACCGTTTATGAGTAAGAGTAAAAATGAGAAACGTAAGTTTATTGAGCAAATATTTAATTTAGAAATTTTTAGTAAAATGCTTCATGAATTGCGTAATGAATATAATGAAGTAAAACGCAACTTTGATATTGAAATAACAAGATTGGAAGAAACTAATAATCATCTTAATTCTCAAAAACAACAAGTAGAAAATTTTCAAAATAATAAAAATGAAAGAATTAAAAGGATAGAAGATCAAATATCTTTCAAAAAAAACGATTTGAAAGAATATAAAGACGAAAAGGAAAGGGTGGAATCTATCGATACTAAACCTTATCTAGATAAATCTAAAGAATTGTTAGATGAAATAGTTGAACTTGAAAAAGATAAAAAGCAAGTTTATGAAAAAATGATTCAAAATAAAACAGATCTAAATGCTAATAAAAATATACTTCAAAAAATTGGTACTGAGGAAGCTACTTGTCCTGTATGTTTGAGACCTCTAGAGGATCACGATAAAGATTTAATTGAATCTGAAAAACAAAAATATGAAAATATTATAAAAGATATTGTAAAAATTATAAAAGATAATAAAGCAATATACGATGATATAAGTGAAGATCTTAAAAATTACGGTGATGCTAAAATTAAAGTTGATCAAAAATATAACAAACTTGAAAACCAAAAAGGTAATATTTCTTATCTAGAACGTAATATATCTGAAATTGAAAATACTATAAATCAATATAAAATTGATATAGAAAATATTAAAAATGAAACTAATTCGTTTGATGGTTTAGTTGAAGAGACAACAAATAAAGTTAATGAAATAAAGCAAGAAATTGACTCACTAAAAAAGGTTATTAACTTGATGGACGTTGTTAAGTTTGTAGTTAGTGAAGAAGGTGTTAAGAGTTTTATTGTTAAAAAGATTTTATCACACTTCAATAGTAAGTTAACTTATTTCCTTAAAAAGCTTGATAGTAATTGTGTATGTGTTTTTAACGAATATTTTGAAGAAGAGATAGTAAACGAAAAGGGTAAGATTTGCCTTTATAATAACTTTTCTGGAGCAGAAAGAAAAGCAATTGACTTAGCATGTTTATTTTCCTTTATGGATATGAGAAAAGCACAAGGTGATGTTTATTATAATATTAGCTTTTATGATGAATTGTTTGATAGTAGCTTAGATGAAAAAGGTGTTGACTTGGTATTAGAAATTTTAAATGAACGTGTTGAAAAATATAACGAATGTGTAATGGTTATTAGTCATCGCAAAGAAAGTATTAAATCTGCTAACGGAGACGTTATTTTCTTAGAAAAACACAATGGTATAACTAGAAGAATAAATTTTGTGGATTAATTAATATTATGTTCGTACAAGGTAACTTACCGTTTCAGCAGAAACCCTTTCAGCAAACTCCATTTAATAATGCTCAGGCTCAACAACAAAAGCCAGAACCACCGAAACCACCGGAGCAGGAACTTCCTCGCTTTATGAATTATTATGCTGATTATTCTGGTTGTGGTCATTGGAGAATGATATGGCCAGAGCAGGTATTAAACGCGCATAATAAAGCCGTTGTTCATGGTACTACAGTAATGAACGCTGATCCAAGATATTATATACAAACAAAAGGGGTGAGAATACAAAGACAAGCAACACCCCAACAATTAGAATTTGTTAAATTTTTAAGACAATTAGCAAATCAAAATAACTTTAGATTAATTTATGAAATCGATGATATTTGTTTTGCAGAAGATATCCCCGATTATAACAAATATAAAACAGCATTCACTGATCCTGCTATAAGAAAATCAGCACAGGAAATGATGGCAATGTGCGATGAAATTACTGTGACGTGTCCGTTTATGAGAGATTATTATCGTGAAAAAACTGGTAATAATAACGTAACAGTAATTCCTAACTTTATGCCAAAATTTTGGTTAGATAGATTTTATGATGCTAACAGAACAATGGAAAGTTATGATCGTAATAAAAAGAAGCCAAGAATTTTATATGCCGGCTCCGGAGCTCATTTTGATGTAGAACAAAGAGTTAAATTTAAAGATGATTTTCACCATGTCAATGATATTATCAGAAAAACAGTAGATAAATATCAGTGGGTATTTTTAGGGGCTCACCCTTTACCGATAATAGATTTAGTACGTTCTGGTAAAGTTGAATTCCACCCATGGAAGAGATTGTATGAATATGGGCAAGGTTTATATGACCTGAATGTTAATATGTTAGTTGCTCCTTTGCAGGATAATATTTTTAATCGTTCAAAATCAGATTTAAAATATATTGAAGCATCTGCATTGGGTTTACCTATCGCTTGTCAAGATATGTGCACTTATGAAAACGCACCTATCAAGTTTAAAACAGGTGCTGAAATGGTGGATCAAATTGATTTAACTTTGCAAGATAGAAAACGTTATAAAGCTATTTGTAAAAAAGCAAGACAGTATGCTGAAACACGTTGGTTAGAAGATGATAAAAATATTGATTGTTATCTTGAATTGTATCAATATTCCGTCGGAGATGAAAGACGAATAAATTTAAGTAGATATAATTAGGAACGTTGCTATAATAGTAATGTGAGTTATCGTAATATATACTATGATCCCCGTGAAAGATGTATTAATCTTTTTACATGGGACAAAGATGGTAAAAGAATCAAAGTAACTACATCTTACGACCCTTATGTAATGGTTGAAGGTAAAGGTGACTTCGAATCTATCTATGGTACAAAGTTGGTGAAGAAGAGTTTTAGAACTCAGTATGATAGATATAAGTACATTAAAGATACAGGTATAAAAAGAGTATTTGAAAATCATCCTGCAACACAGCAATATCTAATTGATACATTCTGGCAGGTAAATGAAAGACCTGAATTCAGTCAGAACCCGATTAAAGTATTATTTTTAGATATCGAGACTTATTCACCGGATGAGTTTCCTCAACCTTCTAACCCGACGCATACTGTAAATGTTATTACTGTTTTTGATTCTCTTAATAGGCATTATTATACTTTTGGTTTAAAAGATTTTGAGAATAAAGATGATGATGTAACTTATATTAAATGTGCATCTGAAAGAGAGTTATTTCAAAAGTTTGTTGAGTATGTAGAAACTGATTATCCGGACATTATGTCAGGTTGGAATAGTGAGTTTTTCGACTTACCGTACATCTTAAATCGTTGTACGAGAATACTTGGTGAAGAATGGACTAATAGATTATCACCCTCTGGTAAGGTTTATAGTAGAAGTATCAGAGGTCAATTCGGTCAAGAACAAATGCGTTGGTATGTTGAAGGTGTATCATTGATTGACTATCTTGATGTGTATAAACGATTCTCAGTAGGTATAAAAGAAAGTTATAAACTTGATGCTATCGGTGAAGCTGAGTTAGGTGAGAAAAAAGTCGATTTTGGTAATATGAATCTTGCTACCTTGGCAGATAATGATTGGCAAACATTTGTTGAATATAATATTCAAGACGTTAGACTGCTTACTAAACTTGAAGATAAACTTAAGTATACTGAACTTATTAAGATGTTAGCTTACGTTGGTTTAACTTCGTTTGAAGCTGCTATGGGTTCATTATCTGTTATTAATGGTGCTACTGCAGTTAGAGCTAGACAACGTAATCAATTTGTACCATCGTTTATACGTAATGAAGATACGGGTAAAAATCCTGGTGCTTATGTCGGTGAACCTCTTAAAGGCTTTCAGGAAAATATTATTTCTTTTGATGCCAATTCACTATACCCGAACGTGATGATATCACTTAATATAAGTCCTGAGACGAAAGTTGGTAAGATTGAGGATAAAAATAATACTGATATTGTTATAAGGCATGTAAATGGTCAAGTGTTTAATATAAGTCATCAAAAATTTGTTGAGTTTTGTAAGAAAGAAGAAATTGCAATTAGTAAAGCTAATGTTTTATTTACTCAAAAACGTAAAGGTGTTATGCCTGAAATTTTGGATTACTATTATGGTAAGCGTGTAGAAATCAAAAAAGAACTTCAAAAGTATAGACAAGAATATTCTAAGAATAAAACACAAAAATTAAAATTTATTATTGATCAGCTTGATGCTAAGCAATTATGTATTAAAGTTTTTATTAACTCAATTTATGGTTATTTCGGTAATAAAAATGCTCCGTTTGGTGATGATGATATTGCATCT
>CENS01077936.1_pt1 | contig 10719 bp, 18 predicted proteins | sample 530201 | NCBI WGS metagenome assembly CENS01 (sample SAMEA2619747, study PRJEB7988) | marine metagenome | biome: marine biome (ENVO:00000447); feature: surface water layer (ENVO:00002042); material: "saline water (ENVO:00002010), including plankton (ENVO:xxxxxxxx)" | depth 5 m | reverse complement strand
GTTGAATCAGCAATGAATTGAATGGCAATTATTTTTTTGCCTGTAACATCATCTGTGCCATCTTCGAATAAACAACCATTTTGCCCTAATGATGCATTTTGTGATTCTTGAACTGAGTATTTATGTATATTTGCCATTTTTTCTTCCTCTCTAAGCTATGGTGAGCGTGAATGAGTTATAATTGTTATTGTAACTTAAAAATAAAAGTAAACTTTTTGAAAGCGTTACTTCTCGGTTTTTTTCTTCTTTGGTTTTTCTTTTATTTGTTGTTCAGCCATTTGATTAAAACCAGTTTTGTTTTTGATTATTTCGTAGCCATCATCTACCAATGCTTGAGCCTCTTGGTAGCTAAATGCGTTTTTATAGTGATTATTTTTCTTAAGTATTATCATAATATTTTTCCTTTATTTAAACATGGGGCAGAGCGAATCATACCCCATATTATTTACACTAGTTTACGGATTAAGGAACTCGATTCCTTTAACATGACTAGCAGTTGTTGCAACTGCGCCGTAGATTGTATCAGCTACAACTTTAGTCGCCAGGTAATCCACTGAGTACTCCGACTGAACTCGAACACCTTGCTGAACCGCTACTGCGATTGCAGACTTGTGAGCAAGATAGCCAGCATGAATACCAGTTCCTGTGCCACTACCTATTAAGGATGTAACGAAAACAGGGCATCCAAAAATAGAACCAACTAAACCAGAACTCATCGCAGAACCATCATTTAACCCAGCGCCAACAACATTGCCAAGTGTGCCACTTGTAGCGTAATTAGCAGGTGAATTGACAGCGTTTACAAAACCTTTTGAGTTTAGTAAGTCTGCATAGATTAAAGGATTAACAAAGAATGCACATTGGTCTAATGGTATATCGTTAGCCAACATTGTACCAATAGCCGTTTCAATATCTGCATTAGACATTGTATTATCTGCTGATAAAGACTGAGTTGTTCCAAGACCTTGCAAAGCGCCTTCAATTTCAGTATCTACTGCCTTTGCTAAAGCGTAAGCCATAGACTCGGTGTATTTACTAAATAACTGCTCAGATGACTGCACCATTGCAATATCTTCAAACAGTTTAGCACTGTACATATGTTGGTCAATTAACAAGTCAATCTTAGTTTCAGTATTTACACTATAAGCAACACCATTGTTTTCTGCTTTCCTTGCAGATGCAACTTCTTGTACTGTTGGAATGTGTAATACATCACCTGCGCCTTGAATCATTGATGAGTAATCATCAAAGAAAGGTTTTAAGACGAGATTCTTTTCAAAATATCGATAGATAGATTGACCCCATATCTCAGGAATAAACACATCAATATGTTCACCACCTGATAGGTCTCCACCTGCCGAACCTTGAGTGGCATCACCACTAAAAGCTGTATAAGCCATTATAGACTCCTTTTATTTTACTTGCGATAACTATCTAAGATAGCCTTCCAATTAGAGCTTCTTTCTTGCTTTGATAAATCAAGCCATGATTTATTGTCAGGATTAACTGCTCTTGCGGGAGTGCTATCAGTAGGTGCTACCGAAGTTTTTTTATTAATTAATTTAGAATGAAGTACACGAATTTGACCTAAACTTAAAGATTCAAATTCCTTTTTGTCCTCATCATCAAAATCAGAAAGCAATTCTTGCTTAAAAGATTCTTCACCTTTTTTTAATCTATTGTAATCTTCCTCAATAGTATCAATGTGGCTTTGTCTCTTTTCAGCTAACTCTTTCCATTCATTTTGCTTTGCCATTCTATCATCTTCTTGCTTGGCGATTTGCTTTTGCAATTCAGATAGTTTAGCTTCAGCATCTTGAGCCCGACTGCGATACTTTTTGCTCTCTGCAATTAAACTACCAGTCTCGGGATTGACTGGTTGCTCTACTTGGCTATTAGTTGCCATCTCTTGCGCTACTTCTTGCGCTTGCTCTTTTGTTACTTCAGACATTCTGTCCTCCATTTTGGTTTAAAAAAATGTTTAACCTTTTTTCCATTTGGTTGATTTACTAGCGGTCTTACTTGGAGACCATTTAACTTTATTAGACCAGTAAGCTGCGCTCATCTTACCCTTTGCTATATTCTTGCGATGCCTAGATTTAAACGCCCTACGTTGACCCACTGTTTGATTGGTCTTGACTCCTTGTTGACCAAATCTAATAGTCTTAACCTTATCTCCTTCTTTAGCTACTACTACATGAGACTTTTTAGGGTGGCTAGGAGTGCGCTTAGGCTTGTTAAAACCTTTAAGTCCTAGTCTAGTTAGTCTTGGGTCTTTTGCCATTATATATTCAAATCTATTTCTATATCTTTAGCAACAAATCTCAAGATATTGTTTTCTATTTTTTTTGATAAATAATCTTCAACAAGTTGTTGATTACTATTGTTCAATCCGTAGATATTTCTTCTAGGCTTACCACTTTTTGCATTTGGTTTAGCGTTTCCCATTACTTTGTTGCCATCAGCAAATAATATTTCTACGCTTGTTTTAGTTGCTTTTTGTGCTTTGATAGAATCTAACATCTTGCCTGTCAATCTTAGATTAGGTGGGTTTATTTGCCTATCAACAGAGACACCTTTTTTACTTGCCTTTCCTATTGACTTTTTAATCGCATAACTTGTTTTGTACGCTTTAAATTTATCACCATCGCCATCTTGACTTATCCCCTTGTCAGCATCTTTCACTATTCTAGTGGCTAACTTACCGCCAAGAATTAACCAATCTTTTTTATCTGTTTTAACTATATTGAATATCTTCATGCAACCATCCAGCTGTGTCTGCAATTAAATCCGCCTCGTGTTCCAAATGGCGTACCAGAGCTTTGCACTTGCTCTTCAGTATATCCTTTTAATGGTTCATTACTATTCGTTGAAACACACGCAGGTCTAGTCCTAGAATCTTGAGTTCCAACATAAGTCCATCTAACATCTTCTCCTTTAAAAACGCTATATCTACTGAAGTCACTAAATTGTCTTAAGCCAGTATTAACTGCTACATTTAATTGATGAGTGGCTAAACTAGTTTCCCCTAACTCTGCTACGATTGTTGTAATACTAGTGTTGCTATAAATATTTCTAAATAAAAGTTTCTTTAAATCGTTACCATAAGCGTTAGCCCTACCTAATAATCTTTGTGTGTCCAAATCTTTTAATTGTTGTAAGGCTTCAATGCGTTCTGTTCCCATTAATGTGATGCCTCTATTACTTGCTTCCTTTACCGCTTGAGCTAACACCTTATCATAATCATCCATTAAATTATTGATTTCATCGCCATAACCCTTATCAACTAATTCTTGTAAGAAGTTTAATCTTTTAGTTGTATTAAGTAATTCAGTATCAGTCATATCTTTCATTTTATAAGCTAACCTACCTAAGTCATCTTTTAACTCATCTTCTATTCTTTGAATATTATTCATAAATGTATTAACAGATATTTCTACCGCATCAGGCATTTAAGATTCTTTCAACTTGGCTTATTGGTTGTTGCGCTTCACGCTCTTGTTGAACGCCTACCGCTTTCTCTTCTTGCATCTCACCCATTTTCATCTCTAATTCTTCATCACTCATATCAGGATTAAAATACAATAGTAAATCTTTTTGGCTCATGATGCCATTAGCACGCTTCCAATCAAGCATCTTTAATTCTTGGTCAACTGATAATGGAAAAGCTATCTCACCAAAATCAACAGATAAATCCTCACTTAACGACAACGAACCATGTACATCTAATATTGTTTTATCAATCTCAAACCTATCATGCTCCCATTGTCTAAAATAAGATATATCGCTTTCCCTTGATTCTAAATTTTCAATCTCCATAATTCGTAATGATTCACCACTTGGAGCATTCCCACCAGATTCACCCCACCTAATCCTCAAATGGTTGTTCTCTGCTGTTTGATTGGCGAACGCTTTAACTGCTTCAATCATTTCAATTAGACTTCCAGCAGGAGATACATATTGAAAGGTCGCACCTTCAGGTAATATTATAGCCGAATCTATTCCTGATTTAATAACTGATTGCCCTTCATCAATCCCAGTAAATACAGGCTGACCTAACTTTGAGCGAACGCTTAAAGCAATCTCTGTCATTGCAATACCAATTTGAACTGCGCTTCTAACAACATCAAAAGATGATGAGGGATAACAAACTCTACTAATTGGATTCACGCCATAAGGGTTTATCATATCTTCATTGCCTTTAATAGCGAATCTCTTTCCCTTTTGATTGAACTTAAAATGCATTCCTGGCATTCCATCCCTATCTTCAGACCAAAATACAAACATCCTATCGTTCCTACTTTGCCCCTTGTCTATCTCATAACTATATCCATAAGGCTCTGATTCGCCTTCTAAATAATACTCTTTAACAATTGGTAAGACTTCATATTCTAATCTTTGTTTGCGCTCATTGTATTTTGTTTTAAAATGACAACTGCCTAAGAGCCAAGCCAACTCACTAAATTGTTTTGTTTGACTATCTAGCATATATGCAATTCTTTTATAATCATTATTATCTTCACCGCCAATATATCTTATCGGAGCTTCCTTATATAGCATCATTCTAGCGCGTGAGAATCTAGGCACAACCTTTTGTGGGTATGTTGGAATTTGACTTAACGATTCACTGCTAAACCATTGCTCTAAGTGCTTGTCCATATTGATATTAAAATAGAAATCTAAAGCGGTCATTCTTTCTACTTTTTGTTTATCTTTAAACTCTTTTTCAGCCTCCGCTACTGTGTTTAATATAATCTGCTCAGAGAGTTCAGGGATTACGACTTGATTTACTGTTCTGCCAAAATTGTACATTTATTCACCATTTCATTATTGTACTAGCTTTAGTTATCACAGGAAACTTATAAGCTATAGCATAGCTACAAGCATCTAATGCGTGAGTTAATTCTAGTTTTGATTTATCAATTCCACCCTTCTTATCTCTCTGCACTTGTTCTAAATCTTTTATTAAGTAAATGCATTTAGGGTCAACTGTCATTGTAACATTACCCTCTGCATCTAATAACTTTCTATTCAACGCGTTTAATCTATCTATATGACTTGGATGAGACCTTTTTGCACGAATTAAAAACCCAAAATCTTGTAGGATAGCAAAATCAGAACGATTAGAAGTCGTGCTTCTTGCCTTACCTGCAGGGTCAGGATAGACCTCGATGTTTGGCGCAATAGCTTTCATCTTTCTAGCCATTTCTTCAGTATTACTATTCTTTAATACTACTTCATTAAAATAATGTATTGTACCATCGGTATATTGACACGCTAATACCGCAGTCATAGCTGCTACATTAAAATCACAGCCCCACCATAATGAGTTTGGTATTTCTTTGGCTTTCTTAACATGAATCTCTCTATCAAAGTTCCAAGCTGCCCTATTACCAGTTGATTCAAATGATGCTTCAAATTCTTGCCTAAATAATGTAGCATCCATTGTTCTTTTAGCTCTTGCTATTTCTTCTGCGGGTACAAACCCACCATCTATTGTTTTAAATTGCCAAGACTTCCAATCTGGCTCTGTTTGTCCTTTACTATACAAATCATACATCACATCGTAACCGCTTGGTGTACCTATAAATAGAACGCTTCCTTGCGTTGTTGCTAACATAGGATAGATAATCTCTTCCCATACATGAGGTTTAATGTAAGCCATCTCATCCATTACACATTTAGTAAGTTCAACTCCACGCAAGTTATGCTCATTGTCTGCTCCTTTGACTGCGAGTTCAGCACCATTTTCAAATATAACTGACATCTCACTTTCATTTAATTTAGCCCCAACAAACCCTGCAAACATTTGGCGTAGAATAGGAAACACTATCATCTTTCCTTGCCTGTATGTAGGCGTAATGAACCACCTTCGCTCCCCTTCTTGGAATGGGTCTTTCAGTAAATACATAAGACTTAAGATTGTCTTTCCCCACCTGCGACCACATACTAGAACTTTGAACCTGCTTGGGTCGTTTAATATGTCTTTTCTTGTTTGGTTTACGTTCCATTTAATCATTGATAACCATAACTTGTATTGGCTCGCTTTTAGTTACTCTTTCTTGCCTATCTAACGCCTTTCCTTCCATGCGTTCAACTATAAATTGTATTGCTCTTAAATCGCCTCTTTCCGCTAATTGAAATAATTTACCTAATATAATTTCTCTGCGCTCTTTTCCATTTACTTCTTGGAAACTAAACTCTTTAATTAAATCACTATAAGCATTGCGCCTACCATTAGGGTTACCACTCTTGCCTTTTTTCCATCGACTTTCTTTACCGATTTGATTACCTTTTTTAAAAGGCTTACCCCTGCTTTGCCCTTGTTTACTCATCTAATTGCACTAATCCCATTGAGATGGGCTTGTTTAACATATCCATTAAATCCTTTACTTTGTCATTATCCATTTCAAAGACATCAAATTCAATTCGCCAGTTGTGAGTCATCTTAAGATTTTTAATCCCAACCAACTCAACATTTAACGCTGTGTTATTTTTTCCTTTTGCCAAATTTAGCTTTTTTAGGCTTCATCGGTTTAGACCTTTTTGATGGTCTCCCGCGTTTTGAACCATAAGTCCCTTTACCTGCTGGCATAATTTTACCTTTATATTTTTATGTTGTAAATTAAAAATACTTATAAGTGCATTGAAAGCCCTTATTTTTATGAACTAATTGCTTGTATAAGCGGGTTTCATACGCATTAGGGATAGTACCTTAGGTGTTATGTTTATTGATTCGTTTTGAGGCTTATATAATACCTGAACTATTTGAGGGTTTCTTTTAGATAATTCTTTTAATCTTATATCTATATCGTTCATCAAATCTTTTATTGAGTTTCCAACTGCGCTTTTAAAATCAAACGCATCTTTAGTTTCAAATCTTATTTCCGCGTGATATAAGTATTCGTGGTTTACGTTAAGTAGCTCCGTATGAGTTTGTTTGCTCATATATTTCTCCATTTATTTGCGCTATCGCATCTATTAATTGCATTACAGTTAATTCGTCATCACCAGTTTTATTAATTAAATCCTGAAACTCTTTAAAAGAGACTATTGTAACTATGTGTTCTAGTTCTTCCATCTTTGGTGTTTAGCATCACAGTCATTACAAGCCCAAATCGTTTTATTGTTTTGCTCTTGGCGGTTTACTATTGTGACGTTTTTTTCGCATATCCCGCAATTAATCCCTGTTGTTTCTTTTTCCATAGTATATGAAATTAAAACTTTTACTTTTTAAAACAAAGTCTCTTGGGCTGGGCTAATCACCTTATCTGTTTTTAAGTTTAAAACATAATCTAACGCTTGAACCATTTCACTCTCATTATTATTGCTTAATTCAGAATAATCATATTTGTTTTTTATGTTCATTATAGTTGTTTTTTTAGAGTTTAACCATTTTTCCGTTTGTTCGTCTTTCCTGTCGATGTGTCTTTGCTTTTTTATTTGTTCTGTTGCATTTAAAATTATTAACCTAAAATATATTGGAAGTTCGCACATAAATTGAATTAAGCTCGGTTTAAACAGTCTGTCACCTTCAAGTATAACATGGCGTTCATCGTCTTTGTTCTTTATGTAATCTATAAATACTGGTTGAACTGCCATACTCAACCTATCTGTGCCATCAAATAAATTCCCTTCATACAACCCAGCGATAACATATTCATTGTTCTGATGCCCTTTTAGCAGCTTTTTGTATTCAAAACTTTTGTTTATTTTATTATCTTTTATAATCTTTTTCATTAAGGTGGTTTTCCCTGAACAAGGCTCACCACCGATTAAAGTCACGTTGTATCTTTTTTTCGTTTCCCTGTAAAAACTCATAACATTTCCTCCACTAATTTGTTTATTAAATGAGGGTATATCACTAACCCCATTTTCCAACCGCCTGTTAATGAATAAACCCTTTTGTCTATTTTCTTTACATAACCTAACTTCAGCTCCCTAGTATTTTTACCAACAAAAGGTCTTGCGCCAAAAACTATTTCAATTGGTTCTGTTAACCCAAAATATTCTTCTGCTCTTTTTTTTGAATTGTAAATTAATTCATGTTTTCTTTTTATGTAGTTTTTGTGAATTACAGCAGTGCTGTCTCCAAACCAAATCCTGTTTTTGTCAAATTGAAACGCTTTAAAATGTCTGTGCGGTATCGGCATTATCATCATTGGTTCTTTCTTCCAAGTGCCTTTAAATAACAACCCATGCCCTGTTAAGGCGTTTAAATTGTTAATTGGTATCAATTCTTTGCTATAAAACCCAGAACAAACTACTGTTACCCCATTAAAAAAACCATTGTTTTCTGTCTCAACGCCATCTGAATTAACCGAAACAACTTTGTCTTTTATGTGTTCGATTAAAACATTTTCAGGCTTTACTCTGTATGCTTTTATTTTCTTTATGTTTCTAAAATATGTTGTTTCTATGTCAACCAAACTTTCAAGAACTTTTATGCCGTTATCACACATCTCCTTTCCTATCCTATTAGCCCAACCAAAACTAAATATGTTCTCACTAAACTTTGAAGCAGCATACTTTTCAGAACTGTCAAAAATATTGTACTTTATGTTTTTAGCCCTTAAATACCTAGCTAATAAGCTACCTGCAAGTCCTGCCCCCACAATGTTAATTTTTTCGGTAGATGACATTTTAACCTCCTTATTTCTTCATAATTACTTTCTTCTATTCTCTTGTGCAACCTGTCTATATCGTGACCTAAATAATAATGGTTGTGATAATAAGAATGGTATTTGCACAAACAAGTTTCAATTTCTTGAATGTTTATTTTTCTTTCTTTTCTAGGTGGCGCAAGCAAGGTGTTTACACTGCCCAAACCTGATATTGTTTTTTCTATTATTCTATTATATAACTCGTCTTTTATGTTTTTGTGGTCGTTCTCATCTTCACCGCTTACTAACAAAAGACCTCTAATTGGGTATTCGTAAGCAACCCTGAAATCTAAATTAGAAAAGTCAAATTCTTTCCCTAAACAACAATTTATTAAATCTATTATTTTCCAAGCAGCCCATGGCCCAACGCCTCTTATTTTCTTTAATTCAACCATAGCCAATGTTGCGTCATCAGGCAACGATTCAAAGAACGCTAAATAACTTCCGTGCTCTTTTCTTTTTTCTTCAATTGCTGCCCAAAAAGATTCCACATTTCTTTTGTGTTTCCTTCTTTCTGTTCCGTATTTTAATTCGTCAAAACTTTTATTATAGATAATAAATTCTAACTCGCTAATAGAATCATAAATTATGCTTTTAACAGCAACCCACTTCGCCTTTTCTTCTAAACCCCAACCTTTTGACTCGCAAACATTGTTAATAAATATGTAATCTGGGTCTAAATCACCACTGCTTATTAAATGCATAGAAAAATCTTTAAATGAAAACATTATAACACCCCATCTATGTATTTCTTACCAATTATTCTTTCTTTTTTTTGAAGTAATTTAAGCTCTTCAGATGGTTTTAAACATTTATACATATTGTTTCTATAATACATTACAAAAGATAACCTCACCGCGTTTTCGCTTTTTTTCTTTATTTTGGTGTTTCCATGAACTTGGTGAACATCAACTAACAACAAATCATTAGTGCCGACATTTACAGCAATCCCAAATTTAGGCAAAACCAAGTAAACAGGCTCAATGTCTTTACAATATGCAACTAAATTACCAAAACCTTCAGGGTAATCACCCGCATCTTTATGAAAAGTAGTCCTGTAATCTTTGTTTACAGTTATTGTAGAAAAAGCGGTCTCACCTATTCTGTAATTAGGGTCAGTGCCTAAAACCATTTTTTTTTGCTTTTCATACCTGTCGGGAACGATTTCTTTAAAACCTTGATTGACTGAATTAATTAATGGCATTGCTTTTTCAAATTTTTCTTTTTGTTTTATATTAAAAGCTGTTTTCCTGCAATAATCAAACCTCCCACTTCGGTCAAAATAGCCAGTTATTCCGCTTAAAGGGTTAGCCAATTCTCCTGTTATTTTGTCTACAGTGACTAACGATTTAGATTTTTTACCATTATTTAACACCCTGTGTTCTCTTACTGCACCACTGCTTAAACCCCTGTTGGTAGTGGGTGTTGCAGCTTTTTTCATGTTTTGATAAGCAACTTCAAGCGTTTCTTTTTCTATGTAATTTTTTCTTAAAAAAAACACAGGTTTTCCGTAATAATCATAGCAATTAGCATCTTCGTCTATTAATGTGTCGAAATGGTTTTCAGAAGCGTATTCACCCATTAAATTGTTCGCCTTTTCTTCTGTCATTTTGTAATTAGCTTTTATAATCTTCATACTTTTCCTTTACTAATTTTGAAATTAATTCTGTGTAATTATCTAATTTTAATATCGGTAATAATTTTTCACAATTTTTTAAAAACTCCATTTTTTTATTTTTATCGAATGCTAATTGAAGGTGTTCTATTTCGGTTTTCTCAATTTCCCCAGTTTTTTCTTCAGGAAACATATCGAACAAAGTTTCTTGTTCATACATCATTAAACCCCATATTGTTTTTTGTTAATTGAATAATTTTCTATTTTTTTATCTAACTCCTGTTCAGTTATCAAACCATCCCTTAACTGCAAGCCCCAATCCCACAATTTAGAAACTAAACCATCAGGTTCATTTTGTTTTTTTGCTTTATTGTGCTCAAATTGATGGTTTTCCATTCTATTGCTTAAAAGAATCTTTTGAACTTCTTTCATCTTCGGCAG
>CENS01011405.1_pt1 | contig 10726 bp, 19 predicted proteins | sample 530201 | NCBI WGS metagenome assembly CENS01 (sample SAMEA2619747, study PRJEB7988) | marine metagenome | biome: marine biome (ENVO:00000447); feature: surface water layer (ENVO:00002042); material: "saline water (ENVO:00002010), including plankton (ENVO:xxxxxxxx)" | depth 5 m | reverse complement strand
TGTAAATATTGCAATCCATTTCATAGTTGATAAAAATTCATCATTTTTCATTTACTTCTCCAATCTCTAAAATCGCCTCTTGGTTGAACTGTTTCTTTTTCACATACATGGTCACTATGTGTTGTGATAACAAATTCATCACTTTCAGACTTATGGTCTTGACATCTATAATGGCATTTAACTGCATCTTCACCAAAAAAAGGTTCTACATTATATTCTTTAGTCAATCTGCAAGTCACGAAATATTGATTTCTTTCATCATACAAGTGTCCTTTACCTGTCCATCTATAATCTACTTTGCCGATTGCTGAACTCGCCCAAAACATCAACAACCAAAAGCCAGTCATTAACGCTAATCGTATCATTCATAGTACTCCATGGTTACCCCATTCTTTGTCTTCGTAATCTTCTTTGCAGTACCATCACCAATCATTTCTTCTTTAACTCTTATCTTGTTAGCATTTTTCTTTCTATTAATTTTTCTTCTTCTATTATGTTCTTCTCTAATACTTATATTGGCAGCTATTACTAAAAGAACTGCTAATGGGTCAAAAACAAATACAAGTATTAATATAACAATTCTAACAGCATTATCTAGAAAATTAACTGCCTCATCACCATATATGAGTGCAGAAATATATTTTAAAGGTCCTACTTCTACTTCGAAACTCTTTATTTGCAAATCATGTTCTGCTTTTTCATCTAGATATACATCTATTTGTTGTTGTGATTTATTAACCATTTCGGTTAATTTATAGCGTTCTTCTTCTTGTTCTTCTCTTTTATTAAGACCTTTTGATACTGCACCAAGTTCAACATATCTATCTAATGCTTTATCTAGTTGGTCTAACTGTTTTTCAGCCCTTGAAATGTTTTTCTTTTCTGAGTCAATTCTATTCTCAAGTCTTTCGACTTTGATATAAGTTTCGTCTGTACCTGTTCCAGCATCAATATGCGACTTAGACAAGTAGCCAAATATACCCATTGATGTAATAAACATTAAAACTATAACAGCAGTTGTTAAATAATATTTAAGAAATTTAGGAACAGTTTTCCAATTTTGATATAACCAAGAAGCAGTAATAAGTTTTCCAACTTCTAATACAATGCCCATAATAGCAATAGACCCAGCAGATGCAGAGAATATTGCCATCAATCCGACAATACTATAATATGCAGCTACAGCGCTTATTGAGAGTGCCACTGCTAATGTGCTTAATGCTAAAATCAATGTAGGTTTTTCACTTTTCTATAAAACTTTGCAAGACAAGTGTCCCAATATCTTTTCATATCTTGGTCTCGACAATCGTGCAAAGCTTGTTGGGCATTTCTTATCAAACGATAATAGTCCCAATTATTATTTCTTATCTGGTCCATTTTCACAAACTTGATTAAATAATACATAAGGTTCTCCCACTGGTGGAAATAACTTTAAAGCAGGATTTGTGATTTCAGTATCTTTACCAACATACTTCCATTCACATGGTCCGTAAAGTTCTATTGCTTTGTTCTTATGATAAAAAAACTCTGCCTCACCTACGACAAATAAATTAGACATGAGTGTGAATATTGTGCTTACTGCGAATAATACCATTTTAGTACCCCATTATGTTTTTGTTCTCAAGGCCTTTTTTGTCCTTGTAGTCTTTGGTTATATAGTGTAATAGTTGTTCTATAACATATTGTTCTTCTTTAGAGCCATAGTTTAATGTGTCTTTGTGTATGGACTCTAACCAGTTTCTTATATTATAGACGGTCACACCATTGAACATATTTTTACTTTTGAATTTTAACATAATTCATCGTCTGTATATTTCGTTTGGTGTCCGTTCTTTTTATAAGCATCCATTATCTTTCTCATAGCTGCACCATGATGATTTTGCATGTTTATAAATTTATTTAGTATTGTATTCTCTGGGTCTGCTTTATATACTTCAACCATTAATGATTCTTGTATGTGCCAATCCATTTTTGTTTTAATACTCTGCATTATACAACCTGCCCTTCTCTTGGACCAGCAATAATCTTCCACTTAGTCCATTTTTCTTGATATTCACCATAAGTATTTGAAACCCAATCACCATGTTCTAGATAGTGATTCATCTCTCTAACATATGCTCTAGCATATTTTGCCTTTGCTGCTTCTTTTATTCTTAGTTTAGATTCAACAGTTAATCTTCTTGATTGTTTTTCTGAATCAGAAGCAATCTCTTTTTGAGTCTTAATCCACTGTTTTACTTTTTTAAATGAAAACATATGGTCATCTGGTTTAGATAACACATTTTGGTGAATATTTTTATATTCAGGTGGATTCTCTCTTAGTCTTTTTTCTCTCGCAATAGCAAGTCTTTCACTCGCTGCTGCTTTTTGTTCGTCAGACATTTTTCTTTTTGTCATTTGACCTCTCTAATTAAATTAATATTATAATTACAGTATAACAGATATTAAGAATATGTCAACCTTACTTTCTTTGACCAAGTATTTTTTTCATGTTGAGCTGTTGTTGAATCCAACTTGTTGCAATATAATTTGTTACTTTTTTAGTGGCAAGTTTTCTAATCACTTTAAAAACTTTATTAAACACATCTTCATCTGCTTTATTATTATCAACAATAATAAAATTTTTACTACCAAAATAGTTTTGAAACTTACCAATGTTTTTTTGAACACCATTCCAAGAGTCTTTTACAATATCTGCTGGTAACTTTCTTCTTCTTTTATTATTTCTATCTAAAGCAGTGTCTAAAGAAGTATTCACAAATATCATATAGGTTTCATACCCAAGATTTCTTAGACCTGTTGCTTGACTAGATAAATTATCATATTCTTTTCCAGTACCATCAATGACAAGTCCTAAACGACCTGCAATGAGATTTGATTGCTGTCTTTGTGTAATGGCTTTTGCTTTTGCACGAATTACATCTCTTTCTTTTTCTCTTTCAGGAGACATATTTCTAAAGTCTAAATCGATATCTGCATCTTTAATTAGTTTTTCAAAGGTTACATCAGAGTTCACGATTCTAAGTCCTAAACCACCAGTTGTTTTTCTGACAACAAAAGACTTTCCACTACCTGGTCCTCCAGCTAGAAAAAATGCTTTAAAGATATTAGGGTCATATACCCCTTCTTGCAATTTTTGAAATGTTTTCATTCGCCGCCTTTCCTAGGAACTCTCTCGTTTTCGCCGTGTATAAATCCTCAACATATTTAGTAATCTTTGTGAGAGATACTTTTCTGTCTTGTCTTTGAAAATTAAATTGTCTTATTTTACGATTGTTCTTATTTCGCATGAGATAGTCCTTTCGTGTTATAATTTGTTCAATAAAATTTATCATGATGAGGAGACCTTTTTAATTTTACCTACTGCTTTTGGCATGGGTTTTAGGTCTGATGGATATGGTTGAATAACAGAGTTCTTTGTTACTTCAGCCACAATTCTGTGCTTCTTATCACCAGTTCTGGTGAAATAGTGTCTTAATTTTGATATGATATATCTTCCTGAAATTCTTTTATCAAACATATCTCCAACTTCACTTCCAGTTTTAAATACTCTTACATTTATCATATCACCTGCTTTTATTCCAGTATTACCATTCATTGTTAATTGCATTGTAAGTCCGTTTGATAACATACCAATTTTTGACCTTCTAATAATTAAATCTTGTCCTGGATTTGATTTACCGTATGGAGTTCTAGCATTAGGATAAGTATCTGTTGCATATATATTTCCAGATGATGATGTGGATTGTAATTGAACTTGTGCATCAGAAAAATCTGATATTGTATTTTCTTTATCGTCTAAAATAGAATTTGGAAACAATGGGTGGCCTGTTCTGCTTGCCATACTTTCAGTATCAAAACCTCTTTCAAAATCATCTTTGTACGAAAAAGTATGTGTCTGATATGATTTATTATAGATGTCATGAATTATAATTTTACTACTATATAAACCAGTCATAGTTTTATTTAGCATGTCACTATTATGTATAATTGAGTGTTTTTCTATTTGATAAAGATTAGATTCTACACCCTTTGCATTGTCTTGATTATCGTCTGCAATACCAGCAGTATAAGTTGCAACATCTGGTTCAGAGTATAAACTTTCTAAACTTCTAAAATTATATCCTCTTGTATTTTCATAGAACAAAAATGTAGGATTAGTGATTTCTGATAAACTTCTTTGAGCTAACATACTAATTGCTTTAAATGGTTTCATATTAGGAATTACTACATTATGACTACCTGAGGTATCTTCTAAATGTAAATCTTTTTTTGAATTTAAATAATTAGGTGCTGTAAATATATTTGAAACCATTTCACTATAAGCACCACTAAATGATTGTGAAATTCGAACTCTTGTATTTGTAACCATTTCAGCAGTTACTAAAGATAAACCAACAACTTTACCTTGCCCTGCATCTTCGTTAGCAGTTATTTCTCTAATTACAAATGTATGTTTTCTATAATCAATAGAACCACTTTTATCTGTTGCAGGAGTAGATACTAATATTTTAACATATTCATTTCCAATAAGTGGAAGTAAATTTACAGAATCATTTGTATCTAAAAATACTATATCAGCAGATACAGCACTAGATGTAATAGATTCATAGATATTTAATTCTACAAAACTCTCTTCTAAATTTACCTCTGTACCTGTGTGATTTATTACCTTAAATTCTTCTAGTCTAAATTCACCAGCATACTGAGGACCTGTTTCAGTTCCCTTAGTTGTTGACATTATATCGTTGCACCTTCAGAGGTTAAATCTTCAAATTCAGTTATGAATTGATTTATATAATCTTTATGAATTAATCTTATTTTACTATATTCTGTTTGTAAATCAAGTTCATATTGTCTGTTTGATACTGAAGAAGCAGTTGCCGAATGTCCTGTATTATCAGAACCAATATTAATTGTTTTTGTTGTATCACCAGATGTTTGAGTTATTGTATAATGATGTACGCCATCTGGATTAGTATATTTGTCTGCTACAAAAGCTTCAAACTGTGGAACTGTCATTGGCCATTGGTAAAATCTATCTGTAATGTTATTTACAAGTAAAATAACCCAATGAAGAGTTGCATTACCATAATACTTAAATGCAATGTCTTCTGGTTTATCACCACCAGTGACTTGAAAAAAATCAAATATAGTTGATGCAGAAGCAGCATTAGCATTTAGTTTAACTCTTTTAAGTATGTGAGTAAAAAGTGATAAATTACCATTACCCTTTATGTCATATATTAATTGTGGAAATTTTGAAAAGTATGACATTAATATCCCTCACTTGCTCTTTGTTTAGTTATAATTTCTAATTCTTTAAATGCTAGTGTAATTTCCGTTTCAGCAGGAGGAGTATGGCCCTTAGTATCACCACTTGGATCAGGTTCAAATGCTTGATACCCCACATTACCCCCATACTTTACGCTCATGTCAGTTAGCACACAAGTAGAAACTTTATTTAAATATTTGTTAGATTCAGAATTTCCAACCCACCTATATTCAATATCAAAAGTATCTGGTGTTACAAAAGTTCTAGATGACCCAGGGTCTCCCTCAACTTCAGGTAACATATGATATTTAAATTTATTGACTATTAATCTAACATTTTTTGATTCCGTTCTAGACCTTGGTAAAAATTTAAAAGTATATGAAAAACTTCTTTTACCCACACCACTAAAAATTAATTCCATTCTATTAGAAATAACTTTACCAGTTTTAGCAAATGCGATTGCTTTTGCTCCTGGTGCAACAGTATCAACAGCGTTAAACATAGCTTCGTCAACTAATTCTGGCGCCTTTGACGCTATTGAATCAACGGCAGCATTTACCCCACCTTTTTTAAATGCATCAAAAGCAGCAACACCGGTTTGTGCAAGAGCACCGATTTCTTTTTCTTCATACCCTGCACTATATGTTACATCAACTGTTTGTGGCATGTATAATGCAATACAAGTATCCATTCTTTTTGTTGGTGCTCTTTCTATGCCAAAAATTGCACCACCACTATCTTCTGTTTTATTTGAATCTTTTATATTTGGTTCTGATTGCTCGTTGTTTTCAGAGGATACAGTTGATTTACTAGGTTTTCCATGTTTTAATTTACCAACTGTCTGTTCATTAATAAAAAATAAAATAAAATGTCCTTGGTCAGGTGCACCTGTTAAATCTTCAGGATATTTTATCATTGAAGAATTTGAATCTGCCGTACCAGTCGAACTAGATTTAAATGGGTCTGATAATTGACTAGATGATAATCCAAATTTACCACCATTGACTGAACTAAGTTTATCTGTTACAAATTTCTTACCGATTGAAGCTATATTTGTAGTTACCATATTAGTGTCCTTTAAAGTTTATACATATATTTATATGAGTTACAAAGGTCGTTATATTCCCACTAACCCTAAAAAGTATAAGGGTAATCCTAGTACTATTTATTACAGAAGTTTGTGGGAGCGTAAATTTATGGTGTACTGTGATAAAAATTCTAAGATTCTCGAATGGGGTTCTGAAGAAATTATCATACCCTATGTTCTGCCCACAGATGGCAGGGTTCACAGATATTTTCCAGATTTCTATATAAAAGTCAGAAGAAAAGATGGTTCAACTAGAAAAATGATTATCGAGGTTAAACCTAAAAAATATACCATACCACCAGAACAAAAACCAAAAAGAAAAACTAAATCTTGGGTGTCAGATATTTATGAATGGGGTAAGAACTCAGCCAAATGGAAATATGCTCAAGAATATTGTAAAGACAGAGATTGGGACTTTATGATATTAACAGAAGACCACCTCATGCCGAAGTATAAATAATACTATATGAGTATCTTTAAGGACATAAGACAGGTAGTAAAAACCGGACAAGAACCATTTCAATGGTATCGTAATCGTATCAAAGAATTTGGTGCACCATCTCAAAGAGAATTATTAAGAGATGGTAGATTAGCAGGTAGATTTCATGTTGGTCGTTTAAATATGTTTGTCTATGACCCAAAATTAAAAGCTAAATTGCCATATTATGATACCTTTCCCTTAGTATTACCGATTAAAAGATATAGTGATGGATTTCTTGGGATTAATTTTCACTATTTACCTTATGCACTAAGAGCAAGATTACTAGAACAAGTTATGAAAATAGGTGGTAGAGGTTCAAAAGAGGATATGCAAATTATAGCAGGTTGGTCAAAATTAGATAGAGTTAGACTTATAAAACCAACAGTAAAAAGATATTTAAATAATCATGTAAGAAGTAGATTTAGAAGAATTGATAGTGAAGATTTTGTAACTGCAATTATGTTACCAATACAAAGATTTAAAAAAGGTTCTGCATCAACAATATGGGCAGATAGTAGGAAAATGATTTAATGGTATTTTCAATAAGCGAATTTAAAAGTACAATGTATACTCAAGAGTCTGCTAAACAAGACAGATTTGAGGTACTTATTAATTGTCCGTTATTTAATTCAGATAATTTAAGATATGTTAGTCTTAGACTTAAATCTTTTTCTTTTCCAGAAAGAAGTATTCGTTCTCAATCAGATGATAATATCTATGGAATAAAAAGAGAATTACCACAAGGTGTTTTAGCACCTGCAGCTTTAACTGCTGAATTTTATTGTAATGTAGATATGTCAGAAAAAAGATTATTTGAAGAATGGCAAAAACAAATTTATAATAATGGAACATTTAATTTAAAATACTATAAAGATTATGTCGGCACAATGATTATTCATCAATTATCAAAAGGTTCTAGTGTTTCTTTACCTGGAAACTTTTTATCATTTTCTGGTGCAAAAGAAAAAACTGGTAGTTATAGTGTACAACTTAATGAAGTCTGGCCAAAAGATATACAAGCACAAACACTTGATGTTGGTGCAGACGGAGCATTACAAACTATTTCTGTAAATCTTTCTTATCATAAATGGGAAACAATAGGAAGAGAACCTATCACGAATGTTGCAGATTATGTTAATCAAAGTGGTGGGAAATATAATATTGTTAATGCAAAAGGAATATTACTTGATGTGTTAGGTAAATCAGGAGCAAAACCAAAAGTTCTTGCAGGTGCCGGTACAGCTGCAGATATTATATTAGGACAATAATGATAACAGGAGTGAAATATTATGAGTCTACCAATTATAAATTCATCAAAGTATGAATTAAAACTACCCTCAAATAAACAAACTATTAATTTTAGGCCTTTTCTTGTAAAAGAAGAAAAGATATTACTTGTTGCAAATGAAACAGGTAAACAAACAGACATGATTGATGCTATGATAGATATAATAAAAGCATGTACTTATGAAACAGTCAATCCTTCTACCATGCCTTTAATTGATTTTGAATATCTTTTCTTACATATTCGTGGAAAGAGTGTCGGTGAGATATTAAAGTTAAAAGTTAAATGTCCAGATGACAATGAAACTTTTGTAGATGTTGATATTAATATTAATGATGTTGAACTACCAGAAATTAAAAAATTAGAAAATATTATTTCAATTACAGATAGAATCAAAATAGAATTAAGAGAACCTAGTATAGTCGATTTTAAATATATAGGTGAAAATATAAATTCAAATGATATGATTAGTTTAGTTGAAAACTGTATAGTTAGAGTTTATGATGGTGAAAAAGTTTATGAAGATTTTACAAAAGAAGATAGAACAAACTTTTTAGAATCATTAACAACAAGTCAATTTAAAAAACTAACTGAATTTTATGACGCCTCCCCAAAATTAAAACATGACATTAAAGTTAAAAATCCAAAAACAAATATTGAATCAGAGGTTTCTTTGGAGGGCCTCAATAATTTTTTTTAATGATTCTATGTCACAATAGTTTAGAAAATTATTTTAAAACTAACTTTGCTATGATGCAACATCATAAATATAGTTTAAGTGAGATAGAAAATCTGGTGCCGTGGGAAAGAGAAATTTATGTTTCGTTATTACAACAATACATAAGGGAAGAAAATGAACGAATCAAAGAGCAAAACAGAAAAAAAACTTGAGAAAGGTTCTAAATATGAAGAATTTGATGTTGACAGTGACGGCGTGGTCACAGATGAGGAGTTAGACATGGACGAAAGATTATTGAAACTTCAAGATATGAAATCCGATATGGAGAATGAAGATAAGAAAGCAGATGCTCAACGAAACATGGCTTGGTTTGCTTTATTTGGTATGCTACTATATCCATTTGCAGTTGTACTTGCATATTTAGTTGGGTTAGAACAAGCAGGGAAAGTACTAGGTGATATGGCCGCAACATATTTTGTATCAGTTGCTGCTATCGTTGCAGCTTTTTATGCAAAAGAAACATTTACAAAGAAGAAATAATATGCTAAATTTTATAAAAAACTTATTTAAACCAAAACCTAAAAAAATTAACAAAATTGGTCTTAGAATGATGACAAAAAAAGAGTTAGAAAACTTAGGTCGTAAACACGGAATAGAGTTAGATAGAAGGTTTACTAAAGCTGACCTCGTTGAAGAACTCTATGAACATTTAAAGAAAAACCAGAAATAATGTCAGAAATATCAGAGTTAGTAAATACATTAAAACAAAGTAATTTAGATAATATTGCTGACGAAAGAAGAGCAAGAGAAAATGAAACTCGTGGCAGATTAGATTTACTTAAAGATGAAAAATCATTATTAAGAGAGAGAAAAATAAATGCAGGTAAAGAAACATTTGAGTTACGAAAACAACTAAAAGAAGCAGATTTAAAGAGAAAAGCGGGTGATTTTGGATCACTTGCCGCGATTGAAAAATTAACAAGAGAGTTAGAAAAAGCAGAAATCAAAGAAAAAAGTGTAGGCAGTGAAATAGATAAAGCAAGAGAGGCAATAGCAGATGCTGCTAAGGCACAAGAAAAAGAAGAAGGTGTTACAGGTGCAGTTAAAGGTGGTATGAATTTAGGTCTTGGCACTGATATGTTAATTGAAGAGGCAAAAAGAACAAACGAAAGTATTTCTGCAAATGAAGAAATATTATCACTAATGAAAGCAGAGGCGGAAAAGTCAGGTCTTGACATAAATAAAAATCAAAAGTTCTTAGCACTTTCAGCAAAAACTGACCGAGAAAAATTAAAACTTGAAGGTATCAATGCAGGTCGTATACAAGGTATGTTTAAAAGAATAAGTGCATCAATACCATCAAGAGAAGAATTAAAAGAACAAAGTAGAGTATTTGCAGGTATATCTGGTACACTAGAAGGTGTTGCTAAAGGTGTTGGCGGATTTGCAAAAGCGGTTGGTGGTAAAACAAAAAATGCACTTGGTGGTATAATGGGTATGATAAAAGGTCTTATGAAAGGTGGTTTATTAATTGCTGGATTAGTTGCATTTAGAGCATTTATTAATAGTCCATATTTTCAACAAATGATTGATTTAATAAAGAATACTATCATACCTGCATTTCAAAGAATGATAGAAAAATTAAAACCACCTATTATGGAATTTATTCGTTATCTCGGTGAAGTATTGCCTCGTGTATTTAATGTAATATTTGGTGAAGGTGGATTATTTGATAATGCAGTAAGTTATTTTCAAGGTGTCATGGACTTGGTTAAAGGTATTTTTACAGGTGATGTTGATTTAATTAAATCAGGTGTAAAGAAAATGTTTACAAGTCTTATAGATGCTTTTGATAACATTGTAAAAGGGATTCTAGAATTTTTTGGTGTTGAGAACTTTAGTATAGTTGATAGTATCAA
>CENS01000703.1_pt1 | contig 10747 bp, 18 predicted proteins | sample 530201 | NCBI WGS metagenome assembly CENS01 (sample SAMEA2619747, study PRJEB7988) | marine metagenome | biome: marine biome (ENVO:00000447); feature: surface water layer (ENVO:00002042); material: "saline water (ENVO:00002010), including plankton (ENVO:xxxxxxxx)" | depth 5 m | reverse complement strand
GCTCATCCCATCCATCCCCCAGCCGCGCTGGGTGAATCGTATAGGTCGCTATAGTCCTGGCTGGCAGGCACCTCATGCGCCACACACATCAGGCCGAACGCATCAGCGCCGTGCGACGCCCAATCGTGCATCGGGCCTAATCCGATGTTGCGGGTTTCATCTTTCTTTTCGTGATACCAGCCGAGCGCATCTAACCCGCCCTGGCAGCGCTCATCGTCAAACCACATCGACGGGAACAGCCTGCGACCTTCCTCAATGCGCTTTGCTGCAGCACCCTTACCCTGATTGGGAATTACGGTAACACCGTACCCCGCCTGCTTTAGCGCAGACTCATACGAAACGTCATAGACTTTGTCGTTTGTGGCCCCATCATGCGGCAACCAGATCGACGCTCGCTCAGGCGTATAGCCCTGCGTGCGCATCCAGTTGAGATGCGCGCCTAGTGGCTGGCCTTGGGACTCGTAATAGTTCAGCACCCTGATTTCCTGGCCGATGAACTGTGCAGCCCAGATAGCGAACGCATCCGATTTTGCACCCGTGCCACCGATGTCACAGAACAGCCTCACCGTCATCAGCGGATCTTCAGCGACTCGGCCTATGCGACCCTCCTGCCTGGCCCGTGCGAGGTGCTCAGCGTAGTACGCGCCCTCGGCGACGGTGATATAGCCGCCTTCCCAGATGTGGTCGTACTGATCCGCGTTATCCCTCAAGCAGTCCTGACGCTCTTGCTCCAGCACCTCGGGAAACCACGGGTTGTCAGACCAGTTCGCCTGGATCACAGAAGAATTGGTCGGTAGCTCGCCCTGCCGCAGCATCTCGTCCACCGGGTCTGTCTTGCGCCTCGGGTTCCAGCTAAACCAGAGCTCTGAGCCGTCTGCGCGTATGGTCGGGCGCAGTAGCCGCAGTGAGGTAGCCGACAATGTTTGTGCTTCTTCCACCCAGGCCCGGTCAAAGCCTTCCAGCGACTTGATCGACTCTGCGGTGTGGTCTTGCATACCCTGGAACAGAATCACGCCACCGCCAGGGGTGCGGATCTCATCGTTGACCACACTAAAACCCGGCACGCCCAACGATTCGATTTTGTCCTCAATGAGCCGTTTGGCGGATTCCTTCAGGCTCTTTTGGACCTCACGAATACAGACCGCTCTCAGCCCTTGGTGGCGGTAAGCATCCTCAACGAGCAACTCCGCAAAGAAGTGGCTCTTGCCTGATCCCCTGCCACCATGCGCCCCTTTGTATCGGGCTGGGTTCAGCAGCGGTGTAAATGCTCTAGCTGTTTGTATTTGAAGGGTCTGTGATAACGCGTTCAATCTTGGTTACTTCAATCTCAGCAGCGTGGCTTAGATCGCCTTCAACAAACTTCATGTCCGGCAGATACTTGTTGATTAGTTTCATGCGGATATCAGCACTAGCTTTCAGTGACTGTACGTCTGAGCCTGGCTCCTCGATTTTTTCTGCAAGATCAATCACATATTCAACCAATCCCCTGCTGCTCAAATACTCGCGCAGTGCCTCTTGACGCTCTGCCCGCATCTTCTGCGCTCTGGTCATCGCCATTAGATATCACTCACCACCACTTCAAACTCCAGTATCTGGATACTGCTGTCTGCGTAAGTTTCTTTGAGTTCATACCGATGTGTGCCGGTGCTGCTGCAGGTGATCTGTGCAGACCATAGATCGTCAGTGAGCGCTTCGCTGCCTATGGCAATACCATCATCAATGTTCTGTGCTGCGACTGTGCTGACCGTGGTGCTGTGGGTACGCTCATAGGGTTTAACACTATGGCTGACGTTGAACACATCGCCCTTGTGGGCTGTGTATTGCGTCAAGACCCCATCTGGGCCTGCCTTGCTTAAAGGCATTAGCCGAGACCCAGCTCGCCAGTGGTCTCCAGGCACCGCTCATACAACGCCTGTTCCTCCTGGGTGAGACTTTCACCCTTGAGTAACTTGCCTGTTTTGCCTCTGACAACCTCAAGCGGATAGCACTCTTGGTTGATGCTGAGGATCTCACTGCGCAATACCGATTCACGGCCTTCGCGATCTCCCACAGTAATCGACTTATCTGCGATCAACTGATGGAGCATTTCGTGCAGTTCATCTCGACGGGTACGCAACTCATCTATGCGGGCATTAGCTTCTGATAGTTTCATAATTAAGCAATCGTAAAGGTTGAGGTGGTGAAATCGACGGTAAGGGTTTCGCCATCCGCGAGCGTCAGGTCTGACCCGTAGTCATACCAGCACAGCAGCGGGTCCGCTGGCGATGTGGGTGTGTTGTTGTAAATCACAACATAGCGGAATGGGCCTGTAGAGCCTCCCGAGGAGGTCAGTACGAGGTCCGCGAACAACTGGGTATACGTGCCGCTGGATTCCGCCGAAGTGGATGTGGTGAGGTTGCGCGAACTGAGGTTCGTGTAAGCGGCTTCCGTAAGGTTCGCAAGAACCGTATTGGTCGCTACCGGGGCGTTCGCCGCAGCTGTCAATGCAACCGTGAATTGATCCGTATTGCTGGTGTAAACACCATAGGCAATATCTTCCACGGTCTGGTTGAACTTGTTATATGTCGCCATCGTTTAACCTATTGTGTGTGACGTTGATTTGAGGGTGTGATCGTGTGTCTGCGTTTTACGGGAGATGCGGAGGTCCGCAAGAAATCGGGGCTTAGGGTGTGCCGCAGTGCTCTCACCGCATCAGGCCCCAGTGCGCCATACAGCAACTCAACTACCGTGCCTGTAATGACGTATGCCCCAGAATCAGCAACCAGCGCGTGCGTCTTGAGGAAATCGACAACCGCCCCAGAAAGCACATACGCGCCCGAATCTGCCTGCATGATGTAACCTTGGGCCAACAGCGCAGCCGTGCCTGTATAGGCGTAGGCACCGGAATCAGCCGCTAAATCTCTATCCGCTTGCAGCGCGGCGTCCGCGCCTGTGTAGGTGTATCCGCCCGCATCAGCGACCAAGGTGTTGTCTGATCCATAGGTCAGCGCAGCATCTGATCCTGTATAGGCATAAGCCCCGGCATCGCTCGCAATGTGTGCGCCACGCGATAACTCTGCTGTGGCGCCGGTAACGGTATAAGCGCCGGAATCACTCGCAATGCGTGCGCCAAACAACAACCCTGCCGTAGAGCCTGTAAGGGCGTAAGAACCTGTATCACTCGCAATGTGCGCGGCTAACAATAACTGCGCCGCTGTACCTGTCACGGCATATGAGCCGCCATCAGCCACAAGCCCGTACCCGACAAGAATCCCGGCACCCGCACCGGTATAGGCGTACGTGCCAGAATCCCCAGCAACATAACGCCCAGCGGATAGCGCGGCATCCGTCCCTGTATACGTGTAGGCACCGGAATCAGCCGTAATCGTGAAGGCAGAGGCGGATGCCAGCGTATCGAGATTGATCGCTGAGAAACCCACCCAGCCAGGCTGAGTAGTTGTATCTTCTGTGGTCGAGTTACGCACATGCCGGTAGCCCACCGTATCGCTGCTTGTGACAGCATAGGCAGCAACCGAGTTGTATGACGATCCGAATGCGCCATCACCAACATCGCCGCGGCTAAAGTTGCCGTGAATTCCAACCGGCGACTGCGTGGTGCCGCCGATTGTGAACGAACCTTCACCCTCCCATCGAGTAAAAGAACTGACGGTTTCCCGGGCGTGACCGGCATTCGCAAACAGTAAAACATCCATCGCTTGCTCGATGTTGACTGCGGTGTCAGATGATCGTGTAAACGAAGCACTGTCGTTGAACGCGATATCCGCCGTTGCGGAAATCGTCAAATCGGTGTTGGCAGACGTTAACGCCTGCTCCGCAGTGCTGTCCTCCGAATGGAAAACCTCTGCACTATCGTTTAGTTCGACTACCACCATTGCGTGGGCGCCAGTCGTTATCGTTGTGCCCCCCTCTGTGTCTGCTCCACCCTGACCCGCAGCAACACCGTCACCCCGATACGCGAACACATCAAAAGTCTTTGACGCGGTTGAGGTTTCGTACAGGCCCATGAACGATGTGCCTATGCGGTCATTCGAGGTGTTTCGGATGTACATGCAACTCTTTGTTGCATCGTCCATCGTGCCATCCTCGCGGAATCCACACCACCTCTGCGTTCGAGTGGTAAGGCTTGAATCGAACAGGGACACACTGCCCATCGCCAGGTAGCGCTTGTTGTCGCCGGTTACTGTGACTGTGTTCGATGACAACGTAATATTCGTGCCGTCCGTGCCGGTGAAGCCGGTCATCTGCGTAGGTGTTGTCCCACCGGGCAGAGATGTGCTGGTCGATGCATAAACCCCGACATCCGAGTAGGAAAGCGGTACTACCTGAAGAAAAGACCTCGATGTCCCGCCGGTCGGGGCGTCTGAATCTCGGACAAATTGAAACTGAAGTTGCGCGCTCGCTGAAGGGTTATCAATGAACGCCCAGCCCGAAGCATAGGATTGGTTGTTCGTAGAGTCGCGGGTATATCCACCCGCTACCGCTGAAGCAAAGTTGCCGGTCCCAGAGGTTTGAACTACCTTCCCCGAGGACGTTGATCGCCCGCTGGATGTGTCGGTAATCTCGAAGCCCCAGGCTATCAGGTAGCCATCACCCTCGGCGGTAGATGGCAGCGTCACCGTGCTTGTCGATGAAGCCCAGCCATAAACCGATCCGTCATTCCTGGCAGAAGTCGGAAAGAGTCCGTTTGGCGCCGCCCATGACGTTGTGGGGACGAGGTTTGTAGCCCCACCCGTTACTGTCAAAATATTAGCCACGGGTACTCACTTCACTGCTGAAGGTGTTATACCCTACCGCTGCGCGCCGATAGCCGAGTAATCTGGGTAGGTTGTGCCGTCCCAAAACTCCATCGTGTTCCCACCCAGGTCGGTCATTCCATCTAAACCAGGCGCACCGGACAGGTCGCCGGTATCGGTTGTTTTGACCAAGCAATCCTCGGCGGTGGAATTCGCGTTTGTTGAATTGATCAGCAGCGCCGGTAGGTGCGAGTGGTACACCACCCGCTCCCATGTCGCGTGATTGAATCCGTAGGTATACCCGGGTTCAGCGTAGGAAAGAATGCCCTTGTAGCCGATCTCAGTGTCGGCCAGCCAGACATAATCTGTGTCATCGTGCATCCGCAAGCTGTTTGCAGAAACCCCGTCTGGGTTCAATACAGAATCAATAATGATTAAGCGCTTAACATTCTGGAATCGGTTGTTTTGACCGCTGGATTCGACGCGGGTATTCGCCAAAATCCAGTCAGTCTGGGTGTGGTTGGGCATGTTGAACATGGCCCAGCCCCCGGCTGATCCTGCACCGTCCTGCGATATCGTCGAATTCAAAATCGCCAGGCGTACCGCCGAGTTGAAGCTTCCCTCATCGGTGTTCGACTCGGCAACCATGTCATCCATGATGATATCCGTACCGCCGATGTCTAACTGATTGCCGGCGGTGCCAATCACGTTGCCGCCGGTCCAGCGCATGCGCGTGCCGTTCAGGCGAAACCCATCGTGGTTAATGGTCGCGCTGTTCGACATAATCACATCAATGTCGGACACCGAACTGGTGATGTCGATCAGGCCAGTCTGGGTGCCGAATGACGCTGGGATGGTAATCTGGTTCCCGCTCACCTGCAACGCCGCCTGCAGTTCCGCCATCGTTGTGACGGTTTCAGATTGCGTGGTCACCGGCTCATTCGGCCAACTGAATGACCCATCGGTTGCCCATGTGGGCGGCGTGCGCGCCCCGCTGGTCGAACGGATTGTTTCCAGATCGTACAGTGACCCAGGTGCGGGTGGTGGCGTGGTGCCGATAAGCGTTAACGTGACGTTAAAGCCCTCAACTGTTCCCGGTGGTTCTGGCATAGGCTCTAAAAGCTCCACAACAGTTGATGCAAAAGGAGCATGGCCCCCGGCGTTATAGCCACGAATAGAAAATCGGTGCGCGCCATACGGCAAATCTAACTCGCGCTCGTAACTGATCCCCGTGACATCTGCGATCTGAGTCGATTCATGGAAGATGTGATAGCCCTCGGAGTTTGGCTCACCCACCCATGCAAAACTGGCTCTGACTCGGGGCATTTATTTCTCCTGGTAAACCTGAAATCCCACCGTATTAATGCCGGGATTCGGCCAACACAGTGAGCCGTTTGAATCGTGCTCTAGGAATACGCGCTTGTACTCGATCCCCGTGCGCATGTTCAGTTGTGAGCATTGAACAGGCTCTAAATCCTGGGTCACCAGGTAGCTGGGACCGGCCTTCAGGTCCACCGGACCAAAGCCAAACCGCTTTACAATGGCAATCTGGGGATGCTCGCCAATCATCTGAAAGGAGAAATCCCAATTGTCGCCACCGGCATGGGTGAATTTGATGCCTGGCTTGATGGTGTCTGTACTGCCGCCAACCCAAGAGCCGGTGACATGGACGCTGCTGCAACCGGCCAGAAAGCCAAGCAGCACGCAAAAGACAACCAAGGCTTTATGTCGCCACATGTGTTGAAACACCTCGGATAGCAGGGCAACCAGCCCGGTGAACAGGGCCAGTAGAATCAGAAAACAAACCTCTAGGGCAGCAATAACTCGGCGCAGAATTGTCGATTTCTGTGCGTTTGATCGACTCAAGCGAGTGAGATGGCAACGATGATGAACATGATGCCGAGAACCACAGCGCCAGCGACAATGGGATTGTCCTCGGCATAATCAAAAGCCTTCGCCAGTCGGCGTCTTATGTCCATGTTCTACCTACGATTGACTAAAAATTTCGCCATGCCGCGCAAGCCAAAGGTGGCAATCACGCAGCCCAAAAAACCGTACTGATACCAGTCGGGCAACTCGCCCATGGCCTGAAAAGCGGCCTTGACCTGCTCAACGGATGTGGGGTCGCCATACACCGACTCCCAAAAAATCACCATTAAGGGGATGCTGAAAATGATGGTCAGAAACTCATCTTTCCATGAACTCGCCATCCCCTCCGATGCCGCCGTATCGGCAGACTGGTCGCCCGCAATGACACGCAACTCGCGCTCATGCCGGGCCTGCTGCTTTTCCGAACGGTTGCTCAGCCAACTCGAACCGAGTTTGACAATGCCGCCGATGATCGCGGGTAACGCCATGGTGTCTCCAAAAATAGCCCCGCCCCGCCTTGGGAGGAGTGTCCGATTGGGAACTGCGGGGCGTTGGGGCTAATAGGTCCAGATGCGGGGGTCTAAGTCATCCACGTGAATGAATCGACTCGGCCCTTTCTGGTTAATGCCGATGCCGGAAAACGCAGTCGCGAAGGGTACTAATGCCGCCCTGGCCGACTCGTAAGACAACGCAATGTCGCAGGCTTTGCCCGTGGTGTGCGGACCTGATGGGCCTGTACTACTGACGGCCTGGTTATGCTCAGGGCATCGGTAGCCCGAAGAAATGATAAAAGGGAAATCAAATGTTGCGCGCACCGCATCGAGCTTGCGCATAAAATCGGCGTCCATTTGCTCGACGCCGCAGCAAGAACAGGTGAATTCAGAGGGATTGAAGTGGACGATATCCGCCCAGTTCATGCCGCGAAACTGATCAGGGCCAGCAGTGCGCCCACGGCACCAATGATCAACTGCGTGGCGCGAGAAGATCCGAGGACAGAGCCTTGCAGGTTGGAAAGGTGCTCGGCAATCTCATCCGCACGGGTACGGTTATACCGGGTGTCCTCGGCAATCGTAGCCATTTCTTTATGGATACCTTTTACTTCCGTTTCCACCACCGCAACACGAGTAGACAAGTCCTGAAGCCTCCGGTCGTGTTCGGCTAGCTGGCTGATAGTTTTGTCCTCTAGCAACATCTAACCCTGAATTTCGTGCATAAAAAAACCGGCCAAAAGCCGGTTGTTTATGGGTCAGACGCACTAACCCGGTCCATAGACTACCACTATCGTTTTATATGTCAACCATCAATTTTAGCTATTGCCGAATATTCAACTCGATGGAGTTCTTTAAGCATCTTTTCCACCGCATCACGGCACCCTCTGGGCGGGTCGGCGTAGTACACACCGGAGCCGTTGCAGGCTGGGCATACCTCAACCCGGTTGTTAATGAGCAGTTCAGACACCCCATTGCACGATTCACAGCGGTTTGAGCCGATGGCTTCGCCCAGCGCGAATATGACGCTTTGCTCGGTCTTACCCTTTGGCAACCCCCACCCCTGCCGCATGGCCCACGTAAAGCACCTTGCGTAGAGCTTGTGTGGGGCGCCACCGCAGTATTTCGCCCGTAAAAGCTCAAATTCGAACTCATTCAGCCGATGCAGTGCCCCTGCGATGTCCATCTGCGTGAGTTCCGCGATGCCGCCGGGGATGTGGTCCAGGTCCAGACTTTTCGGAGTCAACATCGCCAGTTTTTCTGGATTCATGCGCCTTCCTCTTTGCGTAGTCGTTGAGATCCTCACCGAATCGATTTCTAAACCAGTCCCGCCATTTAATGCCCTTGCCTGGGGTGTAAGCATCCCGCTTGAGCCAGATCGCCCGCGCAGCGTGGTACTTGAGGTCTTCAGGCTGCGTCATCGGCAACCGCCCGCAGTGGCGTTTTTGGTTCTTCGACCTCTGGTGCCTCCTCGCCCGGGTCAGGGTCAGAAAAAAACACAAAGTCGATGTCCGGCCTTTGAATGGTGATGCTGATGGGTACCGTCAGTTCTTCCATCTCTACGTCAATCGTTATGCTGGGCATGTGACCTCCACGTATTTCGCTGCCTTGCGTAGTTCCATCTCCAGCCGCATCAGACATTCCCGTTCCTGGCGTGGCAAATCCTCCAGCGCCAAGAGCAGTTTCCGAATGTGATAAATGGGGTGCTCAGGGTTGACTCTCATCGCTTGACTCCTGCTCGATTAACATGTCCAAGTAATGCCGCGCTTTGCGTAAATCTTCTAAACCATTTTTGCTGCGCCACCGCGAAATGTATTTGATGATATTTGCTTCCCGATACGGAATGTCGTTCGCCACAATGTATTCAATCGGCTGTATGGGCAGGTCGCGGTAATGATCGCCACCAATCTGTGTCTCTAGCGCGCTCATGCGACCATCTCCGGTGTGATGACCAGGCGACTGACTTCGCCGTGGTCTTTGTGGTACGTGATGACATTTGCGTCCCTGCCGGCCATGTAGCCCCCACGGCTCGCATAAGCGTCTTTTGCGGCCAGCGTGCGGTGCTGCTCCACAATCATCAGATTCGTTTCCTTGAGTTCTTTGTGGTGCAGATGCCCCATGTGACCGTAAGAGTGTCGGGTGCGGCCAAACACCTCCCGGTATTTGGCGACGAAAACATCGTCAATGTTGGTCGGCCTGCGCTTGTGGCCATGATGAAAAAACAGGCTCGTTTGCCCATGTTCGTAGCAGTAATAGCCATCTGCGCCCATATCCACAGAGATGCGGGGTTCTTTTTCATAGTGCGCGTGTAGCCATTCGCGGGACCAGATCGACCCCATCGGGTCATGGTTTGCGTCGGCCACAATGATGTGTACGTGTTGATGCTTGGTCAGCAGTTTGTCGATGATGCGCCGATAGACGCGGATGGCGACACGAATCATCTTTTGCGCACGGGTGTCGGCGTCCAGAATGTGCTTGTTGGTCGGCGTGACCGCTTCAAGTGAGTCAAAATGGGTGAAGTCGCCCAACTGTACAAACAGCCCGGTTTCTGAATCCGGTGCCGACGAGATGGCGCGGTCAAACCAGTCGTAGATCAGGTTCTCGGCAATCTCTAAGTCCCAGTCCTCCCCCGTTTCTTCATGCCAGGCTTTCATGCCCAGGTGGTAATCCGTGATGATGTACTGGTTCAGCAATTCCGCATGCGTGCCTTTGGGCGCCGCCTTCGCCTTCTTCGCTTTGGGAATCGCCGAGCAGATGGCCGTGATCGCTTCCTGAATCAACGCTAACTGCTTTTCCTGGTCAATCTGGCTCTTGACCCATTGCGCAGAAACCTCCCCGTCTGGGCCGTACAGCGTGGATACGCCGCGTACCAGATAGCCGTCCGGCACTGTGTGGGTCATGTCATGCTCTGGTGCGTCACCCTGACGCGCCCGCTTGCGCGAATCAGGACCGAGAATTTTCATCTCGTGCTTTTCCTCAAGCCTTTCTCGCCTGCGGTAGACCGACCTCAGATTCTGACCAAGCTCCTCGGCCAGCCGCTTACCACCCAGCCGCATAAACTCACTGATAAATTCTTCATCACTAAGGGCCATCGCTACTCCTGTTTTTTGATTTCCCCCGCAGTCGCTCGCTCACCGCCAGGATCGCTTCATTGCTGTCCCAGACGATGGCAATCTGCCCGCCCCAGTGGGCGTGCCATTCTTTTTGTTTTGGCGTCAGACACCGTTCATCGCGGTACTTGTTCTGGGCCTTGCCATCGACGCACTTGACCTCAATCAGCCCGTAGACATCGCGGCAATGCCAAAGCAGGTCCGGCACACCACCACCCACCGCGTGGAGGGGCAGAACGTCACAGCCGTACTCTCGAAGCGCGGCAACGATTTCAGCCTGGTTTTTGTCTACTTTGGCGGCGTAGCGCATAGTCAAAAAGGTATGTCGGCCTCGAACACAGGCTGACCACCAGCGGCCTGCGCTATCGTTTGGCCTTGACCGGTTGACTGATTGTTTGTTCCACGTGAATCCAACATTTGAAGCTCGCGCACGTTGATTTTTGTGCTGTAACGCTTTTGACCGTCTTTCTCGTAACTGTCCGTTTGAATCTTCCCTTCGATGTAAACCTTGCTGCCTTTCCGCAGGTATTCGCTGGCGATCTCGGCA
>CENS01044729.1_pt1 | contig 10757 bp, 20 predicted proteins | sample 530201 | NCBI WGS metagenome assembly CENS01 (sample SAMEA2619747, study PRJEB7988) | marine metagenome | biome: marine biome (ENVO:00000447); feature: surface water layer (ENVO:00002042); material: "saline water (ENVO:00002010), including plankton (ENVO:xxxxxxxx)" | depth 5 m | reverse complement strand
CCATGGTTCTTCAGCTGGTAGATAACTCATAGATTTATACCCTGTTAGTACTTCATGTACCTTATTTATCCATTTTATTTTGTCATTGTTTTTATAGACTCTCCATTGTAGATCAGGAAAGTTAACCCAACCTTTTTCATTTACATTCCAACCCCATTTATTAATGTGTTCTTGGGTGAGGCCTTCAACTGTGTTGATTCTAGGAACTCTTAGTACATCAACATCATTGTATTGTAAAACCATTGGTAAATTATCTAGAACATAGTGGGAAACCATTTCATCAGCATCAATCTGGTAGATATAGTCTCCAGTACATAGATTAGATAAATGATTTTTCCATTCTGCAAAATTATCGCGAAATGGGGCTTTATGTAAAGTATAGTATTTAAAAGTTGAATTGTAGTGGTCTAATACCTGTTCAACTTCTTTAGTTCCATTTTTAGTGTCAAATAGTATAACTATTTCGTCTTGTGAGCGTTTGTTTTTAACTAAAAAGTTGACTAAACGTTGTATTTCTACAAATTCATTACAAACTGTTATTGCATAACTTATTTTCATTGAATATGTTTTTCTAAATCATTTAATAATGCTTGTGCTTCTCCAAAATTATAATATTTTGCTCTACCTATTTTAACACAATAATCATCATCCTCAATGTTATAATCGTAAGTTATTATTTGGAGTTTCCTATTCACTATTGGATTTAATGAAGATTCATTAATTTTTAGTAATTCTAATTCTTTTCTTGTCATAACTTTTATTTAAAATGGTAATTCATCAGGATCTGCTTTTGTAGTAGTTGTTGTGGGTGTATTATCAAAATATTCGTCTAAAAACCATTTTGGGTACATTTTAACAACTCCTTTATATTTTGGATTTTCAATGTGTTTATCTTGAATTTTAACTCCCATTTCCATAGCACGATCACATACTTTTTGTCCTATGTTATCATAATCTCTTCGTCCTCTATAATCATAGAGTGACATCATTGTTTCATCTCTTTCCATAACTCTTATTTTACTGTGTAAATCATTTCTTGACCTTTTCTTTCACCTTTGGTCCATTTGGCGATTCCATGTTGTTTGCGAATATCAGAGATAATTCTTCCTGCTTCGTTCTCGGAAATATTTTTGAACGATAAGGTGTTTTGGATACACCTTCTTTTTTTAGGTTTGAGAACAACGTTCTCTTTAGTACCTACATTTGTTTGATCTACTTCAACAAAAATAGGTTCTGCTAAATGTATTGTTAATCTTGTCATAACTTTTAATTTTTTAATATACTTTATTATACGAAACCTTTATTAAAATACCTACCTATTCTGGTATAATTCCAACATGAGATAAGGCATCTATATATTCTCTTTCAGGGAATACTCTCATATTATCCATATCCATTCTAAATTTCATAAATTCTCCTTCTTTACCAGGTATAGGATATTTTTCTCTATCTTCTTCAGGAACTAGAATTGCTTTTACAGCTGCCCATCCCCAATTTCCTTTATTGGTTCCATTTGCAAAAATCATTCCAACACCAGGTTCATTAATTGTGTTTGGAATCCAAGTAAGTCCTGTTTTAGGGTCTTTCCAAGCCAAGTCAATGTATAGTTCTGGTAGGGTTGACATTTGGTGGTTATAGAAGTCTTCTCCTTCTTTCATTAAGCTATTTGTCCAATAACCACAACTTAAGCTCATAAAATTTGTTATATCAGGTGTTACTTGAACTTTGTAACATAAATCTCCTCCTGATTTAGGGCAGTCAATTATTTCTTCGTGTGTCATACTTTTACTTTTTTAAGTTTTGGTAATTGTAATTTAGGTAATTCAGTTTTTGTTTCTCCTACTTTTTTAAGTTTTGGGAGTTTTAATTGTACTTCTTTTGGGAATTCAGGTACTCTTTCTGTAAGTACTTTATCTATTTTCTCTTTCATTTTTTCAAATGAAAAGTTTGATCTAGAATGAAAACCTTGTCGTTTAGCTAAATCTTTATATTTTTTATAGTTTGTAAATATATCTTTTATATAATATCCTGCTTGACCTGTATCAACATTAAACCATTGTGCCTCTTTCAATAGCATATTGTTTGCTGCTGAAGGGTGTACTTCTTTTAGAGTACCATTCAATAGTGTTGTAAAATTAGGGTTTAGATAATCTGTATGGCCACTCCAATTTGTTGTTAAAATAGGTTTATTTGTTAAAGAAAATTCAAGTAGTGGTCTACCAAATCCTTCACCTTTAGTTAAATTAATCATTGCTTTAACTTTTGGGTGGTTATAAATTTCATTCATTTCAACATCAGTAAACTCACCGTGTAACAAATATACATTTGGTAAATTCTTTGATCTACATGAATTTTTAATCGCTCTAATTTTTTCAATTATAGCGTTTCTATCCATATAAGAGGATCCAACCTGAGATGTTTTTAAAATGAGAGCAGGTTTCTTTGCTTTATTTTTAAATGTTTCAAAAAATGCTTTTATCATTAATCCAACATTTTTTCTATCTTCACCTATATCTCCTTGAATCCAATGTCCTACAAACAAATAAGCAAATGATTCTTTTACATTGGATAAATCAAATGTTGATTTTACTGGTTTGTAAACATCTGTGTTTGCTCCCTCAAACATTACTTCACTTTCACCTTCCCAGGCAATGTGTCCCATTGGTTGGTTTGTTTGTTTGTCTCTTTTTTCAAACTTACTGCTTTTCAAAACATCAATAGTATGTTTAGAAGAACCTAAAACTAAATCCATTCTATTACAACCTTCAACCCATTCAGCGGGTGCTACTGTTGTTTCAATTCCTGCTGTAATTCCAATGTTGTATTTTCCTACTTTTTGAAATTCATTTGGAACTGTGATTTGAGCCCAAATTTCTGGTTGTGCAGGCAATTGTGGTGAATTGAGTAAAAGTGGTTCTAAAAATTTCCATTCAGGGTTATCTTTAATAAAACCAAATGGTGTATTTCCCCATCTTTGGGGTAGAACTTTTACATCATATTTTTCTAGTTCTACAACTGCTTTAACTATATCTCTTGATCTTGCTCCATATCCTGAATAGGTGTCAATTGGGCAACTTATTACAAATACTGGTTTGCTCATAACTTTTTAGTATAATAATTCGTGATTAATTGTGTCTTCTTCAACTTCATTTACATTGATTAGCTCATATTTTTCGCGTGGAATCCACGTGTTAAATAGCTTATCTATCGCGTTAATTGCGCGATCTGCCATAGCTTCACTTGTAAGCCCTGCTTTTTCTACAGCCCATTCTCTACCTTCTTTACCTAAACGTTTTCTTTCCTCTCTACCCATTTCATACAACTTTTCAATTTGTTTGGTTGCATCTTCAGGTTGACATCTATCATCCCAAATATAAGGTGTTTTAGGAGAACCTTGTAAAGATCTACTTGTAGGGAATACTGGGAATGCCCAACTTCCATGTTTTTGGTATCTTCCTGTATGGTTTGAAGGTACTTCAGGGGTTGGTTCATACCAATTTCCATCTTCATCTTCAAAACCTAATTGATCTTGCATTCCACCAGTTACATTAGCTATAATTGGAGTACCTGCTAGCATTGCTTCTGTTAGTGTTAATCCCCAACCTTCGTTTGAGGTTAATAATATTTGAGCATCTGCTAAATTGTACATAAAGTTTAGTTCTTTGTTTCCTAATTTATTTGTTGAAAACAAAATTGCTTCAGGATAATCTTTGAATAAGATTTTTCTTACTTCCTCAAGATTAGTTCCATGATCACTTACTACTTCAGTATGTAAAATTAAAGAACACTTATCTGCTTTTTCTTTTGGTAGTTTATCTAAAAAGTACCTAAACGCAAGCATTGTATCTGGGATTTGTTTTCTTCTAATGTTTCTAGAGTTAAAAAATAATACAAAGTCTTTTTCTTTACCTCCAAAAACATTCGACTTAAATTGTTCAAATTCTTTTAAATCAGCTTCACTTTCAAGTGGATAGTAAACATTGTGATTCAAACCGTGTGGAACATATTCAATTACTTTATTTTCAGCTTTATCACCTAAAACAAGCTCATTTATAAGTTTTGTTTGTTTTGAAATAGCTAAAAGTGCATCACATGACTCATAAAATGATTTATTGTAAAGTGGAGTTGGATAGTCATCCCAAATGTTCAAATAAATAATTGGAACTTCTTTTCTAATCTCATTTTCAATAGCAAATAACCATTCAAAATATCTTGGGTCAGTGATGATCATTATAGCATCTGGTTTTTCAATTGCCATCAAATGTCTAATCAAATTAGCATCTCCATATCCATCTACAGGGTAAACAAAAACAGAAGAATCTTCAATTTGAGCATTTTTGTTTGTATCTTGAGACAAATCAAATCTTTTACCTTTTTCAGGATGTTTTATAGCTCCTGCTATATTAACCCAATTATAATGGTGACAAGTATTAATTACCATTTCACGAGCAACAGTTGCTACTCCTGAGTGTACTCTAATGTCATCGCAAATTAATAGGATTTTCTTTCGGTCATTTTGAGGGATATATCCCAACTTTTCTTTCATATAACTTTATTTGTTTTTAAATGTAAAACTTTAATTTTAGTTTTCCAAGTTTAGGTCTGTGTGATTGTGAACTTGTTTTCTAAATTCTTCTTCTGTTAAATACAAATGAATTGCTCTTTCAGATAGTTTTTGGAAAGAGAATTTTCTTTTAATGCATTCTACTTTAAATTGTTCAAATAGTGTTTTATCAATTTTTACACTAGTTAATTGTTGGTCTTTTGACATATACTTTATTTTTTAATGTTGTTGGATATACATATATGAGTATCTTAAAAAGTCGCAGAACATAAATGAGTTTTGTGAAAAGGACACCATCCACAATTTTTGTGTGGAGTTGGTTGATGTTCTACATCTTTATACCCTTCATGATTAAATGCTTTTTCAATAAATTCGTTAAGTGATTTTGTTACTCTGTTCATTTTTACCTTACCTGAAGGAGGAGTATATGTTTGGATTCTTCTAATTACAAATTCTTCACTTTCATATAGTTTGCGTTTTACTATAAAAAATTCTACCTCTATTTTTTCAACAGGTACATTGTATAGTTCTGCAAAATATTTTTTATATAATACAAGTTGTAATTGCTTGTTTTCATCTGATTTCATTGTTTTATTCCAACCAGCTTTACTTGTTTTAATATCTATTATTTTAAATGTTTGGGTAGGTTCATGGTACATTACAACATCTAAATAACCCTGTAATAATAAATTAGGTTTGTATTTGTGAGGTGTTACTTTAACAGGTACTTCACATCCAATCAAGTGCCAACCTCGTTTAGAAAAATATTTTTTCTTTCGTTTAGAAAATTCTCTAATTATTTCAACTCCATCTTCATAAAACTCTCTTAGTTCTTCTGGGGATGAAAAGTGTTGATTGTTATTTGCTTTGTATTGTGTTTTGTATTCTTCTCTAAGTTTTTCCTCTAACATTTCAGAAGTATTAATTCGATCTGCTTCGGCATAACTTTTATCATACATTACTGTAAGATAATGTTGTAGAACTTCGTGTAAAGCAGTTCCAAATACAGTATGAATACTTGAGGTAAATTGTTTGTGACCTTCTCTATATTGTAATGACCATTTTTTAGGGCATTCATTAAACATAGATAGTTGGGAATAGGAAATTGCCTTTTGATAGGCAAAATTTATTTCAGGTAACTGCTTCTCTCTAATCTCTTTAAGAATAGAGGGTTTCTTTTTCTTTGGCATAACTACATAATACAAAAAAAGCTTGGCTAGACCAAGCTTAATTTATTATTATTTATCCTTCATAGCATCTGGATAATCAGAGGGGTAGTCTCCTCCTGGGGGTGAATCTATTTGGTCTAAATCTACTTTATAGAAATCAGAAGATTTAAATCCTTTATCCATTAATCTTTTACCAGAAGCCATACTCTTGTCTTTAAGTAATTTGTCTTGTAGTTTATCTGTTTTACTATCTTTAGTTAATTTTTCTACCTTTTGTAAACCTTTCCATTGTGATGGAGTAATCGATGTTTTCCCATCTTCTGTCCAATAATAGTTAGCAACATTACCTTTTTTAGTAACCTCAGACCAACCATCACCTTTCCAAGCTTTAACATCATCTTTATTTACAATAGTTTTAACAGGTTCATCTTTTAAATCTTTACCCACATATTTAGTATATTCAACACCAAAACCTTTATTTACTTCTTTGCCCCAATCTTTATATTGTTTATATACAGTACTATCTTGGCCTAAATTGTTTACCCATTTTTCCATGCGGTAAACATTGCTACCTACTTTATCTTTATATTCTTTATCAGCACTAGCCGTATAACGGTCTTTTCCTTCTGTATCTTTAAGGTATTCTTCTCTGTCTGAGTCTCTTTTATCTTTTAAGTCTTTTTGGAAGTTTGGGTTTTCAAATTTGTAGCCATCACGCCAATTGAATTCTTTGTTTCTAAAATCTTCTGCTTTATCTAAAAACCAAGTGCTATCAGTAACGTCTTTTTTAAGTTGTACTTTTTGTGCTTGAGACATATTGGGAGAACCTAATACTGCAGCTAGAACACCCAAAGTCATAGCTCCCTTTTTTAATGCTTTATTAAATTTATCTCTAATTTTATCAAAACTAGCTTCATTAACATCTTCACCTCCTAAAATAAAATCAATTACATTTACTTCACTTTTTTTTAGTTGTGGAGCAGATGATTTTTCTTCGTTTAGGAGAGGATTATTATATAAATATTTTTTTAAATCAAAGTTATCCATTTTATTTTATTTTATTATTCCGGCTCTTACCATCAACATTTTTCTTTCAGCTAATTGCTCTTCACCACCCATTATAGCTTCATAATCTATCATTCCTAGAGCAGTTCCAACACTACTTAAATCTGTTATATTGCTTACTACTCTGTGAAGTTCTTCATCTGAGGAAGCATCTTCTCTAGCAAACTCAAGTAGGCGAAGAAGTAATGGAATGTCTAGTTTAACTATATCTTTTGGGTTTCTCATTTAGCGAATTTTTTTCTTATTGCAGCTCCTAATTTAGCATCATCTTCATGATCTTTTATCATTTTTCTAACTGCATCTCGAATTGCACTTGCTTCGGCTGGTATTGCTACTGCTTCTTCCATTGTGTCGTCTTCCTCGTAGTATCCTTCTTCTACTTCATCTTTATGCATCATTTCTTCCACTTCTTCTTCCTTTCCTTCATTCATAAAATGCTCAAAAGCCATTTCATAATCTGATTTTTCCCTTTTAGGGTGGTTAATTGCTCCAACTCCTACAATTCCACCTGCTACATAAACTTCGTTTAGATTTTCTTTTTCTTCGTTAACAGGCACTCCTGCTAATTTTTGCATTCGATTTAATTCTTTTGACATTTTATAGTATTTTATTATAAATATTAACCTTTTATTGTTCTTTCAATTTTTTCCAGATAGAGTATAGCATCCATATGTTCTTGTTTAGCATGCTCTATCCAATCTAGAATACCTAAATCAGTTCTATCTAAATCTGTGTTGTATTTTTCTTTACCAAATTTAGCTCTCTCAACAAATTGATCAATAACTGAGTCAACTATAGAGTCTGTTTTATCAATTTTTCTTTTTTTCTTCATATTCTTTTATCCATTGTATTCCCCAACTATATGCATCTTGTGGGTTTTCAAATCCATTTTCACATTTTTCTGTTATCCAAGATGCTTTACCTTTTCTTAAAACACCTATAATCCATTCTTCTGGGTTTATTCTTGCAAGTGGAGTTATATTGAGCCACCAACCTTGAGGTATTTCTTCATTGTTCATTTTACTTAATTTTTTCGTGTATGTACCAAGGTAGAGTATCTTTTTCCTTTTTAGGTTTTTCAAACCAACCTACATTAGGGAGAATTGTACCTAAAGAAATTTTATCTAATATTTCAATGTTGTAAGTTTTTGAAGACTTTATTTCTACTATTTTTCCAGTGTACTTTTCACCTAAAAATGAACATTTTACTTTATCTCCTAGTTTTAGCTTTTTACCCACTTTTTAATAACTTTTTAGATTCTTTTTCATCAATACCCATATTTTGAAGTATTGTTAAGGTTTCTTTTTTCTTCATTACCTCCAGATATCTAGCGGCTGTGAATTTACCACATTGAAAATATTCACTTAAATGTTCTACAAGATGAGGGTTTGGAGATTTTTTCTTACTTTTTATATATTTTAAGAAAACTTTCTTTTTTGGGATCATTTCTCTATAAATATTATAGGTTTGGATTTTATTATCGTAAGGGATGGTTTGCACATAATTAGCCAACTCAACGTAATCTACATTCATAGACACAAACCGATGAATCATATAGGAATTAAAACAATCCCATGATTCATCAGTAAAGCAATCAGCAGGTGTTTTATATAGGGTAATTTCGTTTAACCATCCCCATATATTTTTGATCTGCTTTCTGCCTGGTCTTGGATATTTTAAATTACTCTCCAATAGAAATATCTTTGTATTCGTCTCTAATTTCAGGTGGAAGAGAATCTTTTAGGATTTTCTTTGATTCTAAATCGTAGAATACAGGGATAGGCATAAGCATATCTTCATCTGTTCCTGTTACAAATTTGGATACTTTACGGATTACTACCGCTTGTCCAAATAGTTTACCTCCATCGAATCCTTCTACTGCTGTAGTGTTTGTTAGGTCAATGTTTGGTTGTTGTGGGGGTGCTTGGTTTTGCATTTTTATTTATTTAATTGTTTCTATTATTTTGGCTATTGCCGACATTATATTAATCTCTTTATCAATACGGAAATTTGCTTGAAAAAGATGTTCATTTAAGATTATAGTTACTGATCCTTCCTTATCTTTAGCATATACTGAAATATGTTCAAATAGTAAGCGGTATAGTTCTTCAAAGTCTTTTACACCACTATCCGCTATAATTTGTCTTATTTTAATCCAGTTTTTTGTTTCAGTGAGTTCTTTTAGTACTTCTTTAGTGTAATTATTTGAAGTTAAAACTAATTCATTAACTTTAATTTCCCCATCTTGATTAGATAATTGAATTGTATTCAACATTTTTCTAACATCAGGATAGTTTTTATTTACTATAGTAGCTATTTGACTTTTTGAATGGTATTTAATATTTTCTTTTTCAAGAACACCCACTAAATGGTGTGCTATAGTAAGTTTAGATGGTGGAATAATTTTAAGTACTTGACAACGTGATTGTATTGGATCAATTATTCTCTCAATAAAATTACACGTTAAAATGAACCGAGTTGAACGGGAAAATGTTTCAATTACGTTTCTAAGTGCTGCTTGCCCGTTTATAGTGATAAAATCTGCTTCATCTAAAATAACCACTTTTATACCTTTCCAAGAGGCAGCAGAGGCAAATCCTTTTACTTTTTCTCTGATTGTATCAATTCCATTTTCATCACTTGCGTTGATGTAAAGGTAATCACAATCTAGATTTTTAACTATAAGTTTAGCTAGTGTTGTTTTACCTGTTCCAGCAGGTCCATAGAATATAAAGTTTTGGATATCGTTTTGGTCAAGATATTTTTGGATTGTATCTTTGACTTGTTCATTTCCTACATAATCTTGTAAAACAGTAGGGCGGTATTTTTCAACCAACAAAGTGTTGTCTTTCATAACTTATTTTTATAACCTAATTATACAAAAACTTTTACCAATAGGCAAGTTTTATTCTACTGGGATTTGAGCTTCTGCATCTTTTACCATTTTAAAGAATTTAGGTAAGTCTTTTTTACTAATATGAAGGTCTATAGTTTTGAGATATGAATCGTGACCTACAATATAATATAAATTACCAGATTTTCCAAATTTTAGATTTGCTGCACCTAGCATTTTTCCATAATGTGCTTCATTCAATACGCTACGTATTTCTTCTTTGATGAGTTGTTTTAGTTCAGTGTGTTTCATTTTTTATTTTAATAATCATTAGGGGTCCATACCTTCATCATCATGTGTAAAGTGTTCTGGTTCAGTTCTAAACTTATCTTCATTACTCATATCACTGGCAAATCTTAATGCATCTTCAACATTATCAAATGTTTTAATTACATACTCTTCGTCTCCTCGTCTTGTGACTAAAAATTTATTTCCTTTTTGATATACAGTAATTGTGGTGTTAATACCATTTATATAATCATTATAGTCTTGAAAAGATTTTATTTTCTTTTTTCTATCAAATAATCCTTCATTCAATACGCTACGTATTTCTTCTTTAATAAGTTGTTTTAGTTGTGAGTGTTTCATACTATGAATATCTTTTTAATAGGCTGTTTAACTTTTTGTATAAATTCTTCTATTACCTCTCCACTACCTAGTAAACTAGCAACTTCCATTGGGTCCATATCTTTAGTTTTTTGTTGTATTTCATAAACATATTCTAAAGCTCCCTTCACTGAGGGGTGGTCTACATGAACTAGTAGAAGTAAATCTTTTAATCTTTCAAGGTCTTCTTTTAAAGCTTCTATAATTTCTACTTTTATAGATGAGTTTAAACCTCTCATTCTATTTAAAACTCTTCCTACAAGCAATTGGGTTTGTCTCGCATTTTTTATGTTAGCTTTACGATTACTAAAAGTTAGATTCTCATTCAATACGCTACGTATTTCTTCTTTGATAAGTTGTTTTAGTTCTGGAGGTTTCATTTTTTAGTTTTGTTTATCTTCTATCTAATTGTTGTGCTGTCGTATCAACACTAGAGCGGTCCCTTACATCTATTCCAAA
>CENS01033351.1_pt1 | contig 10762 bp, 10 predicted proteins | sample 530201 | NCBI WGS metagenome assembly CENS01 (sample SAMEA2619747, study PRJEB7988) | marine metagenome | biome: marine biome (ENVO:00000447); feature: surface water layer (ENVO:00002042); material: "saline water (ENVO:00002010), including plankton (ENVO:xxxxxxxx)" | depth 5 m | reverse complement strand
ACCATAAATCTAAATTTTGCACAGCTTGCTTTTTTATTCTCACACATTTCACAAGGGCAAAACATAATTTCAAGAACAGTTAATGTTCCTATTCTAAAATCTATTCTATACTTTTCTTTTTTATTTCCGGCGTTCCAGCCATTAATCCAATTTATCATTTTATTTCTTTTTTTTACCACCCCAGTATTCTACAGCAAAGCCTTCGTCTACTAAAGTTTGATTAATATTAATATCTTCAATATGTAAAGTTCCTAAAACTCTTCCATATTTTCCAACTTCTTTACTTTCTAGTATAAAGTTTCCATTTCCTAGTAATTCTACTAGTTTGTCTTTTGAGGCTAAACCTCTAGCTTTTTCTTCTAAATCTCTTGTTCTAGATTCAGGAGTATCTATACCTGCAAGTCTTATTCTTTTATGTATAGTAATATCAAACCCTAAATCTATGTGAGCATCTACTGTATCTCCATCAACTACTCTATCTAATTTTGCTTTATATGTATACATTATTCTTTACTTTTTTCTGGTGCTTTTACTTTTTCAAAGGCACTAATACCAAAACATCCTAATGTTACCATAACAAATGAATTATATATAGTGTCGTTAATTTCTAATTCTCCACCTCCTACATATCCCATATATATAATAGCGGTAGTTAGATCTATAATAGCAAATAATACCATAACACCAAAAGATATAAAACCAATTATATTCTTTTCATTTATATCATTTTGATTTTTAAATAAACTCCACATATTAAAAAATTATATAATTAATTCCAAATTTAAAATCGTACCATTCTCTATTCCAGTACTTGTTATATTTCCCTTCTATAAAAGCTCCTAAACTTTTAGTATACTTATATCCAAAAATTAATCCTCCACTATAATCTAACCATTGTCCATTATTGTATTCGTGATATGAAAAATCACTTTTTAAATCTAAATGGTAAGGCATTAAATTTGTCCATGTGTGTATCCAAAAATTCTTTTTATAATAATAGTAATCAAGTCCTAATACAAGTGAGTGTTGTATTGTTTGATTTAATTCATTTCTTTTTCTTTCTGAATAATCAGCTAGTACTTGTGGAATTACTACTTCTTCCCATACTTCTTTACTAGTTGCAACTATATTACCATTAGGGTCAGTATACTCATTTGTATATACATCTACAGTGTATCCTTCTTTTATAGCTAAGTATGTATAATGTAAACTACCATTACTTAACATCCACTCTTCTAAAGGATCATAACCATAAGGCTCCGATAGTCTTTGAGCTAAGCCTGCATTAAAAGAAAGCTTTCTATTTACTTTATATCTATATCTTTGAGATGTTTCAAAGTATTTAATATCTGCAAAACCATCTTCTAAATATTCACCTTTTAATATATAGTTATTATCTACATATCTAATAAAGTGATGCTGATCTAAATATTCATTACCTTGTTGTCTTTTATAATCTACTTCAAATAAAAACTCTAAGCCACTAACTTTCCCAATACTAGCACCATCTGACCAGCTAGTCTCTGTACCATCATAAAATGTTTGTGCTTTGTTTTCATAGCCAAATCTAGCTATCTTTCTTATACCTAAAGCTAAATTATAATCATAAGGAGTTTTTACTGTTACAGTTTCTAAACCGTTAGTTACAGAAAATACATCTACATCTGATATAGAATTACCACCGTTAGCGGCAACATAGAATGTAGAAAATTTTAATATTTTTTTAAGTTCACCTTGACCACAACATTTCTTAGGTGCCATACACCCTACTAACGTAATCAATATTATAATTAATACTTTTTTCATTTCTATTGTTTTAAACTTACCAAGGAGCATCATCTTCAGTATCTAAATCAACATCACCTTGTTTTGTTGAATCAAACGCTGCAACACTTGCATAATTAACTCCTGAAAAATCTTTATTTCCATCAGAAGCATCCATTGGGTACCAAGCTACAACTGCATGTCTACTATTATAATTACCAGCATCAACATTAGGATCTCTAGCACTTTCACCTCCAGCATACAAATAAGAAACTTCTTCAGCATTTAATTCACATTTCCAAAGAACTGCTTGCATCATTTTACCATCAAAATCATAGTTTGTATCATCCATTCTTCCAATTTTAAAACTAGTTGCTCCATCTTGCATGTTTCCTCCAGTACCACCAGAAGTTTCTGACACAGTTTCTCTGTAGGCACCATTTAAATATATTTTTATACCACTATCAGGAGCACCATTGTATGTTATAACCCAATGCTGCCAACTAGTTGTACTAACATTAGTTATTACATGTCTACTAAAATTACTTACAGTAGTATTATGTATATCAATATATACATCATTGTTTGTAAAATAAAATCTATACTCTGCATCATTAGTAGCTGCTTTAGACATAACACACTCATTTACATTTGCAGCATCTCTTTTAACCCACACAGCAAAACTAAAAGTTTGATCTATACCGCCGCCTGTAGCTGATGCTGTTGCAAAAGAGAATTCAGAATCATCTGCTACATCAAGATAATCTCCTGTACCATCAAATACAAAACCTCTTGCACTTTGAAGAGCTGCATTAGCAACAGTAGGAAGAATCCTAGTGTCAAGTGTAGTTATCTGTGTGCCTAATCCTAACATATTATTTTATATATGCTACTATTGTTCCACTGTCTAATTCTATAGACGTAAAATCACCATAAATTGTAACTCCTTTTGGAATAGTTAAAGTAGCTGGAATATCTGTTATATTAGTTGTACATTCTGAACTATCAATAACTGCATCTGTTAATGCTGTTATCGCAAAATAAGGTCCTGTATGTTCAACTGTATCATCTATAATTATTGTTGTACTAGGCTGTAAAGCTGATCCTGTATTTTTAACTACTGTGTCAAGAAGTGCATCTTGTTCTGTTCTTATTGTCATTATTTTATATTTAATTAAGTAATGTTAATCCTATTATTTGTTTAGCATTAATAGATTCAGGATACATATCTTCTGTTATTGGTTCTACTTCAATTTCAACTTCTTCTGCTAATAATAAATTAACACCGTCTATTTGTTCTTGTCTAGCTGCAATAACATCTTTGTACTCTTTCTCTAATTTTTTCAATGCTGCAACAGATTTTTTATCTGTTTTGCCTTCATATACTTTTACTTTTTCAGATAGCTCTCTATACTCTGGAGTAGCTAATAGCACACCCTCTAAATGAGATAGATTTTCTTTGAGAATAGCTATGTTTTTAGCTACTGCTACTGCGAAAGTTTTATTTGGTACTTCTGTTAATGTTGGTAAGTGGTTTGATAAATTTACCCACTCTCCGTTTTTTGCTTTAATTGTTTTCATTGTCTATTATGATTTAGTTAATAAATTAGTTAATCACTAAAAAGTGAATTTTGCTGGCTGTTGTTGAGGTTGATCCAGTAGCCGCTGGATTATGTATTGATATTTTAAAACTACCACTTCCTATTGTATGCGTACATGCAGTTAGTTGTGCATTATCAGTTGTATTTTCATCTTGTACTGTTAGCATAATCATTGAGTTAGCAGTTACTGTATCATTTGTTACAGTAAATTCAGCATTAGTTGCTGCTGATAAAGCTACAGCCGCCAATGTTATTACTCCAGCAGTTGCATTAATTGTAACTCCTGTTGTATGATTTGTTGCTTGAGTAACTGTCCCTTTATTTGTAAAAACTAAACCTTTACGGCCTTGTTCAAATGCTAAATTACCAGTTTCAACTGTTACATTTTGACCTTCTGATTCAACTGTTAATCCTGGAGTTTCTTCTCCTCCTGTATAAGTTTTTAATTGTACTGTACCATCAGAAGATCCTGAGCTGTCTCTACCTGCACACATTATTATACTTCCCCCTGCTCCGTTTCCTGATGCTGTTCCTCCTTTTAAATATAAGTGTCCTGCAGCTGCACCCGCACTATATCCACCTTCAATTGTTAATGGTTGTCCAGCTGTACTAGATGTAGTAGGTGATGGTTTTATTGTAGGAGCATCTGTATTAGTAAATCTAATTCCTCCTTTAATATTTAGTGTGTCAGCAAAAGCTGCAGTAGGAGTACCTTGTCCTATAAATACTTTACCGTCATTGTCTACTGTTAATCCTTCTGCTGTTCCATCTCCAGAAATAAATGCTGTTCCTCCAACTAAATCTATATTATAAGTAGCATTATTTGCTGCATTACGCATATCTATGTTTGATTCTGCATTAGCTATCGATGCTGCTAAAGTAATTGCGCCTGCACCATTAGTAATTGTCATACCTGCTCCTGCAGTTAATGTTGCTACTGATGGGTATCCATTAGTTGCATTACCTATTAATAATTGTCCGTTTGTAGACATAGCTGCTGTGGCAGCAACTGTATCTGTTGCGCTTGCATATAACATTGCACCTTTAGCTATTGTAGATAATCCAGTTCCTCCATTTGTTACAGTATTTACTCCTGTAACAGTACCTGTAAAATCTACTCCTGTTACAAATCCAGACGTATCGTTATTACATAAGCTAAGATCTATACCTGCCTCTAATACTGTTAAAACTAAATTACTTGAAGTGGTACCTACTGTTAATAATCCTGTGTCTCCACTCTTTATTCCTTTAAAAGCTATTTGATTTTTATTTGTTAGTGTTGCACTATTATATAATGTTTCACTGCTAGTTCCTGCTGTAGATACAGATGGAAATAAGCTTTCTAATGTTATTTTTTTTGACTGTCCTGAAGCACTATTTGAAACAAGTAAAAAATCTGTACTTGCTGCGCTAGTTTTAGCTAAAGTTGTTAAGTCTGTTACCTTTGCCATATTATATTTTTTTTATTTTATTTATATTTCTAATCCGCTAATTCCATCTAACGGTGTTCCACCTCTCTTAGTTTTATTTTGATTCTGATTTCTAGGAGATTGGATTACATTTTCATCTACAATATTACAGTCTACACAGAAGTTAGTTACAAATGTATTAAATCTATCTAAATAATTAACATTATTGTTAAAAGAAGTTACTTGTGCTCGAGGTATACACTGTTGCCAATGTCCAGATTTTGCTCCTTGTGATGTTTCTGGATTATAGCATCCATTTGTACAAGAAACAGCAGCTAACGTTACTTCATAAATTAATCCACTTGGCATTTTAATTACATCTCCTGAAAATAATTGAACTGCTGGTACAAAAAATAAAGCTGGGTTTGTTATTGTAGTTCCTTGACCTGTTGCTATACTAGATCCTGGAGCAGCTTGATCATTAAGTCCTGTTGCAGGTCCTCCTGTTACCCATTTAGCAGCACAACTAGTAAGTTGATTTATTGAACCTGTTGCGCTGTCTGCACAATTGTATATACAACTGTTTCCTCTTTTGCTTACAATGTATTCTATTAATAATACTTTCCAAGCATTTAATACAGAGCAGTCATCTGCTTGTCCTGTAACTAATTTATTATAATACTGAAAACCATTTTTAGCTACACATGCTCTTAAAAGTTCTATTAAATCATTTGTATATGTAGGAATACAAGGATTTATTAGTGGTGGATATACACAAGAGCCGTCATCTGCAGATGCGTTTGGATCATAATTTAATGCATTTGGATCTGTACAGCCATCATACAAACAAGAACCATCATCTAAGACTGCAGTTGGATCATAGTTTGTTGCATTAGGATCAGTACAACCACAATTTACAGCAGTACTTCCTATTGAGAAACTTACTGTTTCTTCACACCCAAAATTATCTGTAATTGTATAATAATAAACTCCTGGTAAAAATAATGAGTATGTGTATGTATTCTGATGATTAGGTGAATTAGCATTACTGTGTACTGTTGGATCTGCATATACTAATACTCCTGCATTAGTGTAATATGAAATACTTTTACTTTGACCTGCCATTACTCCTTGAGTAAAAAATGTAGTAACTGTTATAGTTCCATCAGCGTTTGGTCCTCCACAATTTCCAGTAGCATTTGTAACAACAAAAGTACTTGGAGCTCCTTGATTAGCTGGACTACATGGGTAAAAACAACATCCGTCATCTACTGTTGCAACAACAGTTTGATTATTACAATTCTGATTAAAGTTATATGCTGCAGGATCAGTACATCCTAAAACTCCAAATAAACAAGATCCATCGTCTACTGTAGCTGTTGGGTCATAGTTTAAAGCTGTTGGGTCGGTACATCCGTATATAGGATAAACACATGTGTCTGCACATGTTGCATTAGGATCATAATTCAAAGCTGTTGAATCCATACATCCATATACACAAAATGTACAAGAACCGTCGTCACATTGAGCGCCTGCATAATAATTAAGTGCAGTAGGATCTGTACAACCATAAATAGGATCTGTAATAGTAATAATAGCACTAGTTACTGTACAAGAAGCTGATGTAGCATAATCTGATATTAATGTTACTCTATAATTTCCACTATATATAAAACTATTAACACCAGCATAAGAAGCTTGCGTGTATGTATGTGTATGAGTTGCTTGAGTTGGAGTAAGACTATTTGTATTTACTACTATCCAATTAGTTCCATCATAAAACTCTAAATCCCATCTCATATTAGTAGGAAGTGGAGAACAATTAAAATCTGCTACTATTTGATTAGCCTTACATGTTCCTGCGTTTGGATTTGTTAATACAGTTGGATCACAACAAAAACTATTTATTGTTTGACAAAGAGATGGATTTGAGTGCCACAATCTTGAATCATTAATAATTTGTGTTCCTGGAGGTACATTTGTATTTGTAATTGCAGTAGCAAAAGTATTACTCGCATCTACACATACCTCAATTGGTATTATAAAATAAAATACTTGAAAACACTCTTCTATTTCTACTACAGCATCTGGATCACTAATTGCTACTTGTACAGCATAATATCCAAAGTTTATATTTGCCCCTAAAGTAGTTGTATTGTATGTATATGCCCAACCCATATTACCGTTATTATGAGCTGCTGCTTGAGCACTAAAATTTGTTAAATCATTAGGAGTTAAACTACTTTGTGCTGCATCCCAATCAGCCATAGTGTTAGCTTTCCAAAGTCTTAAAGTAAAGTCTGCATTAACTACTCCATTTGAGTTTATAACGCTATTTATATAGTTTTGGAAATTTAATGTTGAGGATACATTTTGTATTATTACAGATCCATCATTAGAATTTGTTCTTTGCGTAGGTGTAGCTGCAAATGAGTTTATACCTGCAACAGCAATGTCTCCATTTGTAGGAATAACATTACCAGCATTATCTATTAAAGTTCCATTAGTTGCATGACAATATTGACATGAACCATCATCTATTACAGCGTTTGCATTATAATTTAATGCTGATCCAAAGTTTGTACTTGCATCATTATCTGTACATCCTATAACTCCTACACCATCAGCAACACAAACATCTATTGAGTCAAAACAAGGTGTTGTTGATCCTGCTGCATTTACACTTGAGTCATATACAAAAATTCTATAACACCCTGCAATTAAACCTGTACTAAACGTTCCGTTATCAGTACTTGCAGGAACTAAAATATTTGTATTACCTCCAACTGTTACATTTAAAGCACTACTACCAGAAAATGCTGTATTTTGAGGAGTTGATACATTGTCTTGAGCTAAATCAATTCCAAACCCATATGTAAAAGTTCCTCCTTGCGATCCAGTATAACTTCCTCCTGGAAGACCAGAAATTCCTACAGTTACTGGAGTGCTTACTGATCCTGTACCTAGTCCTCCAATATTTTGCCCGTTCAAGGCCTGCATAACATATGTATAGCTTGTATTCCCTGTAAGATTTCCATTACTGTCTACAACAGTAACTTGTATTGCTCCATCACTTCCTCCTTGTGTGCTACAATCTGTAACAAAGTCTAAAGTTAAATTTAAATCATTACAATCTGTACAACACGATCCTGCAATCCAAGTAGCTAATTGAGGATTACTAATATAGTTAACTCCTCCTTGATTTGTTAAATCATTACTTGAACAATCTACATATGTGTATCCATAATAATCAGATGCAGTAGAATCTAAACAAGCTTCAAATGAAATAGGTGCTGGAGGAGCTACTGTACAATCAGGTAAGTTTTGTGCATATATATGTACATTACTAAATCTAAACATTTGTCCTCCTCCTTGATAAGGATTAAGAGCTTGAATAGGGGATTGCCACGGCGGAATTTGTACGTTATTTACTACATAATCATATGCATTTCCTTGTATGTGTGTATCTAACCAGTCTACAGGAGTTTGTGCTCCTATTTGTTGTCCATTATTAAAGTTTCCTATTATTCCTTTATAGTACTGCTCTCCTGCATAATTTTCTATAGGTTGACCTTCAGTTCCAAGTTGAAAAGGACTATCATTAGTATCATAACTAAAATCATAATATTTAGTAGTATCCCATATGTCATTGTACACATATCCTATAGGAGTGTTTGGTTGAAAGCCTGGGCCTCCAGGTAATTCTGATATACCATTAGCAATTTCTTCTTTAAAAAATCCTAAGTAAGCATAATTATTATGTGAATTTCCGTGATAGGTTACATAATTTCTAGATTCAGATGTAAAAGGAAAAGGCGATGTTGCACGATCTCCTAAACAAGCATCTGCTCTTGTACCTACATTATAGTTTTGATGATTACCCTGTGACATTTCTAGGTATGCAGCTCCTGGAAATACTACATCAAAAGTTTTGTCATCACCACTTGCCCATGTAACTCTTATTTTACGAGTAAATGCAAATTCTGGTAAAGCTGTAGGATTATTTTCATACTCAATATAAAACTGATTTGTATACTGATTATTAGAAATTGCATTAACTTGTCCCCAAGAAAGTGATAATGTCTTTACTTGAAAACTATCATTATAAATATGGCCTATTGGGCCATTATAATATTGTTGTTGGCTAAAATTATATCCTTGAGGATCTGTATGATATGGAGCTCCTAATCCTGGTTCTGTAACATCTTCTAATGCTACTACTGTATCAAAAGCACTATTTGATACTAATGCTCCTGTATTAAAATCTTGATCAAGTACATACTCATTAACGTAAACTCTTAAAAAAGCTGAGCTTGTAGGCACATTCATGTGTGGGCCTGCATGTAAATGTATATGTTTAGGTGAACTTAATGGGGGAGGTGCTCCAAATGATTGTCCTAGTCTAGGTTGAGAAGGGGGTCCCACGTAAGGTGTTACCTTTAAATACTTTTCTCCTGTTCCTTTTACTCCCTCACGTTCTCTAGTATCTTGAGCCTGTGGTTGCTGTGAGTCACTTTTTGAAGTTGCCTCTTCACCATAATCAACAGCTTGTCCTGTTCCTGAATCTGTGCCTGACTCTTCTGAAGATTCTCCTCCTTCTCCACCACCACCGCCTTCTCCGTCTGGAGTTGCCATGTAAAATATTGGAAATTGTCTAAACATATATTATGTATTTAGCAATCGCATCCGCAACTATTGTCACAAATTTCTCTTGCTTTAGTGTATTTATTATGTGCGTCTGTAATATAACCAGTTGCTAAAGTTACATTATTAAAATTATTTGATTGGTTTACTGAATATTCTGCTGCTTTTAGTAGCAACATAACTTTTTGAGCTTTTGCTAATGTTTTAGAACATCTTGCGCAATCACAAGCGCAATCAATTAGCTCGTTTGTTAATTTAGCAAGACAACAATCAATATCACAATTTAATATTACTGTTTGTCTGTCTTTTTCTGCTCCATTAATATATGAGATTACAGTTATAACTCCTCTGTCTTGTGTTAAATCAGCTGTATATAAAGGTATACTAAGTACACCACTAGTAGCTGTAACATTAAAACTTGGTGATGTTATATTTAATATGTTAACTCCTTGAGCATTTATAACCCCAAATGTTAAAGATGTAGTAGTACTTACACTGTAATAATCTGCGATTATATTTATTTGATCGCATGAATTAGATGCGGATATTTGTAATCCCATAATGTATTTTTTTTAAATGTGAAATAAAAAAGACCAACAGGGGGACTATGCCCCCTATAGGTCTTAATTAAAATTTATTACTAAGCTGAAATATCAGACTGGTAATATGTTACATAGATTTCAATAACACCAGCTGTTAGAGCTGCTGTTGCAACTACAAGCTGTATTGCTCCATTAGCAGTAGTTTTATCTGCTACAGCATTAACTGTAACTTTTTCATCTGCTAAAGATGCATGGTTAAAATCTTGAGCTGAGATTACAGTTAAACCACCTGCTTTAAACGCACAAGTTGCTGAACCGCCACTTGTACAAGCTGTAGTACATACTGTCATTGCGTCAACAATGATTGAGTTTGCAGGTATAACTTCACTTCTTGTAGGAGTAATTGTTGATACTGCCCCTCCGTCTACTGCAAAGTCATATACTGCCTTTGCTGTCATTAATTTTGGATATGCCATTTTCTTTTTATTTTTTTAGATTAATATTATAGGTTAACTGATCCAAAATTAGCTGAGCCTAAATACCCATTTAATTGAGATTCAAATAAATTTGTAATAGCTGCTGTACTTGGGTCCATTGCAATGTTGATTTCAATTAAGTTATCAACCCCGTGAATTTGTGAAGCTGAAGAACCATCTTTAGTAGCTGCAATAGTATACATGTCGTATGCTGTTCCAGTTACAGAAGTATCTGATGGAGTATTTGGAAGGTGTCCTCTAAAGTAGAATCCGTATTGGTTACCTTTTTGCTCATCTTCCATTTCTCTTACATAAAAACCATCACC